>Ga0209976_10002208_pt1 | contig 11159 bp, 11 predicted proteins | sample SumtaG_FD_182806 | JGI IMG/M metagenome (GOLD analysis project Ga0209976, IMG submission 182806) | Deep subsurface microbial communities from Indian Ocean to uncover new lineages of life (NeLLi) - Sumatra_00157 metaG (SPAdes) (version 2) | ecosystem: Environmental > Aquatic > Marine > Oceanic >... | reverse complement strand
TCGAAGGCGGTCGTCGCTGTCAGGCGCTCGGCCAGTGTGCTCGTTAGAGTTCGCCAAATGGTCGGGTATTTTGCCGAAAGCTCATCGAACTCTTTGCGCCCAAGCCCTAAGACCAGACTATCGCGCATGGCCGTTACGGTGGCAGTGCGCGGGCCGCCGAGCAGAAACGCAATCTCGCCGATGGGCTGGTCGGGGCCGATCTCGGTGATGGGATCGCGTCGGCCCTGCTGCGTGACGGCAAAGCGCCCAGAGAGGACGATGTAGAGCGCATCAGCCGTATCACCCTGGCGTACGAGCACGTCGCCGCGCTTCAGCGATCGGGTCTCGAGTTCGCCCGCTAGCGCGTCGCGCGTTGCGGCATCAAGGCCGGAGAAAATTCCGACGGCGGGGAGGCTGGCCTGAGGCGAGGGGGAGTGCATGGGGCGGGGCTTCTTGGCTGGCGGTGCGAGCATCATAGTGCAGACGCACGGCCTTGGCCTCGCCAATCAGCCCTCTTTTCGCAATCTACGGTAACGGAAAGGTCAAAGCCCCCGCTATCAAGCCGCGAGTGGCTGTGCGGCCTCCTGCGTGGCGGGCTCGGCGCGGGGCTCGATCGCCACGACGTTGGCGCTGAGCGCGTCGTGCAACGACAACACGAAACGCTGCGGATTAAACCCGCGGTTGGCGTTGAGGCGCGACGAGGCGGCAATAGCGATGGCAGGGGCCATCAGCGCGTGTCCGCGATCCATCATCAAGTTCTTAAGGCGGCGCGCGCCGAACACCTCGACCAACTGGCGGAAGCGCACGAAAAGGGCAAGGGCTTGCTGCGGTTTGCCATGAAAGCGCCGCTGCACTTCGGCCTGCACGGCGTTGAGATCCTCGTCATCGAGCCCGCGAAGCAGCACAAGTCCGCGGCCGTTCTCAATGAGGGTGCGCATGAGGGCGGAGAGGTCGTTTGCCTCAACTGCGGGAACGTCGCTCAGATCCCAGGTCATAGCCATGTCCTTAAGTCCCCTTGTTTGTGGTTAGGCGGCGTTGCCGCCGAAGACGTTCCAGGGCGAGCCGGTCATAAGAATGATGTCTGTGGGGCGGCGCGCAGCCACCAGGAAGTCGACGTTGTGGCCGACGAGGCGGCCGTTGAGGTTCATGACCGCCGACTTGTCGAAGCGGTACTTGGAGCCGTCCTCGGCCTCGATAACGCCGAAGCCAACTTTCTCGCTGAACTTGGTGATCTGCCCGTGCATGGTTTTCTCCCTTGATTAATGGGGCCGGCGTGTACCGGCTTTCTATTGGGAGCTTCGCAGAAGGGGCGGGTGCACGCTGTTCCTTGGGGGACAGGGCCGGACACTTGTTATAGTGGGCGGACCAGATGCTTAACGGGGAGTAACAATGCGCGTTGTGACAACGGTCCAAATCGATGCCCCGCTCGAAAAGGTCTGGCCGCTGCTGGATGAGGATGAAAATCTTAAACTGTGGATGCCGGACGTCATCGAGACGACGTACCCGGACGGCAAGCCCGAGGGCGATCCGGTCGGCACCCGCTTTGTGCAGAAAATCCGCGAAGGCGGCCGCATTAATATTTACCTCGGCGAGGTGACCGCCTACGAGCCGCGCCGTCTTCTGGGAGTGCGCTTGGGCGATGGGCGCAATTTCTCGACCGATGTCACTTACCGGTTAAGCGAGCAGGGTACGGGTACGCGCCTCGATTACGCATGCGACGTGCAGCTTTTTAGTTGGCTTTCGCGCGTGATGAGTTTGATCGGCGGTCCGATGATGCGCCGCATCGTGAAGCGCCACATGGCCAATCTGAAGCGCGTGGCCGAGGAGGGCGGGGGTGCGTGATTCGGCCCTATAATGGCCCATTCTTTGTCCAGAATGCTCGCCTGCACGGCGATTGCAGTGTAAGGGAGCAGACGTGGGTGAGGGGCAGCTTGCGGACCTAGTCGACTGAATGCCGGCCGTGAGCCGTGTTCAGAAGGGGTTCATTCCGAAACGCGTAGGGTTGTGCCCAAGCTGGTCGTGTTGGGAAGGTCATCCCAAGCCCGACCGAATATGGGGGATCATTGGGCGCAAGGTGCCCTAAGGTTCCCCAAAACAGAACCGCGAGGTGAAGACAATGACGACTGTTTGGCGGCGCGCAGTTTTTCCGGTGCTTGCTTGTGCTGGCGCACTCGCGCTGCAGCCCGCGGTAGCCCAAGCCAATTGCGATTGGTACGTGAAGACATCGCTTACGCAACAGCAACGTAATATGACGAAAAAATGCGGCTTCACGGGTAGTGAATGGTCGACCGACAAGGCGACGCACCAGAATTTTTGTGCGAACGTTGGTCCCGACGCATCGCGCAAGACCGCTCAGAAACGCGAAAAGGCGCTGAAAGGGTGCGGCGGCTAGGCTCATCATTGCCGCGCTTGATGTGCGGTGGACCCTGAAACTCAATTCGAGCCCCGCTCGCGTATCGCGGCGGGGCTTTCTCATGCCCCAGGCTTTGGCTTGCCAGAGAAATGACGGCAGCGAGGCTGAAACGCCACACTACCCTTGATCGCTTGCTGATCAGGCCCGATGCTGCAATGCAAATATGCTTTGCCATTGATGGCACGAGGTCATGGCCAATCCTGTTCTCATTGAAGTCACGCGCGGGCCGCTTGTCGAAAGCTGGCACCGCGGCGCGATTGCTGTTGCCTCCGCGTCCGGCACGATGGCGCTGCAGCTGGGCGACGTCGCGCAACCCATCTACCCGCGCTCCTCCATCAAGGCGCTACAAGCGTTGCCATTGATCGAGACCGGCGCCGCCGACCGGTTCGGTTATGGGCCTCAGGAGATTGCGCTTGCGTGCGCCTCGCATACGGGCACGGAAAGTCACACGCGGCTGGCGGCTGCTATGCTGGAGCGCATTGGGCTTAAGGAACAGGCGCTCGGTTGCGGGGCGCACATGCCCCTCGGCGGAGCTGCCGCCAAGGCGCTCAACGAAAGCCATCGCGAACCAACTCAGTTCCATAACAACTGCTCGGGCAAGCATGCCGGCATGCTGGCAACCGCGGTTCATCTCGGCGAGCCGACGGACGGCTATTGGGAGGTCGACCATCCCGTGCAACAGCGCGTGTTGGACGTGCTCGTCGATATGTCAGGCGTCGCGCTTGGGCCGGAGGCGCTGGGCTTTGATGGCTGCTCGGTCCCCAATTGGGCGATGCCGCTTTCTGCACTCGCGCGCCTGTTTGCCCGCTTTGTTACCGGCAAAGGGCTTGCACCGGAGCGGTGGGTAGCCGTGCAGCGCATTCTGGCAGCCTGCTGGGAGCATCCCGAATTGATTGCCGGAAGGGGGTGTGCCGACACGGTCGTCATGGGCGCGCTTCCCGGCCAGGTGTTCATGAAGACTGGCGCGGAGGGGGTCTATTGCGGCGGGTTTGCCGAGTTGGGACTCGGCTTTGCGCTCAAGATAGATGATGGGGCCAAACGGGCAGCAGCCGGGGCAACGATGGCGCTCGTTGAGAAGGTCTATCCCGCAGCGATCGGCCTCATGAACCGCAGTTCGCTCAAGACATGGCGTGGCGTCGAGGTCGGCACGATACGCTCATCGACGCAATTGGAAGATGCTTTGGGCGGATTGAAATCCTAGAGTAAGATCGTTCTTGATGGAATCGCTTAAGCCTTCGTCCGGGAGGCCTCCAGCAGATGAGTGAATCTTGCTCTAGGGTCTAGACCCTAGGGTCACAGACCCTAAATCAAAAGCGTAGAGATGTGATTCACGTTTCACTTGGACGCGACTCAAGCGTTTCCAAGTGAAACGATCAGGCTCTAGTCCCATCTTCCCGTTGTTCCGATTAATCGTTTCCTGCCGGTTCGCGTGCAGTCCGGGTCATCTCGATACTCGCGGCGATGATTTCCAACCCTCCTTTCGTGGCGGTCTCCCAATCGAGCAGACAATCAGGGTGAGAGCCCCGATAGTCTTTCCCGTGGCCTACTAGGCTTGCTGGCACGTGGACGAAGCCCGCCACCAACGGTTGCGGCATGTCGCGCGCGATGTTGAGCGAGTGATAGAGCAGCGCGTTGCACAGATAGTCCCCGGCATTGATCGAGGCACGGCAGGGGAGCTTGAGTTTCGAGAGCCGTGCCAGGATGTATTCGGCGGGCAGCGTCGAGGCCAAAAGCGCGGGGCCGTCTTCAACAATGCACTGAGTTGCGGGCGCTTCACCGGCGGCGTCTTTTTGGCTGCCGCGCACGTTGCGTCCAATCAACTCAACCTGGAAGCCGTCGGTGGTGTCGGAAACGCCAAAATGCAGCGCAAGCACAGCTTGGCGGCCGGCGAGCAACTTCGTCAACGTCTCGGGCGCCGCGCGCCACTCGGTCGCAAGAACCTTGCTGAGGATGTCATACGCGGCAAAACGCGTCCGTGCCGCGGCGGCCAATCGCGGCACCAGAACCGCGGTGGCATTTTGGGCCATTCCGGGAAAGGGTCCAAAGCCGGTCAGCACGATGGTCGGGCGCGCGGGCATGGTGAAAGATAGGCCAAGCGATGAGGAGTTCAAAGACCGTCCATATCGATGAGCGCAAGAACCTGGTCCACAGCGAGCGTTGGTAACAGCCGTCCTGAGCGTACTTCGGCGTCAATTTCCGGCATCCGTTCGGCAATCTTGGGGTTGGAGTGGAGAGCAGACATCACGCGGTCGTTGAGCATTTCGTGCATCCATTCGACCGCTTGGCGCTGGCGGCGCGTCGCAAACTCGCCCGATGCGGTCATCTTCTCGCGATGCTCCAAAATCTTTGCCCACAACGTATCGAGACCTTTATCCGACAAACCGGAAATCGTGAGCACCGGCGGCGCCCATGTCGCTGACTGTGGCGTGAGGATCTGCAACGCTGCGCGATACTCGGTCGCGGCGCATTCCGCGCGCGTGACGTTGTCGCCATCGGCTTTGTTGACGGCGATCATGTCGGCGATTTCAATGATGCCCTTCTTGATGCCCTGCAGATCGTCGCCGCCGCCCGCCAAGAGCATTACCAGAAAGAAATCGACCATGTCGGCGACCGTCACCTCCGACTGCCCCACGCCGACCGTCTCCACGATGATGACGTCGAATCCGGCAGCCTCCACCAGAGCCATGGTTTCGCGCGTCTTGCGCGTCACCCCTCCCAGTGTGCCCGATGTCGGCGAAGGACGAATGAACGCATTGCGCGACTGAGCAAGGCGGCTCATGCGCGTTTTGTCGCCGAGGATAGAGCCGCCGGTGCGCTTCGAGGTGGGATCGATCGCCAGCACGGCAAGCTTGTGGCCTGCCTCGACCAAGTTTATCCCCAACTGATCGATGGTCGTCGATTTGCCGACGCCGGGTACGCCTGTGATGCCAAGGCGCAGCGCGCCACCCAACGTTGGCAACAGGGCCTGCAACAGCTGCTGTGCTAGCGCCCCGTGCTCTGGCTTGGTGCTTTCCACAAGCGTGATGGCGCGTGCGAGCATGGCCCGGTCGCCTGCGCCGATACCTGCCACGTATTCGTCCAGTGTTGGGCCAGCTGCGGCGGCTTTCTGCATCGATGCTCCTTTCAACGCTCTTGCCTAAGATCCGAGACAATAGAATGGAATCGCTATTCAAATGCTCGTCATGCCTGTGACAAAGCCCGCTGGCAAACGGTTCGGCGAAATGTGCAGCGTGCACGTTCCATCTTGCCGGTGACTGTGCCCATTTCTAAAGTGCCCTAGGAACAAGTGCGAGCTGATTGGAAGAGGGATACGCCGATGCCTGAGATCCCAGGCTTTTTTGTTGCAGTGCTGGCCGTCATTGCCGCGATCCTCATCTACGTCTTCGCGTGGCGGGCAACACGCGCGAGCTCCATGGTCGTGAAATCCGTTGTTCGCCTGGGGCTTCTCATCCTCATCGCAGTCCCCGTTGCCGGGACGATGCTGGTTGGCTCCGATCTGCGTGAGGGGGGCCAAAACGTCGACTCCCGGCTCGCGACAGATACGCCTGGCGACGCCGAGAGAGTGGAGCGGGCACCAAGAAGGGGCGCAAGGCGGGCGCGCACCAAGAAAAAAAGGGCCGCGCGTGAGACCGTTAGCCGACCTTATAGGATGGAGGCGCCTGCCTCGCCACCAGCTGCTGCCAACGGTGGCACGGAAGCGGCTCGTAACGGCGGGGGCGGCGGCGCGGGCATGGCGCCGGCTGAGCGTATTCCCAATCTTGGCGGGCCGGGCGCGGGCGCGCCACCATCCATGAGCATGGCGCCGCCTCCTCTTCCGCCGTCCTTGGAATCAACCCTGCCGGACGTCTCTCCGCCGATGGCTGGCGCGCAGCCTATGCCTCCTGCTGTAGCGCCAACAATGGAGGCAGCCGAAGCGGCTGCGCCCGTGGCGCGGCGTGCGCCAGAGCCACCCATCATGGCGCAGCCGCGTGAGGCTGAGCCGACAGTCGAGTTCGAGATGCGCGCACCGGCCCCAGAAGCTTTATCGGCAGAAGACACGGCTGGCGCTGCCCCGGCCGCTCCGATGTCGGCGGAGCCGGGGCCGAGCGTTGCGGCCGTCGACACAAATAAGGATTTTGATGTTGTTCCGGTATTTTACGGCACCGATCGTGAGGTCGAGCCCGACCCCATGCGGCTCGTTTACAACTCTGAGCGGGGGCGCCGGCTGGACCTTGGCCGCGCACTCGTCACCGTTCCCAAAAACCACGAGGTGCCCATGATTGAGCGCCCCTGGGTTATCCGCATTCCTTACTTCGACGTGACGATCTACGAAGAGGATGAAGACCCCAAGGAGCACTTTACCATCAAGGACATCAAGGCGCTGACGAAGGAAGAATTTTTGCGCCTCACAAGGGAGCGCTTGGCAAAGTCAGCGCGCTTCAAGGATCACGCGATCCTCTTCGTGCATGGATACAACACGTCATTCGACCACGCGCTCTATCGCGCGGCTCAAATCTCTTACGACCTCGAATTCGACGGCGCCGCGTTCATCTATAGCTGGCCGTCGGGCGGCGCGGTGGCGAGCTACACCTATGACCGAGAAAGCGCCGGGCAGGCGCAGCCTTATCTGCGCAAGTTCCTCGATCTCATCGTGAAGCAGAGCGGCGCCAAGACGATCAGCATTATTGCCCACAGTATGGGCACCCAGCCCCTACTTGAGGTGCTGAAAGACTTGAAATCAACCGCGCCCGACGAGCTCATAATCAGCCAGATCATTCTCGCAGCGCCCGATGTCGATGCGGACACCTTCACCAACCTCGCCCACCGCATTGAGGGGTTGGCGAATGGCGTAACGCTCTATGCCGCCTCCAACGATCGCGCGCTCATCGTCTCGCGCAATTTCTGGCAGAACCCCCGCGCTGGTGATGTGCCGGCCTCCGGCCCGCTGATCGTACCGGGTATCGACACCATCGACGTAACAGCAGCAAGCACGGATACGTTCGCGCTCAATCACTCTGGTTATGCCGAAAACAACGAGCTCCTCGAAGACATCGGTGTATTGATCGAAAAAGGCGTGCGTCCTCCCGACCAGCGCCTCGATAAACTCAAGCGGATTACGACCGAAAAGGGCGACTATTGGCGCTTTACGCGCGGGCCTTGAGACGGGCCGCTTTCGCACCGCGAGATCAGGGAAGGGTTTCGTTTACCCAGATTTGCGAAACTCATCCGTTGTTGTTCAAACGATGTGTACCCGCAATCGGCGGGGCGCAGTGCGGTAGTGGCGTTCTGTTTGCTATCGGCTGTGCGCGCCGTCTTTGGATTGCGCTGGGTGCGATCCTAAAGTGGAGGCGTTAGATGCCCCAACCTATCTTTTCTGCGCGCTTTTTTATTCTTGCTCTCCTGTCGGTCTTCTTCGCGCTCGGTGTTTACGAGATGATGCCATCGCTGACACCCGCGACTGCGGAAGAGGCGTTCGATGAGGTGCCCGGCGGGAGTACGGACGTCGTCACAATCGGCCAAACCGGCATGCCGGCTTCAAATGCCCGCGTTAGGCCAATACTGGCGAAGCATCGGAACCAGTTCGTCGTCGTATGCGTTGCCGGTTGCAAGGGACAAGCCAATTCGGTGCAGGTCCTGCCCAAACCCGTGCGCAAGCGCACTGGTCTATTCGTTCCGGCAGCATTCTTTGGTGGAACGGTGGCTGAAAGCGACGACGTCATTTGTCTTGCGGGTTGTGACAAGAAGGCGGGGCAAGTCGTACAGCGCATGCAGGGCCTGCGCAAAAAGTAGAGCGTGGCGCTGAGTTCCAAGCATGCCCAAATGAAAGGGCGACGCGCCGCTCGAGATAACGGTCTAAAGGCGTCGCGTGTGGGAACGCATTGCGGGCCTTGTCACTCCATCGCCTTGCGCACGTCGTCGTAGCTGTCGGCTTTATAAACGAGCCCGTTCTTGATCATATACAGCCACTCAAGCTTGTCGCTTAAGGCGAGGTCTTCGGGCGTGATCGACTCCAGCGCGTCAAAGTTCTGATTGCGGAAAAGATTCGCGGTTGTCTTTGAGGCTTCAAGGTCGAGGTATTGCCAGTCGTCCTTTTCGGGCAGTCGGGACGCTGCCACTCGTTGAAACACAACCTCCCTCAAAGCGGACGGGGGCAGTTGGTCCGACTTTATGTACTCCAAGATCGCCTCGACAAAGCCGATCTGGACGAGTCCTGAGCAGATGTATTCGTTTGGCGGTGTCCAATTCCTTTCGCGGAAAGTTTGGATTGTTTCCTCATCGCCCCGCATACTGCGCTCGACGCCGAACCAGATATTGCGCACGATATGTCCGAGCGCCCAAAAATTATAGTCGGCTTTGATCTTATCGAGCAGCAGGCCGCGCACGCGGCTCTGCTTGGGTTCATCGAACCATTCCTTCTTGAAGCGCTTAACGGCAAGGAAGGAGCTCTTGTCGGCGATGTAATCGCGCAGGTTGGTCAGATCGACGCCGGCGGTGGACGCCTCAATGACGAAGGTGTTGGTAAATCCGGACTCAAATTGGGGGCCGGTGAAGATAAGAGCGGCGTGCGAAAAGGGCGAGTCTGTGGCCCAGCGAATGACCCAAGAGGTAAGATCCCAGTCGCGCCGCGTTAGCACGATGTCGGATCGCCTCAGGTAGTTGCCCTCGAGGAACGTCTCTACCGGCATCGGCCAGCTCTCCTCGGCCCGGCTGGTGGCCGGGTTCTGGGCGGCGATGGGTGCGGGCGGGGTGGTCACACCGGCGAATGTTGTGCCCACGATTGCGGCGATTGCCAAAGCGCTCAAGCTTGCTGCGGTGAGGTAGCGGTTCATGTTGGGGCCCCTGAATCGTTGGCACTAAGAGAAGTTGCACATCGCGACGCCTGGCCAGGGCAGGCAATGGGGCCACTTCATTTGGTTAATTTCAACTATCGCATGGCCGGTGCAATGGTCAATTTGATGACAGTGGTGCGGATGTCAGCTGTGGACCATGCTCGTTTGCCCGGTTTCTTCACATTTTTGCAGCGCAATCGGTCTTGCCCGGCCGCTTGACCTGCTTCAAAAGGTCGAGCTTTAGGCCGCCGCCGGCCGGCAAGTTGTGTAAGGAACCCATCGCAGGCGGTCGATGGGCGAACGCTGAGTGGGAACCATGGGCGCAAAGACGCCACGCGATTTTGAGGCCCTTGAGGCCCAGGCCCGAATATTGCTCTCCGTGTTCATCGCGGCGGGGCACGAGGCCGTTGCGCCTCCTGCGATCCAACCTGCGGCGGTTTTTCTCGATGTCGTCGGCGAGAGCCTGCGAGGGCGCACCTACGTCTTCACCGACCTTGATGGCGAGGAGCTGTGTCTGCGCCCTGATCTCACGGTGCCGACGTGCCGACTTTATCTGGAACGCCAATCGAACGCTGAAGCCCGTGCACGCTATTGCTACAATGGTACAGCGTTTCGCTTTCAGCCAGAGGGCGCTGATGCCGCTCACCCGCGTGAGTTCCGCCAGGCCGGTATTGAGTCTTTCGGCGACCTGAAGCGCGAGGAGGCCGAGGCGCAGACGTTCGCGCTCGTGTTGACGGCTCTGCAACAAGCCGGACTTCGTACTTGGCAGCTACGGATCGGCGATCTCGGGCTTTTCGACGCCGTGCTCGCCGCAGCCGAGATGCCCGAACGCTGGCGCCGCCGGTTGCGCCACCAGTTCGGACGCCACGAGGCCTTCCTTGCAGAACTGAAACGCTTGACAACGCACCCGGCCAGATCGGCTGCTGCCGTGCCCGCGGCCGTTCTCGATGCGCTCGAGCCCAATAACCCGGCGGGGGCCGAACAGCGCGTTGGCGACTATCTGGATAGCGCAGGCATCGAGCTGACGGGAACGCGCGCGCTCAGTGAGATTACAGACGGGCTGCTTGCCATTGCTGCGGACGCAAAGGCAAAACCGCTCAATGCCGCGACCGCCGCGATGATTGATGCTTACGTTGATGTTACAGCGCCGGCGCGCACAGCAGGTGAGTACTTGGGAAGGTTGTTAGGCAAGGCGGGTCCGGATATCGCCGCAGCGCTCGACGCCTTTGAGCGTCGCGTCGGGCTCTTGGAAGGCAGTGGTGTCGACATGTCGACTGTCGACTTCTCAGCTGAATTCGGCCCCAACCTTGCCTACTACACCGGCTTCGTATTTGAGGTCGTCGCGCCTTCTCTTGGTCCGGCAAGCCCGGTCGCCGGCGGGGGGCGCTACGATAGCCTGCTTAAGGCCGTCGGCGCACCGCGCCAGATCCCAGCCGTTGGCGGCGCCATCCACACCGAGCGCCTGCTTGCACTCGTCAGCGGAGGTAAGCGATGAGCGCGCAACTGGTATTCGCGGTGCCCTCGAAGGGCCGGTTAATGGAGCAGACAGGCGATTTTCTTAGCCAGGCAGGTCTTGTATTGCGCAAGGTTGGGGACGCGCGTGGCTATCGTGGCGAGATCGAAGGCCTTGGCGGCATTGATGTGACGTACGTTTCGGCCTCGCAGATCGTGGCGCATCTCAACGCCGGTAGTGCACACATCGGTGTGACCGGCGAGGATCTTGTGCGCGAGAACATATCCAATGCGGATGACCGCATCGTCTTCCTGAAGAAGCTGGACTTCGGGCACGCAGACGTCGTCGTGGCTGTGCCGCAGTGTTGGCTCGACGTCAAAACGGTTGCTGATTTGCAAGCTGTCGCTGCTGCGTTCCGGCGCACGCACGGCCGCTCTTTGCGCGTGGCCACCAAGTATCTGAACCTGACGCGGCGCTTCTTTTCCGCAAATGGACTTAACGACTA
>Ga0209976_10002207_pt1 | contig 11162 bp, 11 predicted proteins | sample SumtaG_FD_182806 | JGI IMG/M metagenome (GOLD analysis project Ga0209976, IMG submission 182806) | Deep subsurface microbial communities from Indian Ocean to uncover new lineages of life (NeLLi) - Sumatra_00157 metaG (SPAdes) (version 2) | ecosystem: Environmental > Aquatic > Marine > Oceanic >... | reverse complement strand
TGGTAGGGGACATCCGGGCTTCCGGCAGGACTATCCAGGACTAATCGCTGGCGGCCGCTGACGTAATTAGAAACCGGCCCTACCATACCGATGCGCTCATCGCGCTCCAGGGCACTTACCAAACTCTCCAGCCAGCCATCGGCCACCAGGACATCATTGTTCAGCAGGAGTACGTACTGGCCCCCGGCCGCCTTTACTCCCCGGTTATTTCCCGCTGAAAATCCAAGGTTGGTCTCATTGTCTATGAGTTGATAGTTGGCGTTCGCAGCCACCACATCCCGGAGATAATCCTTGGTGCCATCCGTGGATCCATTATCTACAAAGACCACCTCATGGGGATAGCTGGTATGCCGGCTCAGGGAGTCAACACACCGCCTGGTATACTCAAGGGCATTGAAGGTTAGCATCACAATGGAGACCAGAGGCCGTTTCTCCCGGGTCCGAGTCTCCGTAGATTCGGCCAGAATATGGCCGTAGAGGTCGTACCAGCTGCGCACATTCGCACCGAGGGTTCGTTCACGCAGGACATAATCGTGGGCCTGCTGCTGGATACGTTCCCTTTCCGCCGGCTGTTCGATGAGATACTTGATTTTCTCATACCACAGGTCCGGGTCTTCCTTTTCCACGAAGAGACCCGTCTCCCCATCTATTACACTTCCGGCATAGGGCGTTTGCCGGGAGTATATTCCGGCTATTCTCTGTGAGCTGTATTCCAGGAACTTCACATCGCTTTTGCACTCGTTGAAGCGGCTGGAGCTCAGGGGAGCGAGACCGATATCGAGCTGCGCCTGTACCAGCAGCCGGGCATACTCGGAGAGCTTATTCGCACCGCCCACATGTTCGACGTTGGGGTCTCCTTTCAACTCCTCCGGCATATACATGAAAAATACCAGCCGGATCTTATCCCCGTATTCTTTCTGCAGCCGCCTGACGGCCGGGAGAACCTGGCGGAAGTCGTCCTCGTGTGTCCAACCGGCGGCATAGCCGATCCTCACGGGCCCCTCACGCGACGAAGCGGCTTTCGGCTCAGTGAAAATCGTTTCATCCAGGTAATTCGGCAGTAGTGTAATATGGGAATTGTATTGAGACAGATCCTGTCTCAGCGGTTCCGTTGATACCGTCACATGATCCACTTGCTGAAGAAACTCAATGACACATTGACGATAATCAGTCCGGGAGTGTTCGTCGTACAGGGGATGTTCCGGCGGCATATCCAGCAGCTGATCATCTATTTCGTAGATGGTCCGTTTCCCCATCTGCTTGGCCTGGTGAAGTATCTTCAGCAGTTCCGGGTGGTACACCCGTTGGAATATGATGAGATCGAAGGGATCCAGGTCTTTGGAATAGAAAGATCTCAACTGCTTGTAATCAATTGACTTGTATTGGAGCAGTCCTTCCTGCCGCAGCCGCGACAGGGGACTCAGCAGTCTGACCTGGAGTACGGCGCCTGTGTGCAGGCTGAAAATAAGCACGTTCATTGGGTTGGATTCCTGGCTGTTGGTCTTCAAGGGCATACTGGTCTCAGGCCTCCCATATCCATGAATAGTCCATCCCGCCGGACCCATTCCCGGCTGTTAGCGCCAGGCTTCCCGGGCAAGCCCGTTTTCCGGACCAATCTTCAGCACCAGCTGAAAAGTAAAGCGGGCGGTTCTACGCCTGCGGCGGTCTGTCAGGTGTTGATCGCCTCAAGATTCTGTCTGGCCGTCGGATTGTTTGGCTCTAATTCCAGTACTCGGTTATAAAAGAAGGAGGCATCTCCAAGGCGTTCGAGCTTTTGGCAGATATTGCCTAACCCCATAAGAGCCTCCGTGTCCTTCGGATATAGTTCAATCAGCTTCTGATAAGTGCGTAGAGAATCTTCAATGCGGCCCGAAGTTTCATAGATTTCTGCCAGATTTTTCAAGATAATGTTATTATCAGGTTTCAGCTTTGCGGCCTGCTCAATGTGGTAGATCGCTTCCTCGACTTTGTCCTGACGAAAGTAAATAGAACCCAAATCATTATGTACGTCAGCAAAGGCGGGATCAAAAAGCAGAGCACTTCGGAGTGCTATTTCGGCATTATCCAAGTCGCCTTTCAGGGCTTGTATCTGGGCATAGGCCTGAATTACTTTTGCCTGTTCCGGGAACTGCTGAAGGGTTTTCCGGGCCAGGTCAAAAGCGGCCTGGACATCACCGGCGTTCATCAGTTGCCGGATTGAACTCACCCCTTTGTCAAGGTCAACGTATTTCTCCAGCCGCCCCTGAACGGCTACTTTCAGCTGCTCAAAGTCATGAGTCCTCAGCTTCACCAGCTTCCGCGTATAGGCCAGCTCCATCTCGGTGTTAAGCCGGGTGTTGGCCTGATCCTCGGAATGCTGCCGATACTCCAGGGTGAATTCCGGTACCAGCACCGCATCCCATCCATTGGAGACTATTCTAGCAAATAGGTGGTGATCCTCAGGTTTTTCAGATTTCTGGTAACCGCCCACTTTTTCGAAGGCTTGGCGCCGATACATGGATGATCCATGAATAAAGTTCGCCACTTGCAGCTTCTCGGCCATAGACCGGTCGAATTCGGGAAATCGCCACAAGAAAACATCCTTGGTATCGGGAGCCGGTTCTGCTTTGGCCTTGAGAGCGTGCAGCTCGGCACGCGGCCCAAAGATAGCGGCATAGGTATAGGCTATGGCGGCGTTCTTATTTTTATCCAGCGCCAGTTTGCACTTCTCGACATAATCGCTGCGAAACCGGTTATCCGCTCCAAGGAAACAGATGTAATCACCGGATGTGAGAGAAACCGCTTTGTTAAAGTTACCGACGATGCCAAGGTTCTTCTCATTCCTGGCTATTTTTATTTTATCTTCATACCTGCGGGCAATTTCAACTGAATTATCCGTGGAACAGTCGTCAATAAAGAGAATTTCGTCTGGTTGTATTGTCTGGTGCAGCACGGATTCGATAGCCTCAGGCACAAAGGTACCGTAATTATAGTTGGCAATAATCAAGGACACCGTGGATCGAGCGAAGCTGGAACCATTGGTCACGATCACACGGTTGAACTGATACTGGTCAATATCGTTTCCGTTGACGCACGACAGTGCTCCCTGAAAATGCTCCTTCGTGATATCGAGCAGTCTCTGGTCATGATTGCCATACGGATACCCAAACCATTTCAACCCTTTAGGGTCAAGAGAACGGATGTCCTCCGGCACGCTCAACTCGGCTCTAACAGTATCGAGAGCTTCCTCTTTTGTGAGATCAATGTGGGATTGGCTGTGCCATTGTAGTCGGCCACCCCCAGCCACGAGAGCCTTCAACTGCTGCCGGTCAGCAAACCTGGCGGGGGGTTCTACGTGTTGATCAAAGGTGTTATCCTCTCCGATAGTATTACCTACTACAAAGAGTTCGAAGGGGTAGCCAAATGATTTTAAAACCGGCAGGGCATACTGGAAAACATTCTCATAGATGCCGTCAAAAGTGATGACCACCTGTTCAGGATTATTCGGGTCGTAATCAGCAAGGTTCACGACTTCATAGTTTTGCAGCTCATACATCTGGCGCCAGAAATCATTAGTATCAACCCACCATTCGGTTGGTGATTCAAGGTAGACTTTGTGATACAACAGTATCATTTTAAGTATACCTCCAGAATGTGAGAATACTCGCGATATGAATAATACGTACGAGAAAGGGTGATGTAGGGAAAACGAGAATGGTACCATTCATCAATATGACAGCTTATCAGGTGCCCCCCAGGCTTAAGCAGGTTATCTATTATCGCATATGCAAGCATTTCACCCTGCGCAATGTATTGTGGGTAGAGCACGCCGGTAATGACGATAAGGTCGAAGGATTGGTCCCATTGCAGGGTGGGGAGATCGAATAAGGAGTGGGCGTAAAACTTGATATGGGTCAAATCATTATTTTTTTTCTCTGCCTGTTGAATGGCCTTTTTCGATACATCGACACCGATTATTTCCTCCCCGGGAAGGCGAGCTGTCATAAAGCCGTCTCCGCAGCCGATGTCCAGGACTCTCTTGTACTGCTTTTTGGGCAGAACCGAATCCAACATCGCCCGGCGGTTTAGATCATATAGGTTACCCTCGTACTCCCATGGATCGGGCTTCTCCCACCATTTCTCCAATTCTTCCAGAGGTTGTAGCACACTCTCGAACATTCTATCTCCGCCATCTCATTATTCTGACTCGGCTTATTTTCGCCACTCAGCCAGCTCAACTGCCGGCCCGATACTTACTCAATTCCCGACGGGCCCGCAGGTGGTGCCGGCCAGCTGTAACCTATTCGTTCTCAGGATTCTCCCCGGAATCTGAACCTATCTTCCGCAGCTCTTCCGGTGCACTCTTCAGCAGTACATCCAGGGTGTCTTTTCCCCGGGCCGCAGCAAGGTTTTCCTCCCGGATACGAAGATACACTTCCTCCCGATGTATCGGCAGCTGCGGCGGGGCGGTAATACCCACCCTTACCTGGCTTCCGGCGCACTCCAGGATGGTGAAGACAATCTCATCCGCCACCCGGATGCTCTCGCCGCATTTCCTGGTCAGGACCAGCATGACGCTTAAGCTCCTTCCCCGGAGGGAACCAGATTCTTAAGGGGCTCATCCACCACCAGGCCATCCCGTTCCAGGATAACCTGGCGTCCCTGCATGGATTTGGTATTGATAATCACCGGCGCCTTTGTATTAGCTGTGATAGTACCCTCCTTGGGGTCCACCCGGAGAATATAGTAGGGCGCAATGTCAGCTTCAGCGGGACTGCCTATCAGGCTCAGCTCTTCTTTACTGATATGCAGCAGGACCTGTTTCTTGAGCAGGAGACAGCTGATGATCGGCAGAGCCATTTCCGGGTCATCCACGGAGCGCAGCCAGAGGAAGGGCCGCATTTCAGCCCGGCTTTCAAAAATGAATTGCTTATGCTCCTCGAAACCGGGGAGACCGGCGGGGAACTCCAGCGGGTCAGATAATTCGACCCGATCAGATTTGGATGCGTGGTCTTTAGGTTTGTCGCTCACGACTAGCGCAGGTGATCGAGTATACTGATATTCATAATGCGTGCACTGGACTCCAGAGCAGCCCGATACCCCAGCTCCTGGGCGTTAAATTGCAGAATAGCCTCCATCAAATCCACATCCTCCGCCTGCGAAATGTAGGACTGCAAATTGACATTGGCTATCTCTAAATTGTCACGGGTGAGTTCGAGCTTACGCTGCATCGATCCAGCCCTGGCAATGGTATTAAGAAGCTGTGTGGAGACCGTATCGATCTGGGCTATAGCAGCATCCATAGCCGCCCCATCGTCGGCATCGAGGGCATCGCGGAGGGCAATGACCGCTCCGAATGCGTTGAGAAACTCCGAGCCGGTCGTGTTGATCTCCAGATAGGTATCGTCACCCACCTTCCGCGTGAGGGACCCATCGTTCCCGTTATAGGTAACAGAGACACCATCGTAGGCGAAGGGTTCGGTATCTTTAGTGATAGTTCCCCCGAAAATGTATTTGCCCATAAACTTGCTGTTGCCCATGAGAACCATTTCCTCGATCAATGCATCCACATACGGTACGACTTGAGCCCGCGTGGAGCTAACCGCGTCACCCCTGGTCTGCAGGGCCAGTACCTTGGCCTGTTGCAGCGCCTCGTATACCACATCCAGCGATTCGGCACCCATTACAATCCAGGCAATCCCATCATCGATATTACTCGTATACTGCTCATTTTTTCCCAGCAGGCTCTTGAACCTGCTGGCCCGGTCGAACCTTACCGGGTCATCGGAAGAAACGGCTACTTCCTTGTTAGTGCTGATCTGCCGCTGCACATCAGCCAGGCGTTCCTGGTTGGCCGTTAGGAAGTTTATAATCTGGTCCTTAATCAGGCTATTGGTAACGCGCATGACAAACCTCTACTTTCCTTAGATCAACTGCAACACGGTTCTCATCAGCTCATCAGCAGTGGATACCAGTCTCGATGCGGCGGTAAAAGCCTGTTCCAGCTGCACCATATGGGTCATCTCCTCTTCCATGCTGACCCCCGAGACCGACTGTCGCTGCATTTCCAGGTGTTCAACGATCTTCTTTTGATTGTTCTTTAAAAAAACTGTCTCCTGAACGCGGTTACCAAGGGTGCCTACCAGAGCGCGATAGTATTCCCCCGCGGTCTGATTGCCGATTACATCCTTATCCGCCAGGTCGGCGAGGGCCTTGGCAATGTTGCCGTTGCCGGACTCGCCCAGGGCGTCACTGGTAGCGATGAGATCAACGTTGGCAGCAATGGTACTATCAACAGCGATAGAGCTGGCACCTTCAGTTGCACTGGCAAAGAAATCCAGCCCCGTAATGCCATTCAGGTTAAAGCCACTTCGGTGAAGGGCGTTTACCTGTTCAGTTAAAGTCACGGCCAGTGTATCCAGGCGCTCCAGGAGGTCGGGGACATCATCATTATAAACCGTCAGCAGAGCACTAAGCTCTCCTGAGGCCACGTTCACCTCCCGGCTGGTGCCGCTGATGACGGTAGTGATCTGACCGATACCTTCGTCGTTAATGGACTCGCTTGCTGATATTTCGTAAGAGGTTCTGCCGGAGACCAGCATCAGGCCGGAGGTAGAGACCAGCACGCTGTCACCATCGCGCTGGACATCAATGTTGATCAATTCCGACAGCCGGTCAATCAGGCGGTCCCGCTGATCTTCAAGGTCCAGGTTATCACCGGGATTGACACGGTTCAGTTCGGCGATTTGTGTCGCCAGGTTATTGATTTCACCAATCCTGGCATTGATCTCGTCGCTGGCCGTGGACTGGAAAGAAATAAATTCGCGGTGCACCCGGTTGAAGCTCTGTGCCAGGGTCTGGGCCCGATCACGTACGATAGTCCGGGCGACGGAGCTCTCCGGATCGTTGGCCAGGCCGTTCCAGGCGCTCCAGAATTCGTCCAGCAGGGGCCCCAGACCGGTCTCGTTACTTGATGGTAATACTCCCTCAATCTGCCGCAGGAGTGATTCCTCGGTACTATAGCGGGACTCCAGAGAGCTCTGACTCCAGTACTGATGATCTATGAAACCCTCACGGATGCGCCGGAGGGTATCGCCATTTATGGCACTACCCAGGCTGAAACCGGACAGTAATTCCGGCAGAATGGGACTGACATCGAGCCGCTGCCGGCTGTAACCCCTGGTATTGATGTTGGATATGTTCTTACCGGCTATCTGAATGCCGAACTGGGAAAGCAGCATTCCCTGTTTGCCGATCTCCGCCAGGTTATTGAGGCCGGCCATGTCAGATCCTCCCCTCAATCAAATTGGAACCTGAACGCTCTTTCCCGCTCATTCCTTCGGCGGAGTATACCGGAAACTGTTCAGACGACTTGATGAGCTCCCGGGCGGCATCCCGCACAAACTTAATGGAGTAATCAAGCAGGTAGCGGTTCTCCTCGTTGGTTAGTATCACCTCCTGTACGATCCGCTGGAGGCTGCGATGAATGTCGGACAAGCGTTCGGCATAGGTGGACTCTACGAGCTCGATCAGCTGACCCAGGGTCTGGATCTCGCCCTCCCATCCCAGCGCATCACTGACCTGCTTGAGGGACGCTTCCCTGTTCGCGGCTACCGCCTCGGACTGTCTGAGGATGCTCTGCTCCTGTTCCACGGCCTCCTTCAACCCTTCAAGCTTGCCCTCGATAATACTCGACTGCTTCTTCCGGAGTACGAGCAGCAGCTCGTTATACATCCGCATCTCTTCAGACAGGACGGTAATCAGTCTGACAATCAGGCGTTCAGCGGCAGGATGCTTGGTCATTTTATTCCTTTCTCACACTGCGCGTGAGTAAATCTTTCAGCGAGGTTCCATTATCATTTTCGGTCGAATCGCGGTATGTTTTAGATTGCAGATCACGATAGAGCAGCTCCGCCAGACCGATACCTCCGCCTTCACTCAAAGCGGATCCCATTACCTGGTCAAACATGAGGTCTGGCAGACCGCTGTTCGAGAGTGTTCCCTGGGGCAGCGTCCGCTCCATGCTCTTGACCAGGTAGCCCATGAATAGGGCCTCAAAGTTCTGGCAGGTTTTCCAGAGTCGCTTATCTTTCCCGGCTGCCGGTGATTGACCCGCTGGTGTTGAAGACCCCTTCGGTTGGATCGGGATGCCCTGGTGTTCTGTGCCTTTGATCTCCATTGTCCCGCCATTACATTATAATGAGCCTGGCGTTCAAAGCCCCCGCTTCCTTGACGGCCTGAAAGACCGCAATGATATCACGCGGTTTGAAGCCCATGTCGTTTAGGGCCGCCGCTAGTTCCGCCACCGTGGCAGCTGAAAGGACCGCCGCCTCGCCCGGCTGCTCGGTTACCGTGGTGCGAGTGATTGGGATCGTTACGGTCTGTCCGGTGCTGAAGGGCGAAGGTTGGGCTATGTAGGGCGCCGTGGTGGTATGAATCTGGAGTGAACCATGGGAGACCAGCACGGCTCCAATGGTTACATTGCCACCAGCCACTACCGTGCCCGTGCGCTCGTTGATGACCACCCTGGCCTCCACGTCCTGAACGACCGGCAAAGTCTCAATACTGGCCACAAACTGCACCAAATCCCCGGCCTGGCTGAGGCCCGGCGGGAAAGAAACCTGCACAATACTGGCGTCCAGGGCCTGTGCCAGGGGCGGGACATTGGGTCTAAAGTTATTGACGGCCTCAGCTATCCGGAAAGCCGTGGTATAATTGGGCTCCTTCAAGAGGAGTTCTACCGGAAGATCCGGCTGAAGAGCTACTTCCTCGACATCCCGCTCCAGGGTTGCCCCATCAGGCACCCGGCCCACCAGGGCATAGTTCTGGCGCAGCCGTTCGCCGCCCAGAGTAGTGACGTTAAACCCGCCTACAGAGACCGGCCCCTGCGCTAGACTGTAGTAATCGCCCTTCGCATTGCGCAGGGGAGTCATCAGCAGGACCCCGTTCTCCAGGCTGGTGGCATCTCCCATTGAGGAAACGTTCACATCGAACCTGGTCCCCGGCTTTCCAAAGGGCGGGGTAGCGGCTGTCACCATCACGGCAGCCACATTCCGCGTGCGCAGATGCTGGCTGTCAACAGTAAGGCCGAATTCTTCCAGCATATTGGCAATGCTCTGCACCGTGAAAATGGTTCCCCGGTTGCCGACTGCCCGGTCACCGGTGCCGTTAAGTCCCACTACCAGGCCATATCCGACGAGGGTAACCCGCCGGATGTTGCGGTAAGAGGTCACATCCTTGATGCGGCTTACCGCCTGGGCCGTCAGCTGCTGAAATCCAAGAACTACTGCAAGGAAAATGTAAAGATACTGTCTCATTAGAGGCTAAGACTCCTGATAATAGTGAGGGCGCTGATACCACCGATATATCCGATGAGGGCCAGACCCGCGCCGCCCATGATAAGGTTGGCCAGCCGCTCGAAGGATCCGCGCTGTATCAGCTTCCCGGAAACCCCGGCTTTGCTGTAATATACCCTGGCATCGGCAACGTTATAGGAAAAGATGGTATTGTCCGACCGGATGTCCCTGGACCGGATGGTCCCCTTGATGGTCATGAGGTTGCGCTCGCCGTTTATGTTAATCACTTTTGATCCGGTGATCTTGAACAGGCCGTTGTCGGTAACTTCGGTAATCACCGCGGAAATCCGTCCGGTCAGCAGATCCTTCTGGGCCGTGCCTTCTTTAGTATTTGAATTGGTCTTAAGATTGGACCGCAGACCGAATAGGGGCAGGAACTGAAGCAGGTTCCCTTCCACTTTGCCCGACGCATCCACCATGTTGTCGCCGGCCCTGTGGACCTGGGACTGGCGGCTGGCGTTGGCCGTTTCCGAAACCAGGACAGTCACCATATCCCCCTCACGGCGAGCCTTCCGGTCAGCGTAAAGGGAAAGGGGTGCCTCCTGTCCGTAGACCAGGTTGCCGGCGACCAGAATGATGAGGGCGGTAGTCAACCGCTGCATCGGTATGCGTAAGTTATTGCTCATAGCTTTACTCCACTACAACGATTCCCGGGGATACCAGCCGGCCGTAGAGCCGTTTTCCGGTGGCGCTGGCTACGACGGGAATCAGGTCTCCAATATTGCCTTCCCTGCGGGCCTTGCCGGGGCTGATCAACGTAAGACTTCTGCGGTGGAAGTGGATCATCACATGCTCGCCGCGCTGCACCGCCGGTACTTCCTCCAGGTGGTGAAACTGCAGCAACTGCCCCTGAACCAGGCTGGTATTCATCTGATAGCCTTCAGGCAGGGAATCGGCTGTAAAATACTCCTGCTCACGCCGGGTAACCCGGATTTGCTTGCGTTGAAAATTTTCCGGTTCTATAAGTGATCCGCGCTTCATGGGGAAAAGGGCGGTCCAACCTTCCACTACGGCTACACACTCCACCGTTGTATTCACCTTAACCGCCGCGCCTTCATGCGGCGTGATTTCCAGGGGAATAACGTACCGCCCGGCCGCCTTTCGCGGTAGGAAAGTCCGCAGGGGCCTGATGGCAGCACCAGGATCCAGCTCATCAACGTTAGGCGGCAGATGGACGGCAACCACTTCGGCCCTAAGGCCGGCCTTGCGGAACCCCTCCATGACCTGTCGGCATACGGCTTCCTGCAGCCGGTCCCGTATAGTCGCCCTCTGGCCCGTCCCCGCATGCAAACCACCTGCGAAGGCGCAGATTATTCCTGCCAGAAGGACGGCAGTAAACATCCGATCAGGGCTGCTACTGTTAGCTGGCATACGATTTAGCGCCGTAGGTTATTGGCTACCGCCAGCATTTCATCGGCGGTTTTAACCGCCTTGGAATTGATCTCATAGGCCCGCTGGGCGACGATCATGTTGATCATCTCCTGCACCACGTCCACATTGGACTTTTCCAGGAAACCTTGCAGAACGGCGCCGAAACCCTCATCCCCGGCAAAGCCCACGGTGGGCGGACCGGAGGCAACGGTTTCCTCATTCAGGTTGCCACCCACAGCCCGCAGGCCGGCGGGATTGACGAACTTCACCAGCTCGATCTGACCGATCTCTTCCGGGGCGGCTTCGCCCGACAGAATGACGGCAATGATACCGTCCTGGCCGATTAGAATACTTTCGGTATCCGGCGGCAGGCTGACCTCCGAACCCAATCTCAGGCCGGTCGCGGTGACGATGAACCCGTCGGCGTTGATGCGAAAGGCACCGTCGCGAGTATAG
>Ga0209976_10002204_pt1 | contig 11167 bp, 12 predicted proteins | sample SumtaG_FD_182806 | JGI IMG/M metagenome (GOLD analysis project Ga0209976, IMG submission 182806) | Deep subsurface microbial communities from Indian Ocean to uncover new lineages of life (NeLLi) - Sumatra_00157 metaG (SPAdes) (version 2) | ecosystem: Environmental > Aquatic > Marine > Oceanic >... | reverse complement strand
CAGTTCAGGCGTTCCAGAAAGTGACTGATCTTGTAATGGATTTAACAGAAAATCTTGTTCAAGCAACTCAAAAAACAATTAATCAAACAGTTCAGGCGTTCCAGAAAGTGACTGATCTTGTAATGGATTTAACAGAAAATCTTGTTCAAGCAACTCAAAAAACAATTAATCAAACAGTTCAGGCGTTCCAGAAAGTGACTGATCTTGTAATGGACTCAACTAAGAATCTCATTCAAACAACCCAGAAATTAGTACAAAATATAACTAAGCTTTCAATTAATATTGTAAACAGAATAGATAGCTATATTGATTCTATAGTTCAAACAACCCAGAAATTAGTACAAAATATAACTAAATTTTCACTTAATCTTAGAAAGAAAGTAGCAGACGGTGTTGATTTTGTAATTTCCAGAACAAAGGAGTTCACTAATTTAACAATCAATCAGTTAAAGCAGTTGTTAGTCAAAGCGCCAAAAGAAGAGATTAAGCCACCAGAAGAGATAGTTAGGCCAGAGATTCCACCAGAACCTGAGCCTTCAAAACCGCCTGAGGTTGTAAAAACAGATACTATTTTAGTACGGACTACCCTTGGTAATATAAATCTTGATTTGAGCGAAAAAGAAGCAGAGGTTATTGCCGGGAAACAGATTGTTGTTTTTGTAAAACCATCAAAACCTGCCTTTAAACTAGAAGGTTATTTACTATTTGAAAAAATATCTCAGAAAGAATCTTCTCGTTCTTATTTTGCTTCATTGATTATTCCTTCAGTTTCGGCAGCAACTCCTGTCTTTGCCAAGACCTACGAGATTCAAACTCTTACTTTTCAAGGACCGGATGAACAAGGATTCTGGAAAGCAACCTTGAGTGTACCTCCAGTAGTTGGAGAATATAAGTTGGAAGTTAATATTGATTTTGTTGATGGAAGTGAGAAAGATATAGAGAAAATTGTTTTGGTTGACCCAGAGGGTTATATATATGAAGATCATCCACGGGGTCAGATTCGTGTAAAAGGAGCAACAGTTAGTCTTTTGGTTTTTGACCAATCGTTCAATCGCTATATTATTTGGCCAGCAGAACTTTATGATCAAGGAAATCCTCAGATAACCAATGAAACCGGACAGTATTCATTTTTGGTGCCAGAAGGAAGATATTATTTAAAAGTAGAACATTCAGATTACAAACCTTATCAATCAGAGCCATTTGAAGTAAGAGAAGGTCACCCCGTTCATTTTAATGTAAAAATGGAATTGGAGAGTTTTTGGGAAAAACTAAAATTACCATTTTAATAAAAGAATATTGATTAGCTACCAAAAATCGTCCTATATCTGACGACCGGGCGGTTTTTTGGTAAGAGAGCTTCTTTTATCTTTTATAATTTGAAAAAATAATATATAATTTAAAATTATCTTCTATGTTAGCTATTGAGGTAAAAAATTTAGCAAAGCATTTTAAGGAATTAAAGGCAGTTGATGGCGTTTCTTTTGAGGTAAAAGAAGGAGAAATCTTTGGCTTGTTAGGACCCAATGGTGCCGGGAAGACCACAATAATTAAAATGCTGACAACTTTATTGAGACCAACTGAAGGGGAAGCTAGGGTCTGGGGTTTCGACATTTTAAAGCAAAAAAACGAGGTAAGGAACTCTATTGGTATTGTTTTTCAAGAACCAGCCTTAGATACTCGTTTAACAGGAGAAGAAAACTTAGATTTTCATGCTCGTATCTATGGGTTAAACCGGGAAACTCGTCAAAAGCGGATTGAGGAAGTATTAAAATTAGTGGAACTCCAAGATAAAGCAGATGTAGTAGTCAAAAATTACTCTGGAGGAATGCAGAGAAGATTGGAGATTGCTCGGGGACTTATGCATTATCCAAAGGTTTTATTTTTAGATGAACCTACTTTGGGTTTGGATGCCCAAACAAGGCGTCGCATTTGGGAATATATCTTAAAATTAAATCAGAGAGAAAAAACAACCATTATTCTAACTACTCATTATATGGAAGAAGCTGATTACCTTTGTCAGAGAGTGGCAATTATTGATTTTGGCAAGATTATAGTTCAAGACAGACCTGATAGCTTAAAGAATACTTTGGGCGGAGATGTAATTTCAATTGAAGCTGTTCCTGAAAAAAGGTCTTTTGAAGTATTCAGTAAACTCTCTTGGGTAAAGAAAATTAAACTACACAATGGTATCATTGATTTAAACGTTGATAGGGGAGAGAATAAAATTGCTCTTTTGATTAAAATAGACCAGGAAGAGGAAGGCTTTGAAATAAAATCAGTTAATCTAAGGAAGCCAACATTGGAAGATGTTTTCTTGCATTTCACGGGAAGAACAATTAGAGAAAAAGAAGCTAATCAAAATGAGAGAAATAAAATGATGATGAGAAGAAGATTTAGGAGGTAATATTAAAATCATGGAATCAAAAAATATTCAAACAATTTATGTAATGTGGTTAAGGGAAATGAAAAGGTTTTCGAGAGATAAAAGCCGGGTGATTGGGACTTTGGCAATGCCTTTTTTCTTTCTTTTTTCTATGGGTTTTGGCTTTAGGGGTGGTTTTAATCTACCAGGCGTTCCTCAGGGAACTGATTATATTGATTTTTTGGTTCCCGGTATCCTTGGAATGACAATGCTGTTTACTTCAATGTTCGCCGGACTCTCTGTTTTGTGGGATAAGGAGTTCGGCTTTTTAAAAGAAATAATGGTAGCTCCTGTCAAGAGATCGGCTATTGTTTTTGGAAGAATTATTGGTGGTATTACAACATCTATAATCCAAGGCTTTATAATCTTAATAATCTCACTTTTTATAGGTTTTAAAATAGCTAGTCCTTTAAGTCTTATCTTAGCTTTTGTTTTTATGTTCTTGATTGGTACTGCCTTTATTGGTTTTGGTATAGCTATTGCTTCAAAGATGGAAGACGTTCATGGTTTTTCCTTAATTATACAGTTTATTATTTTTCCTACTTTTTTGTTGTCGGGCGCCCTTTTTCCAATCAGTAATTTTCCCAGTTGGATAAGGCCCTTAAGTTATATTAACCCTTTAACCTATGGGGTGGATGGTTTGAGAGCTAGCTTGATTGGTTTCTCTCAATTCCCCTTGGTTTTTGATTTTTTCATAATATTAATCTTTGATTTTGTAATGATTGGTTTAGCTACGTGGCTTTTTAGCAAGACAGAAGTTTAAACTAAAAAATCGCCTCATGTCTGAGGACCAGGCGTTTTTTGTTTGACTAGAGTGATTAATATTGTGCGACGTTTAGCATTCACCATTGCTATTGACAAATTTGAAATTCTATTATATAGTTAAGGTATGACAGATATAGATGTAAAGATAGAAAGATTTGCAAAGATATCTCAAGAGCTCGCTCTTGAACGAAACCAAGTCACAGATCGAATTTTGGAAGGAGTAGGAAAGAAATTTCTTTCTGGATTGAATAAAGATGAGATAGATTTTTTAAAAAACCTCATTGAAGCGTTAAAGTAGTAAATTTTAAAATTAATCTTTTTTCCCTATTTTTTTTCAAGCCCATAATTATATATTGTAGGTTTGAAAAAGGAAAAAAAGATTAAATCAAAGACTGTCTACTAATGTAGGCAGTTTTTGTTTATCTAGGAGTAGGGGAGAAATAAGAATTTTGCGCTATTGACAAATTTAAAATAAAATTATATAATAAAATAGTGATTTAAAAATGGAATATAAAATTAGAAAGGTTGTTACTCGCAGTGATAAACTCATCGATGTATTAGAAATACCTTATTCTAGTTCTAATCCTAAAAAAGGGGGAGACATAATCTGTTTAAATAACCCTCCAGTTCCTCGTTTATCAGCGCTTACGGGTTTGTTTGAGAAGTATAGAGTTTTTTCGGTTTTGTCTGTCCAAAATAATGAGCTTATTATAAAAGTTTAATTTAAACCACCCTAGTTATTATTTTTTCTTATTTCTTTTTTCTTTTGAGTTTTCTAAACCCATTGGAAATTTCAAAAGAGGAAAAAACTTTCCCATATAAGAAATAAGAAAAATAATAGCAAAAACCCTGCCTTGGCGGGGTTTTTGTGTTGAGTTAATTTTTATATTATTCTTTAAGGTTTTTTCCGCTGTGGTATTTGCGGTGTATGTCACGTAATCTTTTACTTGTTACATGAGTATATATTTGAGTTGAAGTTATACTCCTATGACCTAAAAACTCCTGGATAGTACGTAAGTCAACACCTTGACTAAGTAAGTCGGTGGCATAGGAGTGACGAAGAGTATGTGGTGTAGTAAAAATAGGTACACCAGCTAATATGGTATATTTTTTAACTATTCTTTCTACAGAGCGACGTGTTAGACGCCTTTCTACGCTTTTTTTTGATCTATAATTGATAAATAGGGCTTTTTCTTTATCTTTTCTTGTCTCTAAATATTTCTTGAGCCAGGAAAGAGCTCTTTCAGAAAAATATACTGTTCTTGGATGACTTCCTTTTCCAATAATACTCAACTCTAAATCTTTTTTGTCTTTTATATTATTAAACTGTTCTTTGTTTAGTGCTACTAATTCAGCTACCCTTAAGCCGGTTGAAAAAAGGGCTTCTAAAATAGATTTATCTCGTAAACCAGAAGGCTTCTTTGTATTTGGAGCCAGCAAGAGTTTCTCAATCTGTTCTAGACCAAGAAACTTTACAACGTTTTCTTTTTTGGCGTCTTTTGGGAGCTTTATTTTGTCTGCAGGCAATGAAACTATGTCTTTTGCTGTAAAGTAGCTTAGAAGCGCTCTGAGAGCGATTAAATAGTAGTTCTGGCTTATTTTCTTCAAGGGCTTACCCCGATGATGCTTAGAACGAGATAAATATAAGCGGTAGTCCCAAATATCGTCTGGAGTTAGCTCATGAGGCCTTATATTTGTCTTTTTAGTCTTTTCAAGCCAAGAGGCGAACTTCTGGAGGTATCTTTGGTAGTTTTCCTGAGTTTTATCAGAAAGGCCTTTTTCAACTTCACAATAGTCTAGGAAGTCGGGGATATGTGCTAAAATTTTTTTGTCAGATTTTTTCATAAAAATATTTAAAAAAGTTTTATTTTTTATATTTTTAACCTATTCTCCGGGTCTTTAAAAGTTTGATATTTCAGGGGAGTCCTTATAGGAGATCAACTCACCCTATATATAGAACGTCGCTTTACCATCATTGTGCGACATTATATCTATATATATAATACCGTGTCAAAACACGGTGTCAAGTACTCCCCTAGCTAAGATATGTATATTATTTCATTTAAGTAAAAAAAAAGAACACACAGTTAGGGTCAGTCTTATTTAATTTTATTTATTCTAAAAATTGAGAAATATCGTAATTTTTTGATTTTACTTTAACGGTTTTATTACATTCAAATTCAAATCCTCTGTGCTGCGTTCTTCTATCGGACTTCCTATTTATCTTTTTTGCCTTATGGGCACGTATAATGACTTTTCCTAGAACTTCAGACAAGAAAATCCAACCAGCTTCATCCGCACGAAAACAAACTTTTCTCTCTTTATTAGGCATTAATCTCTTTTATCTTCTTCTCTTTTATAAACCCTTCAAAGACTTCTTCAACTTGTTGAGCGGGCAAATTTAAATCTAAAACAACATCAAAAGCACTTATTTTTTTAACACCACTTTTTTTCTTTTTTAGTATGAAAGAAGATATTTCTTCTTTTGCCTTTTTTTTCGTTAGAGTTCTAAATTTTAAAATATTATTTTTCATATTTTTCTTATTTTATTATATCATTCTTAATAAAATTAAGTTTTCCACAGACTAACTGTTTCGTCAAGCTTGACTTTTAAACCTAACATAGGGGGTTAGTTCCCTACCCTGTCTTGCCGTAGCCTTGGCGAAGGCGGGCTAACGGTTCTGTGTTACCTAATAAATGTCGCACAATATTAACTTGACAAATTTTTCGTGAAGAATAGAATAAAAACAGGAGGATATAAGGTAAAAAAATTGTGGATATTCTAAAAAAAATGGCTTTTGACGGAACGTGGGAGTGGTAGTACTAACGAAAGAATTTTTTATGTGTTTTTAATTTCTGTTTAAATCCTCTATCAGGAATTTTTTCTTTTTGTTTATATAGCTCGTTGAATGTTTCCCGAGCTTTTTCTTTTTCTTCTTTGGTTTTTGCAAAACGCCAATTAACCCAGACTAGAGTATCATGCCAATGATACCAATCTGTATGATGATATTTATATCTAAATTTATATAGCTCAGCAATCAGTTTTCGTGCTTCTTCTTCACTAGATTTCGCTATCGCCAAATAATAAGCTAGATTGTTCTTAGCTAATAATTCTGCCCTTTTGTTTTTTGAACCCTCTGCGTGCTGAAGGGCAGTTCTAGCTTTATTTATAAGAGAATCAAGCCAGAGAGGTATTATCTTTCTAGTTTCTATTTTCTTTAATTCATGTAGAAGCTCTAATATTTCTTTTTCTTTATCTTTCTCTTGTTGTGTGCAGAAAGTCATACTGTTTTGACAATGTAGTAAATTAGAAATCTTTTGTTTGTAATCTTCTAATTCCGTCTCTAAAACCCGCCTTAGTAATAAGTATATTCCCGGTATTCCCACCGCTAGGAGAGCAGTCAGTGCCATTAAAAAGTCTCTAAAAAGCTCGTATTTCAGTGATTCAATATCCGCAATCCGTCCTTGCTTTAAAATTTCATCAAGAGGGACAAAGACTTCATCAAGCGGTAAACCTATCATTTTTTCAATTATAGAAAGAGGAAACACCAAATAATTCCATATTATAACGATAAGTAATAAGGCAAGTACAAAACAAATTATTATCAAGAAACTACTGTCTTTCATAACTTAGATATTATTTATTCTCTCTACTTTAAAATAAGATTATTTGATAGGGATTGTCAAGTTTAAATAAATAGAGAAATCTGACAAGCCAATTTTAAAACATATCCCCGACTTTCTGGATTATTGCGAAGTTGAAAAAGGCTAATGTAAATAAAAAACCGCTACTTCCCTACCCTAACGGTTCATTAGTAGCGGACAATATACCTTGTGGGGCACAATACATATTTTCCTTGAATAAAAAAAATCAGACTTGTTAAATCTGTTTTAATTGATTTCTTTAAAGAACTATTTCAATATAGTTTTTTCTTTTGTTGGTATTCCTATATCTTTTGCCAGGTCCGCTAATTCATTTGTAATATTTTGGAGATGTTGATCAGCTATTCCCAGGTTTGCTATCTTTTCCAGCATTACGTAATCTAAGATAGTTATAAAATTAGCTAAAGGGTATAGGAAATCACCCACTTCTTTATCTTTTAGCTCGACTGAAATCTCAATCTTACCGTTACCTATTTCTTTTCGATAAACCGTATCTTTCTTAAAATAATTTTCTATCCTTGTTCACCTTTTAAGTTTTGTGTTTCTATTATAAGGTGTTAATTTAACCTGTCAACTATAAAAAGATCAGTTCCCTACTCTAACGGTTCTCTACCACCTAATAAATGTCGCACAAGACATATTGTGGGATTCTAAACAAAAACTGCCTAGATTGCTAGACAGTTTTTGATTTTAATTTATTTTGCCTCTGCAATATTTAGCGAGACAGAAAACGTTGTGCCCTTACCCTCTTTCGATGTAAAGTCAATTGAGCCGCCCATTTTTTCAACCAACATTTTAGCTGTATATAACCCCAACCCCGTCCCCCTTTTCTTTTTAGATTTTCCACCCAGTCTTGAATATTTCTTGAAAATTTTATCTTTATCCTTTTTTGGTATTCCGTATCCAGTATCGCTAACTGAAATAGTTACTTTCGCCTCGCTAACACTTGATACTATTGTCACTGTTCCATTTTCACGATTGTATTTTAGTGCATTTGAAATTAAATTATCAATAACATCCATTATCTTGTTTTTTTCTGCTATAACTTTTGGCAGATTAGTATTTTTCTTGTAATCAATTTTCATTTTTAACGCTAAAGCAATAGCTTTTGCTCTTTTCACGCTTTCATCAAGCACTTCTGAAAGATCAACTGGTTCCAATTCTATCTTTAATGCACCGGCTTCAGATCGGCCAACTTCAAGCAGATTATTAATCTGATTTCTTAATTTTAAAGCTGAGGCATGAATAATATTTATATATTCATCCAAGGTTTTTTTCGAACGATCTTTGCCGGTTTTTATCATATATAAGAATCCAATAATAGCTGTAACTGGATTACGAAGATCATGAGCAATAATATTGATAAATTCGTTTTTTAAGTCATATATCTTTTTTGCAAACCTAACGAGGAAATATGCCAAAATCAGGGCAAACACAAAACTTATTCCCACAACCACCAAAGTTACAATCTGCGCTCTTTGTACCAGTCCCATAGCTTCCCGGAATTCTCCATCAGAGCGTTTTATAACATTATTAACTACTTCAAACATCCGATACTTTGAATTTCGCAATCTATCAAATTCACTATCTAACTTGGTCGGATCTTGATTAAAATCATTTCTATAATCCTGTCCATAATCAAAATCTCGGCTAATCAAGTCCCCTTTCAATTCAAAAATGCGTCCTGAAATATCAGACGCCTCTTTTAAATTCTCTTCCAATTGCGCTGCTTCGCTTTCTACAAATATTTGCTCTGTTCTGCCTCTATGCACTGTTGTTTCAGCGCGTTCAAAGAGTATACTAACCTCTTGTTTTGCAACATCAAGTTCATATTGCTCAACTAAAACAATAAGATCATCAAGGGCAGAAGTAAGCTCTTCCACATCTCTTTGGATTGTCAATACATCAAATATCCGCGTTGTGCTAGTTTCTATGATTTCCTGAGCACGGTTAGAGAGATAGTTTGAATATAGAGTGGTCGAAATCATCACAATAATAATTCCGACAATACCAATACTGAGTAGTGTTCCGATTTTAATATTTTGCAAATTCATGAGTTTTTTTATATAAAGGTGGTTCTGATGCCCTAATATAGTAAAAGAGTTAGAAGTTATTTATTCTAAAAATTTAAATATTTTTCCTTTTAAGCTTATTTTCCATCAGAAACCTTTTTTTCTTGATGTCTTTCCGAATCTATATTTTTAGCACTAATGGCTTTTTTTATCCTTTTTATAAACTCGTCTAGGTCTATACCTTTGTGTATGTAATCAACCACATATACTTCCTTTACGGCTTTTTCCGCTTCTGCAGAGAAATCTTCACTGGTTAAAAAGACGACGGGAATATCCTTAGTTTTTCTTTCATGTCTCAATAGTCTAGCTATTTCATAACCGTCCGTTTCCGGCATATTGATATCTAGGATAACTAAATCGGGCATAAATCGTCTAGCCATTTCCCGACCAACATGTCCTTTAGCTGCATATAATACTTCAAAGCCAGCCGATGCAAGTTTGGCACCAAAAAGCCTGCGGATAAAAGGATCGTCATCAATAATTAGAATGTGTTTACGGGAAGCCATATGTTTTTGTGAGAAGATAATTATAAAATATTTCCATATCGACTATTTCATTCTACCAAAAAACCGCCTACGAGGCGATTTTATTTCCAAAACCTTATAATATACCTTACTCGATTCTATTTTTAGAATAATCCCCTCTCCATATAAGTCTCAAGAGAAAATTGATTAAAAAGTAAAAAAAAACAACTTCTGGAGAAATAATTCGTCTCAGAACTGATTTTTTGGTAGAATAAAATAAAAAGAATAACTTAAAAAGGTCGATTTGTTTTTAAAAATATTTATATAATTTTAAATATGGATATGAAAGTCATTATCATTCTAGTTTTACTAATAATCTCACTTGGTCTGACTTATATGCTTTTTGTGACCTTTCCCCAACAGGCTGAAGTAGAATGTGCAGCTGGATGTGAAACAAAGATAGAAACTGAAGTTATACCTCAGTTAACATCCGCAGCTGAAGCAGAATGCGCAGCAGCAATAGAGGCTCAAGTGACAAGTGCTCTTCAGAGTGCGGCTCAAGGCATTCAGGAATGTCAACAAACACTGCAGCAGCTTCTGTTGGTACCAGCTTGCGCTGCAGTTTTGCAGCAGTAATTGAATTGCAAGATTAAATTAACTGACAAAAACCGCCTTTCTGGCGGTTTGTCATTTCTGTATAAGTTAAGAAAGAACCGTTAGTTCCCCACTCTAGCGGTTTTTTTAATTTAATCTCTTTCCTCCTCTTTTTCCCCTCCGGTACTTTTTACTGGAATAAACCAACTGGGGTTTTGCAAATTTTCTCGTCGGAAATCCAGAAAGAGTAGATACATTCAATTTTTTTCGGATTAACCATTCGATTGCGCGAATTTCTCTCCGTTGAGACGGCGTCACAAAAGAAATTGCATGGCCTTTCAATCCAGCACGGGCAGTTCTGCCTATTCGGTGAACATAATCTTCCGCTTGCGAAGGCAAATCATAATTTATAACCAATTCTATTCCTATTACGTCAATTCCTCGCGCCACAATATCAGTTGCCACGAGCACGCGATATTCCCCGGTTTTAAAACCATTTAGAGCTCTTTTTCTCTGTGGAAAGGTGCGGTTTGAATGTATTTCTGTCGCCGAATAACCCATTTGTTTGATTGTCCGTACGAGACGATGGGCTCCGTGTTTCGTTCTCATAAATATAAGTGTGGGTCCCGAATATTGGGCTAAAACTTTTTCTAGCAAACGCACTTTTGCTTCTCTGGCGACAATAAAGATATCCTGAGAAACGCTGTCAACCGTCGTACCTGTAGGGGCTATTTCGACGCGGATCGGAAGTTTCATATTGGCCGACGCAATGCGCATAATTTCCGGAGAAATCGTAGCTGAAAAAATCATTGTTTGGCGTTCTTTTGGAGTTGATCTTAAAACTTCTGTTATTTGAGGCAAAAATCCCATGTCCAGCATACGGTCAGCTTCGTCAAGAATCAAAATATTCACCTTTTTAAGATTAACTGTTTTTCGGTGCAAATGATCAATCAATCGTCCGGGTGTTGCCATAATAACGTGCGGATTTCTTCGAATAGACACTATTTGAGGCCTGATGGGAACCCCACCAATCAAAACTGCAGTTTTGAGGCCAAGAGAATTGCCGATTTTACGGAGTTCCGCATCAATTTGCAAGGCCAGTTCCCGAGTCGGCAAGAGTACCAATCCTAAACCCTTAGTACTTGCCAAGCGTTGAATCATTGGAATACCGAAGGCAAGAGTTTTAC
>Ga0209976_10002202_pt1 | contig 11167 bp, 4 predicted proteins | sample SumtaG_FD_182806 | JGI IMG/M metagenome (GOLD analysis project Ga0209976, IMG submission 182806) | Deep subsurface microbial communities from Indian Ocean to uncover new lineages of life (NeLLi) - Sumatra_00157 metaG (SPAdes) (version 2) | ecosystem: Environmental > Aquatic > Marine > Oceanic >... | reverse complement strand
TAAGGGATTATAATCTTTTAAAAAATTCAGATTTCCATAGACTTTCTTAAGTAAATTCTTTCCATTAACTAAATCCGCTAGAATAATATGATGTTTAATTTCTAAGTATTGAAAAAGTAAATCAAATACATTAAAAAATTCATCTAATTCACATTTAGGGAACCAAATTTCAATCAGTAATCCATTTTCAAATATTATCTCCTTTTGAAAACCAAATATATAAAACTCTCCCTCAATTTCAAATATTCGACAAATATTAAAGAAGCTAAATATCTTTATTATTTTATCATTATATTCTTGTTTAATATCAGGTAGAATAATTGAAATTTTATCCTGAAAATCTAAGTTTTTTAGTGATATATAGGGGAAAATTAATTTTTTTTTAAGCAACTCAGTAATTTTGTTAATAATGGAATAGTTTCTTGTACCTAAGTGTGTTTTAATATCAATAGAATGAGTGTTATAAATATGAGTTAAAGCATCATATTCAGGAGTGTCACATCCATAAATTTTTGACCCAGATATTTCATTTAAATCAAAAACTTTCATTTCTGAAATCTTTGGATCATAATTTGATTTGAATAAAACATCTTGCATATAAGACTTAAATCTAATAGATGAATAATTCCATCCTTCTTTTGTTAGATTACGATTAAAATGGATAATATCATAAAATTTCTTTTTATAGAACAAACAGTACTCAGAAACATTTTTTTTTGATTTTACAAGCCAGTTTAAATAAGATCTATTAGGAGTTTTGTATGGAAAAATATATTCACTTATAATTGCTTGGTCGGTCTGAATGCAAGCGGGATATTTAATGCTTTGGAATGAATTTATAAACAGAAGTCTGAAATCTATTTCGAAAGTCGGAGATTTATAAAAAAAAGGGCGAAAATATAAATAATACTGCGAAAAACCAAACTGTTGAAACGCTGGAAGAAATTCTATACAATTTACATGTTTTTGAAAGAAATTTCTAACTTTAATATCTATAAATTGAGCGCGATCTATCAAAACGTTTTCTAGTTTTTCTCTAAACACTACCAACTCACCTAAATCATTAAGATTAAAATCAATTTCTTGATGTGAAATTCTATTTTTAACAGTTTTTACCAAAGTATTCATGTTTTGTTTTGAAGACCAGAAAAACTCCTGCAAATTATTGGTTAAAATATTTTTAGGCCAATCTAATTTATCACCTAGAATTTTCAGGGAATATATTAAAATTTGTTTGTATAAATCTTCGGAATAGAAAAACTTACCATTTTGGAAATCATAAAAATCTCTTGCACCATATCTCACTCGGCGCATAACCCCTCTCCAAAAGTACCGGTTGTATTTAATTATAGCATCTCCAAAATTAGAAAATAAAATTGATAGAAAAAGGTTTTTTTCTTCTATATTTACTAAATAAATTAGTAGGCGAAGATAATTATTTTTAGAAGATGATAAATCCGTTATTTTATATATATAAAGCCTTGGAAAATAGGATCTTAGTTTTTTTAGCCTCTTTCGAACCTTAATCGTGTCTTTTAATAATACTTCAGGATAATACTTTGCGAATGTGCTAGTGTATATTGTATTTATTAATATAGGTTTAATTATAGGAGGATCATGATTTAGAAATGCTTCAATTGTAGATTCGATCCTTTCATTAGTGATTTTATATGAACTTACAGATTTGAATACGTCTTCATATTTTTTTTCTCTCGTTCGATGAATATCTTCAACTAAATATGGCTCTTTAACCATCTTTAAAATTTTGTTTAGATCTACAATTTTAAGGTTATAACAAGCATCTAAGAAATTATAAAAGGTTTGAATTCTATCTATTTCTTTTCTAAATAAGCTCTCAGATTTAAAATATAAGGGAAGAAAATCACGAAATATAATTTTTTTAATATTTTTATTTTTTATAAGTAATTGTTCTTCAATGTTTTGAGAGAACCTGGGTGAGTTTAAAATTGTCTGGAGTTGAAAAATGTCTGATATTTCAGGATGTTCATTCAATATAATTCTTACTAAATTTATGTAATTTAAAATATCATTCAGTTGAAAATAAGAATTAAAAAATCCTTGGTCCTTAAATTTTTTTAAAAATTGTAAGAAGTGCTGTGTTAATTTAGTTGAACTTAATATTTTATCTGTACTGTTCTTAAAGTCTCTATTAAAATTAATTTGAATCCTTAATTCATTTTCAACATCTCCTTTTATTGCATTTAATGTTTCTACTCTTTTATCAAAGGTTAGACCAGTAACTGAAACAGTTCTAACACGTTCTAAGATCGTATAATCAAAAATATATAAAATTGGTGGTTGAGAAACCTTTGGATATTCTAAATTTAATTCAATCTCGTAATTTTTCTTATAATTAACACTATTAATATCTATAATTTTTTTTATATTGGATTTATCAGTAAAATAATTAAGATTTATAAAACTTGTTTTGTTTAAGGGAGTGTATAATTTCTTCTCAATAATATATCCAAATTCTTCTAATCTATTAAAATAACTTAATAAATCTTTTAAGTATAAATTAGGCACATGGAATGTAATGGATAGCTCTAATGTGAAACTATTTACTAAAAACTTAGATACTGACAAAAAAAACCATTCCTCGATTAGCTTTTTGATTTTAGCTTTTTCTAAAAGAGGATTAAATTTAATTATACCATAAATTAGTAGAAGGCCAATAGTACTATAGGAAACATCATAGGAAGGCGCTATTGATGAGCACCTATTAATCCATTGTATGTTTTCAGTAAACCTCCTCAAACTCAAAGCCGAATAAATCAAATTCTTTTCTTTATATTCTTTAAATAAGGTTTTGTAATCTGATAAACTTAGATATGACCTGGTTTCATAGAAAATTTGAATAATTGACCTTAAAACTTCGATAATATCTGAGTCAAATAAAGATCTGGATGTTTTATAGGTATATCTTTCAAAAATAATATCATAAAACCTATTAATATTATTATTTTGGCATAATAATAAGTTTTCTCTCATTTCTTTAAAGAAAAATTGGGTTACGCTCATTAGTGGAGCTTTTGCTTCAATTTTAAAAAATTTTTGTAATCTGTCTAATTCAGAGTAAATAAAATCCCTATTTACCATAGAATCTCTTATTAACTTCTTCCATTCTCTAGAAACGGATAATTTGTTGAGATGGTTTTCTATGATTTGGTTAATACATATTTTAACGAGTTCACTTGATTCTTTTGGAGTAAATGAATAACATGCTTCTCTAAGCAAAATAAAAGGTAAAAATTTTTTATATTTTTCATTCAAAACAATGTTTATTAATAACTTATCCTCTTGAATAACTCTATTAACACCAAAATCAAGTATAGATTGACTTGTTCCTTTGGTTAAATTTGCTTTTTCACATAATTTTATTATTATATTTTGAATTAGTGGCTGTAATGTAAGATAATCAGATAGTTCAGAAATAATTGTGTTTAAAATATATTGTATTTGGTTTGATCCTTTTCCTTTCGATAAATCCTCAAAAGTTCTATAATCGAAATTTATTGGCATGTAAGAAAATTAAAATTTCTTTATCTTTTTATTAGATCTTATTCTATTTTCTAAATAATCTTATCCTCTTTTTATAATTTATGACGAAACTATTGTTATATATTCTTTTTTTGGTTAAATAAATCAGAAATTTTTCAGTTGATTCAAAACAGGATTTTCTAATTAATAGCCATGTTAAAGAACCAATCCACATTTTGGAGTAATTGAATTTTAATCTATTTTTAGAAGAAATATAAACATGTCGTTAGCTGGTAAATTGAAACAAATATTTTTTCGTTCACTTTAAAAACGTGAATGAGAATAAATAGTTACTCCACGTTGTTAACGTTGAGGAGGTATATTTAACATGCCAGCTAATGAAGGAGACGGATAATTCAAAGTAGAATCCGCATTGGATTCCCCTATTTTACCCTTTTATTTTTCGAGCCCTTTGAATTATCAATTAAAGTGTGGTTTAATGTAAGAATCAGAATTTTATATATAATAAAAGGATGATATGGAAAACTCCAAATTATATTTAATTAGATTTCAGAATCAGAGTTTAATAAAAATTAAAGGGATGATACATAAACTCAGCAAAACGGCTCCAATAATTATAATATATTCAGTACTGATGAAATTGGAGAGTAATGTTCCTAACGGAAGAAATATGAAAAATGAAAGATTTTTGAAAGATGCAATCAAGTGAAAGTAAATTGATTTATTTCCTTTACCAAATTTCATAATAAAAACTGAAATATTGAGATTAGTAATTATTCCTAAAGAGCTTCCTATAAAATATAAGAAAATAAAAAAAATAAAATCAACAAACACATACAAAATATATATACTTCCAATAATAGGGATTAAGATAAGAATAATTTTTTTAGGTCTAATTCTTTTAATAAAAAACGTTCCTATTGCGCTACTCATTATACTAATTAGGAAGTAAAAGATTAAAAAGAAATTAAAAAGATTAAATTTATTACTTCCAAATTTAGAAAGTAAAAATGGAAAAAAAGGATAAGCGAAAATGATGTCACTAAAAGCAAAGAACACAAAGATACAGAGTAAAACTATTATTGTCTTAAAATTTGGATTATTCTCTGTATCATCAGAATGTGAAAAAGCAAAATTGTCACAATCCTCAATAAATTGAGATTCCCTTTGTTTCATCTCAGAAATGAAAGGTAGGATGCTCATTAGTGGTATTAATAAAAGATAACTATAAAAAAAAAAAATTCTCCAAGAATTAATTGAATATATATCATTCATTAAAACAATATACAGAAACATAGGCAGAGATTTCCCTAAAGATTGACCCACTGCTATAAAAAAAAAAGCTTTTTTCTGTCTTTCTTTCGATGGCGAAGTATCAATAATTAATGATTTTGTAGAGACATCTAACATGGTAATTAAAAGAAATATGAAAAATAGTAATAATCCAAAGATAATAATATTATTAAATGTAAATCCCATCAAGATGTAGAATATGGCTAGTAGATATCCTGAAACTATAATATAATATTTCCTTTGATAACCATTGATTCTATATCTATCTGTTATTGCCGCAAAAGCAGGACGTAATAACAGGATAGAATATGCTAATAATTGCATAAAGGCAAGCAAGATTCGATTAACATCTAATACATCAAGGAAGAGAATTGGGAAGTAATTGTTAAGAAAAACAAAAACAGATGAGTATACTAAATATATAAAGATATATGAAATTTGATTTACTTTATTGTCCATCATTCACACACTTTAATTTTAAGTTTTAAAATGTATCTTTTAATCGATTTTTGACTATTTAAAGAAAACTGGTTATTTACTTAAACATTTATTTGAATAAAGCCTATGGATTTTTATTGAAGCTTCAATTAAAATTTATAAATACATTATAATTTCTTTAATGAGAAAGTTAAATATCGAATTTCTAATTAGAGCTTAAAAAATTGTTTTTTTGGGAAGATATATTATTTCAAAACTCATAGTTGAATAACCATAAAAATAATAAAATATGTATTTTTTTATTAAATATTAATTCACATAAGTGCTGATAAAAATTGAAGTCTGGATATAGTTACGTAAAAGATACTTTCGAGAAGCATGAAAAAGGGTATGAAACACCTCATTGGTATCGTGGAATAGAATATCGAAAAGGTAGATCGATACAAAGAGTTGAAAGGCCAACTAAACTTCATCGTGCGAGGACTTTAGGATATAAAGCAAAACAAGGATATATTATCGTGAGAGCACGGATAAGAAAAGGTGGAATGCATAAGGTCCGTCCAAAACGCGGTAGAAAACCTAGAGCGATGGGAGTTTCTAAATATACTACGGGAAAAAACCTCCAATGGATTGCTGAAGAACGGGTTCAAAGAAAATATCCAAACATGCAAGTCTTAAATAGTTATAAAGTCTATTCTGACGGAAAAAGCTGGTATTATGAAGTAATATTAGTTGATCCAAACCATCCAGTAATTAAATCAGATCCCAAAATAAATTGGATTAATGAACCTCAACATGCTAAGAGAGTTACACGGGGTTTAACTTCTGCTGGGAAAAGAGCGAGAGGGTTGCATAAGAAGGGATGGGGTTCAGAAAAAACACGACCAAGTATTAGAGCTAATAAAGGCCGTGGAAAATAAATCTTTATATTAAAAATTCTTTCTTTCTATAAAAAAAATAAATAAATTAATAAAATTTACAAATATAAATTACGAAGATTCGTTTTTACGTACCTTTTGTATTTTTCTCCCCTAAATCGTTTAAATACTCCCTGATTACTTACTAACCATAGACGCTCCACAAATAGGGCAAAGATCATCGTCAATAGGAGACATGCACATTCTGCATTGTGGACACCTTATTCTAATATACATACCCTAAATTCGGATTAGAAATATTAAAATTACTATATAAATTTAGATTTGAAAATATTTAGATACAAAATATAAATAAGATTAGTCTTTCCGATTTAACCGTAAAATATTCATAATTAGAAGCCTAATAAAACACTTATTGTTTATTGTATAGAATAATGGTTGTCTTGTATGAGAATTATAAATATTATGTGCTTGTTAAAAAGATACTTCAAAGTTAATAATTATGAGAGTATTATATTTTTATAATAAATTCTATAAAATTAGAATAAACCTTAAGCAAAATTTAATCTCCTATGATGAAACCTTATTTTCAAGAAAATAATTTTATCCTGTACTACGGAGATGCGTTAACAATTATAGATCAACTTGACAATGATGAGGTTAGGTTTGATCTGATCTATGTTGATCCACCCTACTTTTTGAGCAATAATGGTATCACCTGCCAATCAGGGAAGATGGTATCTGTAAATAAAGGAGACTGGGATAAATCTGAAGGTTTTGAAGATGATGTCAATTTTATTGATTCTTGGTTAAAAGAATGTAGAACGGTGCTTAAAGAAAATGGAAGTATTTTAGTTTCTGGCACTCTACATAATATATATAAAGTTGGCTATTTACTAGAAAAAAATGATTATGATATAATAAATGATATAATCTGGTATAAACCTAACGCTCCTCCCAATTTATCATGTAAGTATTTCACACATAGTCACGAAATCGTTTTATGGGCTCGAAAATCAAAAAATTCCCACCATATATTTAACTATGAAAAAATGAAGTTCTGGAACAATCCTAAGGATAAACTAAAAAATAAAGATAAACAAATGAGGAGTGTATGGTCCATTCCTTTAATTCCAAAAGCCGAAAAGGAATTTGGGAAACATCCTACTCAAAAACCTATGGAACTTTTAAACCGAATAATAACATCATCATCAAATGACGGAGATTTAGTACTTGACCCTTTTGTGGGCTCAGGAACAACTGGTGTTGTATGTAATCTCTTAAACAGGAAATTCATAGGAATTGATACGAGCAAAGACTATTTAGATTTGGCCATAAAAAGATTTCGAGATACTAAGAGCAAAGAATTATTGTTCTATCCTAAAGCTAAAAATCAGATAACAAAATTTATTTAGGATTAGTAGGTTTCATTTCTAACATAATTAATTAGTTACTTTTATTAGAAATTACAATTATTTAATGAATTAGACTTCTTATTTTATACAAAAATGAATATAACAGTGATATAAATGCAATTAGAACAAATTTCCATTCCAAATTATAATGATCGCCTTTCACGAATGAAGAAAAAAGTCGTAAACGCCCCTCATGAAATATGTATTGAAAGAGCTAAAATATTTACAGAATCCTATAAAAAAACTAAAGGAGAAAACCCAGTTATTAGATTTGCTAAGGCTATGGACTATTATTTAACAAATATGACAATCAAAATATGGGATGATGAATTTATAATTGGTAATCGATGCATTAAGTTTGTAGGAACTCCATTGTTTCCTGAAGCACGAATAGATACAATAGAACAAGATATTAATATGTATGATACTCGTCCAGTACAGAAACTTCTACTAACAGATAAAGAAAGACAAATTATAAAAGAAGAGATTATTCCATTTTGGAAAAATGAAGAAGAAACTGTCCAAGAAAGATTTCAATCCTTTTTGACACCGGACATAAGGGATATTATGGAAAAGCTTGTTTTTGCTGTAGACGTAGAACTTTCAAGTGGGATTGGTCATTTTTTTCCTGGTCACGAAAATGTCCTAAAATATGGAATAAACGATTTAATTATGCTAGCAAGAGAGAATCAAGAGAAGTTTTCCAAGGACGATGACAAAATGACATTTTTAGAATCAGTGATCATTTTATTGAATGCGGTTAAGAAATTAATACAAAGATTCTCGATTTTAGCCAGAGATATGGCTGAGGATGAAAATGACCCCAAACGTAAAAAAGAGCTGTATGAAATCTCTGATATTTGTAAAAATATCTCGGGAAATCCTCCCCAAAATCTGAAAGAAGCCCTACAATTAATTTATTTTACTCATTTGATTTGCGGTTTAGAGGATGGTGGTTTTGCTATTTCTGTAGGGCGGTTAGATCAATATTTGTATTCCTACTTTGTAGAAGATATAAAATTAGGAAAGATTGATAATGAAGAAGTTCAATTTCTCATCGAATGTTTTTTTATTAAGTTATCAACTCTATGGAATTATGTAATTAGTAAGGGTGTTGTCGCTGTCGAAGGTCCTCCAATTGCTGAAAATCTAGTAATTGGAGGAATAGATCGTGAAGGAAATGATGCCACTAATGAATTATCTCTAATTATTTTAGATGCGTATACCCATATAAAAACCGTACAACCAACGTTTTGTGTTCGAATTCATGAAAATACTTCAAAAGATTTTCTTAGAAAAGTCGGAGAATCAATAAAAGAAGGAACTAGTATTGCCTTATTAAATGATCAAGTTATGATACCCGGCCTTATTAATCGAGGCTTTACTCTTGAAGATGCTCGAGAATTTGCACCAATTGGATGCGTTGAACCTCAACATCCCTATAAATCATTTGGATCGACAAATGCTAATCAATTTAATGTGGTGAAATGTTTAGAATTAACTTTGAATAATGGAGTTGATATGATAAGTAGGAAACCATACGGATTTAAAAACACTATAGAAATTACATCTTATGAAGATCTTTGGGAGGAATTTAAAAACCAAGTTAGGTACTTCATTGATTACATGGTAAAAACAATGCATTATCTCGATAAAGCAATTGCTGAGCTTACTCCTCAACCATTCTTATCTGCCACTATAGATGATTGCTTAGCACGTGGACTTGATGTAACTAAAGGTGGTGCACTGTATAATTTTACTGGCCCCCAACTAATAGGTTTAGCCACAGTTGCAGACAGTCTTGCTGTGATTAAAAAAATAATTTTTGAAGATAGGCTCCTTCCATTTAAAGATTTAGTTCAAATGCTTGCGAAGAATTTCAGAGGTGTTTATAATGGAAGAAAAGGAACAGAGTGGAGAGAAATATTCATAAATAAAGTCCCCAAATTTGGAAATGATGATGATTATGTTGATAAAATAGCTTTCGAGGTAGCAAAGTTTTATTGCGAAGAAATTGCTAAACATAAAAATTATCGAGGTGGGATGTATAACCCTGGAATTTACTCCACAACCTTTCATTTAGCATTGGGTATTTTTACAGCGGCTTCGGCAGATGGTAGAAAAAAAACAGAACTTCTTTCTAATGGTCTTGGTCCAACAAGTTGTATGGACAAAAAAGGTCCCACTGCTATTCTCAATTCAGTTAAAAAACTCAGAAATGATTTAATGACTAATGGAAACTCATTAATTTTAGCATTTCATCCAAATACATTAAAAAATGAGATTTTGTTACCTCTTATTCAAGCTTTTTTCAAAAAAGATGGTGGTTATCAGGTACAATTTAATGTTGTTGGTAAAGAAACTCTTTGTAACGCTCAAAAAAATCCCAGTGAGTACAGTGGTTTAGTTGTAAGAGTCGCGGGGTATTCTGTATACTTTTCAGAATTATCAAAAAGTGCTCAAGATGAAATTATTGCTAGAACAGAATATTAAACCTACATTTTATATTGTTTAAAAACTAATTCCTTTAAGAAGAATCATAAATTATTTTTAGATATTTTGATTTAAATATATATCAGTAATTTTATAATAAAAGGGCCTGTAGATTAGTGGAAGATCGCTTGGTTCGCAATCAAGAGGTCACGGGTTCAATTCCCGTCAGGTCCATTTATAAACAAACAACAATAATTCAATTTCATAATAATTTGAAATATTAGACTTAGATAAAGAAATCCATTTGATTTAATATGATAGATTTTAATAACTTATCACGGGTACATGATCCCCAGAAAATTGAAAAAGGGATATATGAGTGGTGGGAATCACAGGGATATTTTCGTCCCGAAAAACAAGGTGAATTAGGTTTAGTAAAAGCTGATGGACCACGTTTTTGCATTACACTTCCTCCTCCAAATGTAACTGGTGTTCTTCATTTAGGACATGCAGTTGTTCTTACACTTGAAGATCTTATGACACGTTATGAACGTATGAACCAAAAAGAAACTCTATTTCTTCCGGGAACTGATCATGCGGGAATAGCCACCCAAAATGTAGTGGAAAGAGAATTAGCTAAAAAAGGGATTTATAGAAAAGAAATTGGGCGGTCTAATTTTATAGAAGAAGTTTGGAAATGGACTAACAAATGTCAAAATATAATACTTAATCAATCAAGAAGTATGGGTGTTTCATGCGATTGGACTCGCAATAGATTTACTTTAGATAAAAAATATCACAAAGCTGTATTAACAGCATTTAAACGCCTTTATGATAATGGATTAATTTATAGAGGAAGATATATGGTAAATTGGTGTCCTGGAAGGTGTACATCTGCAATCTCGAATTTAGAAGCTGAGGCTGAAGAGCATGAGAGCAGCTTATGGTATTTAAAATATCCCGTTTTAACAGATAAATGGAAAGGACCGAAAGCAGAATGGGCATCTGGTAGATGGGCGGAAGGTGCTACAGATTTTATAGTACTAGCAACAACTCGCCCCGAAACGTTATTAGGTGACACTGCAGTTGCTATTTCAATGAATCATCCACAATACTCTAAATATAAAGGAAGGACCGCTTTATTACCAGCTCTCGGACGTGAAATTCCAATTTTTGAAGATAAATACG
>Ga0209976_10002201_pt1 | contig 11167 bp, 9 predicted proteins | sample SumtaG_FD_182806 | JGI IMG/M metagenome (GOLD analysis project Ga0209976, IMG submission 182806) | Deep subsurface microbial communities from Indian Ocean to uncover new lineages of life (NeLLi) - Sumatra_00157 metaG (SPAdes) (version 2) | ecosystem: Environmental > Aquatic > Marine > Oceanic >... | reverse complement strand
GAAGAAGATCTAACTTTAAATGATTAAAGACCTGAGTGAGATTATTAAACTCGCTGGTAACGCTTTTAATATCTTTCATGGTTTCTTTGTCGGAAGGTTCAATAAGGGGGCAGACAATAAAAGCTTGGGATTTATGTTTAGTGATTTGTTTTTCGATCCAGTGATAAGCATCAAGTCTTTTTTCAGGTGGAACTACCCAGGTTTTGACCTTTTTCCTGCCAGGCGGCATTTCATCTAAGAGGGAAAGGTCCAGGTCAGCATAGGCAGTTAGAGCAATGGTGCGGGGAATAGGGGTGGCGGTCAGGCTGAGAAGGTGAGGAGTGATTTTAGCTGGGGTGATTAATTGAGAGCGTTGTTTGACGCCAAAGCGGTGTTGTTCGTCAATGACCAGAAGACCAAGTTTTTTAAGGTTAAGTTTTCTATAGAGTAGGGCGTGAGTGCCAACATAGATGTCGGTTGAGGAGGCTGGAGTTTTTTTAGATTTTTGGGAAGTTTTTCTGGTGGAGCCGGTGACCAGTTTAATTTTAATCGGGGTTTGGCTAAAAACAGTTTTAAGGGTAGCAAAGTGCTGGTTGGCTAGGATTTCGGTTGGAGCCATAAGAGCAGATTGGTAGCCGTTTAAAAAGCTGACATACATAGCCACAGCAGCGACGACAGTCTTGCCTGAGCCAACATCGCCTTGGAGTAAGCGGTTCATGGGTTTGGCTGAGCTAAGGTCAGATAAAATGTCTTTAAGGCAGCGGTTTTGGGCAGAGGTGAGTTTAAAAGGCAGGCTGGAGATGAGTTCTAGAACTTTGGTTTGATCAATTTGGAGTTGATGGCTGAGTTTTTTCTGTTGCCATTGTTGTTTACGCAAGAGGGCTTCAAGTTGGAGAAGGAACATTTCATTAAAGGCTAAACGCTGGCGAGCCTGGTTAAGTTGGGTTTGATTGTCAGGAAAGTGGATGTGATTAATGGCTGGTTGAAGATTAATAAGCTGGCTGGCTTTTTTGATACTAGGAGGCAGCCAGTCTGGCTTAAGCTCTAGTTTGAGCTGGTTAAGTAATAGTTTGATGCGGGAGCGAAGCCATTTAGAGGAAACACCAGCAGTTTCAGGATAGACTGGGACTAAACGGCCGGTATGAATGGGTTTATCAGTTTTAATGATTTCGTATTCTGGTGAAACTAGGGTTAAGCGGCGGTTGAAAATCTGGGCTTTGCCAGAAAGATTAACCCTTAGGCCAGGCTTAAGGTTTTTAGGGATAAAGGTTTGATTGAACCAGGTAGCTTCAATAGAGCCGGTTTTATCTTCAACTACAGCTTTTTGGATTTTTTTGCCGTGTTTAGTATATATATTCCGGCAAGAGACAACCTGGCTTTGAATGGTAACAACTTCACCGGGTTGAATTTTGTCAATGGTGGTCAGAAGGGATAGGTCTTTGTGGCGGGAAGGATAATGATGAAGCAGGTCTTCAGCAGTGAAGATATTGAGTTTTTTTAAGCGACGAGCATAGGTAGGTCCAACCATGAAGACTTGATCAATAGGAGTGTTTAGGGTTAATTGGCTCATTTGCACAATGATGGATTCACGTGTACGATCGTGGAGTTAGATCCATATCTGTTAAAGCGAGTAGAATAATGGTAGAAGTGAGCCGAGAAGAAGGCTAATGCCGGCGATGGTAACTAGAACAGTAAAGAATTTACGTTGTTTTTTGGTTAGTCTCATTTTTTAAATCTTTCGCTGTAGTACTTGGTTGATGTTTATCTGTTAGTGCTCGCGCTGCTTTTGTTAGTTCTTCAACTGGCATTGTTTGTTTTTCTGGTCCTGGTTTTGGAGCCAATCCTGCCTTTTCAGTAATATCATCAACTATTTCTTTAGCTGCTGGTGTTAGTAGTTTTTTTTTGGTTTTTCTCCTGACTATTTCAAGATCTGCTTCGATTGCTTCATCAATAGCTTGTTTTGCTGCTTCTGGGTTTTTGGTAGGGACTATTATTTTGGCAGTTTTTTCCTTTTTAGCAGGTGGTGGCTTTTCTCTTTCGTCTGTCATAGTTCTCTTTTATTTAAACTTAATAAATTTCCTTTTACCAACTTGTAAAATATCATTGGGTTTCAGGGTAATTTTAGCAGATATTTGGGTAATTTTCTGCTGGTTGAGTTTAACTCCACCCTGTTCAACCAGGCGTTTGACTTGAGAGCGGCTGGGAGCAAGTTTGGTTTTTTCTAGAAGATCGACAATATTAATGCTTTTGGGGAATTGAGATATAGCCAAGGTAGGCATTTTGGTTGGCAGTCCCCTATTTTGGAAAACTGCTTCAAAGTGTTTTTGAGCCAGGTTGGCCTTTTTCTGGCCATGAAACTGACTGGTGATGTTGAGGGCCAGTTGTTTTTTGGTTTGCATGGGGTTAGCTTGGTCAGACTTGAGGCCTTGTTTTAGTTGATTGATTTCAACCATGGGTTTGTCAGTAAAGAACTCAAAATATTCAGGGATAAGTTGGTCTTGAACTTTCATGAGTTTACCAAACATGTCATTGGGTGTATCGGTAAGCCAGACGCAGTTATTGGAAGTTTTGCTCATTTTCTTGCCATCAGTGCCCATGATCATTTTGCCGGTTAAGACAAATTTTTCTCGGTGGTTCATTTTTTGCTGGAGTTCCCGGCCAATAAGCATGTTAAAGGTTTGATCAGTGCCGCCTATTTCTAAATCAACATCCATGGCAACCGAGTCATAGCCTTGGAGTAAGGGGTACATGGTTTCGTGGTACCAGACAGTGTCACCCTGTTTGAGCCTTTTTTGAAAGGAATCGCGCTTGAAGAGCTGGACGGCAGAGATATGGGAGGCAATTTTGATGAGATCTTGAAGTTTTAGTTTAGTCAGCCAATCGCCATTTTTCTTGGTTTTAACTTTTTTGAAGTTTAAGATGGGTGAGATTTGTTTTTTCCAGGTGGCCATGTTTTTCTTAACTTGTTTGTAGCTGACTAGCTTTCGGCCGGTTTTTCTTTCTGAAGGATCGCCAACTAGAGTAGTACCGGTCCCGAAGAGAAAGATAACTTCATGGCCAAGATCAGCAAATTGCTGGAGTTTTCTGATCATGACAGCGTGGCCTAAATGGAGCTGGGTGGCAGTGGGGTCAACACCTAAGTAAAGCCTGATTTTTTTCTTTTGCATGAGTTTTTTCAGACCTTGTTTGCTGGGCAGGACTTGATTTACGGCTCGGGTGAGGACCTCATCAATAGTCATAGGTTTATTCTAGAGAATATTTAAGAAATTGTCTAACAGCTGATGCGTTTTAAATCTGAGTGTTGGGTATTAAGAGATGAATTGCCATAGGGGAAATAGATTTTTTCACAAGGGTTTGCTAGACTTAATATATGGCTAATTGGCAGCGAGTTTGGCGTCGACGAGTTGTAAAAATGAAGGAGTTTTCCAGGAAGTACAGGCCGAGAAGCCGGGCAGATTTGATTAGGCTGTTGGCAGTGGTGGGATTTTTTGGAGTCTTAGGAGTGTCGGTTTTGGGAGCAATTTTGTTTGCCTGGTATGCTAAGGATCTACCGCGGCCAGATAAGGTGATGCGGCGGGAGGGGTTTTCCACCAAGATTTATGATCGGGAGGGTGAGTTGCTTTATGACGTCTTTGCTGATCAGCGCAGAACGCCGGTGGAGTTAAGCCAGGTGCCAGAAGAGTTGAAAGAAGCGACGGTGGCGATTGAGGATAAGAATTTTTATAAACATCAGGGGTTTGACCCGATGGGTTGGGTAAGAGCCATGTTTAATATTGTGTTTCGCCACAGGCTTCAAGGAGGTTCGACCTTGACGCAGCAGTTAGTTAAGAATGTTTTGTTAACACCGAGGCGGACGATTGGCAGGAAGATTAAAGAGTTTGTTTTGGCGGTCCAGATTGAGAAGAAGTATACCAAGGATGAGATTTTACAGATGTATTTGAATGAGGCGCCTTATGGAGGCACAGCCTGGGGAGTGCAGGCAGCAGCCGAGACATATTTTGTCAAAGAGGTGGAGGAGCTGAGTTTAATTGAGTCAGCGATTTTAGCTGGTTTGCCTCAGTCACCATCAGTCTACTCCCCTTTTATTGGCGGTGAGGCGTATAAGTCAAGAACTAAGGATGTCTTACGGCGGATGCGGGAAGATGACTATATTACTAAAGACGAGGAAAAGCAGGCTTTAGAGGATTTGGAAAAGGTGGAGTTTGCACCTGAGGGAGCCAGTTTTAAGGCACCGCATTTTGTTATGTATGTTCGGCAGCAGTTGATTGACCGTTACGGGAGCGGTTGGTGGAGCAAGGCGGTTTACGGGTAACGACGACTTTGGACTGGGAATTGCAAAAGGAGGCGCAGCAGATTGTGGGCAAGCAAATAGAGCAGGTAGAGAGTTTACATATAACTAACGGGGCGGCGGTGACGATAGATCCACAAACAGGTGAAGTATTGGCGATGGTGGGATCAAAGAATTATCATGATGAAGATTATGATGGCAAGGTAAATGTGACTTTGTCTTTACGTCAGCCGGGCTCGTCAATTAAGCCGGTTAATTATGTGACAGCTTTTAAGCAGGGCTATACACCGGCGACCATGATTGTGGATGTAGTGACAGAGTTTCCCGGAGGTTTGCAAAATCCAGTATACAAACCGAGAAACTATGACAACAAGCCTCATGGGCCGGTACAGTTAAGACAAGCCCTGGGTAGTTCTTTGAATATTCCGGCAGTTAAATTACTCCAGTTAGTAGGGGTGAGGAACATGTTAGAGACAGCCTACAAAATGGGCTTTACCAGTTTAGAGCCAACCACAGCTAATGTGAATCGGTTTGGTTTGTCTTTGACCTTGGGTGGAGGTGAAATCAGGTTGATTGATATGGTGTCAGGCTACAGTGCGTTTGCTAATGGAGGTTTAAAGGTAGAGCCGGTGAGTATTTTAAAGGTGGAGGATAATAAGGGTAAGGTGTTGGAGGAGCATAAATCGGTCAGGAAGCAGAGAGTTTTGAGTGAAGAAGAAGCCTTTTTGATCTCAGATATTTTGTCGGACAACAATGCTCGGCTGATTACTTTTGGAGCTAATAGTTTTCTTAATATTCCCGGTCACCAGGTGGCGGTTAAGACAGGCACGACAGATGATATGCGGGACAACTGGGCAGTCGGTTGGACGCCAGGTGTGATTACCGGAGTTTGGGTGGGTAACAATGATAACTCACCAATGAAGCGAGTGGCCTCAGGTATTTCCGGAGCTACCCCGATTTGGAGAAGAATCATGATGGAGTCTTTAAAAGGCCAACCAGTTAAGGGCTGGGCAGCGCCTAAAGGGATGGTTAGCAAAGAGGTGGATGCCATTTCTGGTTATGCGTCTCATGATGGTTGGCCATCCCGAACCGAGTATTTTATTAAAGGCACAGAGCCAGTAGGCGAAGATCCAATTCATGCTAAATTAAAGGTGTGTAAGGGTCAGGACAAGTTGGCCAGTGAGACGGTGATTGCTAAGGGTGATTATGAGGAGAAGGAATATATTGTTTTAAAGGCAGATGATCCGGCAGGAGGAGACAAGAATCGATGGCAGGAAGGGATTGATGCTTGGATAGCTAGCCAGGATGATGGGCGGTACAAATATCCTAAAGACTATTGCGGTGAGTCAGATGACGTGGTGGTGGAGATTAGTCAGCCGGGAGATAAAAGCAAAGTGGGAAATGATTTTGAGTTTAAGGCTAAGGTAACTGGCAATCATGAGATAAAAGAGGTTAGGTTTTATGTTGATGGAACAGAGGTGAAAAAATTAACAGACAAGCCATATAGTTTTGATAAGTTTTTAAGCGATGGAACCTATACTCTGAAGGTGAGGGGTGAGGATGTGAAGGGTAATAAAGGGGAGAAAGAGATTAAGATAGGAGTGAATCTTGACTGGGATTGGCAGCCGTCGCCGAGTCCATCGCCCTCCCCTAGTCCAAGTCCGAGTCCATCGCCCTCCCCTAGTCCAAGTCCGAGTCCAAGTCCTACCTAAAGTTTACCAACCAGTTTGGCTTTGAATTTTCTGGAGAGACCAGCAGTGATTTTTTTTCTAATAGGAGCAATGGTTTTGTCGGTTAAAGGTTTGGTTTGACTTTGGTAAGTTAGATTAAAGGTGTAGTTGTGTTTATAGACTTTGGTAAGCTTAACTGATTGGATTAATTTATGAGTGGCTTTAATGGTGGTAATAACTGGGCCAAGATAGGTTTTTGCAGGTAGGGTAAAGGTCATGTCTTCAATAATAGGTGGATAACCAGAGATGGTGGAATATTGGCGGCTAGTTGAGGCAGATTTAATTAATTCTGAGATGTTGAGGCTGGCGGCCCAGGCGTTTTTATCAAGAGTTTGACCTAAGATGCCTAGAAGCTTGTTTTTGAGGTAGATTTCAGCTTGATTGGAAGGGTGAAGCATAGGACAGGGATGTTTAGAGGGCTTAATTTCGAGCTGAAGATTAAGGCGGTGAGCTAAGCTTTCCAGATGGCCTTTAAGTTGACGGTAGGTAGTGGTGGTGGAGATGAGACCTAGTTCCAGGGGTTGATCAGGCAATTTGGCCTTTGATTTTGAAGGATAGAAAACAGTGCCGAGTTCAAAAAGATTGATTTGTTGAGTTGATTTGAGATTAAGCTTAATTAAAGGGATAAGAGATTGCAGGATGGTGGTGCGCATGTATTCATAATCTTGGGACATGGGATGAAGAACCTTGAGGTGAGTTTTGAGGTTTAAGCCTAAGGCAGTAATGGCAGTTTGGTTAATTAAAGTGGAAGAGTAGGTTTCGGTGTAGCCTAAGCTGGCCAGTTGATTTTTAATCAGTCTTGGCCAGTTTTTTCGGAGAGCGGTTTGATGAATGGGGATGGTGCCGGTGGGTAGAGTTCGGGGCAGGCGGTTAAAGCCGTGGAGCCTGCTGACTTCTTCAATGAGGTCAACCTCAGCTTCCAGATCTCTTCGCCAGGGAGGAGGTTGGTAACCAGAGCTGGTTTTGGCAAGGCCGATTGATTTTAGATATTTATCGACTTGTGATTGAGTGAAGTTAAAGCCGATTATAGAATTGAGTTTTTTTATGTTGAGTTTAATGGTGGGAGGTTTCCAGTTAGAAGGGCTGGTGATAAGCTGGGTTGATTGTTGGCCGCCTGATTCTTTTTCAATCAGTTTAATGACTCGCTTAGCCACGGCGGCTGTTTGAGTCAGGTCAAGTTTTTTTTCTGATCTGGTGCTGGAGGGGCTTCTGAGTTTGAGGTTTTTACTGGCTCGGCGAACTAAGACGGGATTGTCGATGGCTACTAAAAGGAGGACTCTGGTGGTGTGATGGCTGATTTCAGTATTAAGACCGCCCATGAGGCCAGGAACATCAATAATTTTTTCTTCATCGGCAATGATAATTTCTCCACCTAAGAGTTGGCGAGTTTTATGATCAAGGGTGATGATTTTTTCTTTAGGTTTGGCTAGCCTGAGGTTGAGGTTGCCTTTGATTTTATCAGCGTCAAAGGTGTGCATTAACTGAGTATGTTCCCAGAGCATAAAATTAGCGATGTCAACAATGTTGTTAACTGGCCGCATACCGGCTAAAGTGAGGAGTTTTTGAATTGATTGACTGGAGGGTTTGACCTCAACGTGGTTGATTTCAACGAGTGAGTAAGTGGGGCAGAGATTTTTGTTAGCAACTTTAAGACTGATGGGTTTGGCTTTAGGGTTGGTAGGTTGGGGAATTTTAGGTGGGGAGAATTTTTTATTAAAAACAGCCGCGGCTTCACGGGCGAGACCAATAATGCTGAGAGTGTCAGGCCGGTTGGAGGTAATTTCAAACTGATAAACAGTTTGACCGTCAATTTTATGGATGATTTCAACCTTGTTGCCAGCAAAAGTCATTTTTTCAGCAAATTGCTTATCCGAGATTCCGGATAAATCAACATATTTTTCTAACCAGATTTTAGGAGCCTGCATAGTTTAAGAAGCGGAGATCGCCTGAGTAAAGGTTTCTAATGTCGGTAATGCCGAATTTGAGCATGGCTAAACGATCAGCCCCCATGCCAAAAGCCCAGCCTTGATATTTTTTAGGATCAATTTTACAGTTGATTAAAACTTGGGGATGAACCATGCCGCAGCCTAAGATTTCCAGCCATTGACCTTTATCATTCTGAATTTCAACTTCGAGACTGGGTTCAGTGTAAGGAAAATGATGGCCGTAAAAGCGAACTTTTCTGTCTTGACCAAAGAGGCTTTTGGCAGTGTGTTCGAGGATACCCAGAAGGTCAGTGAGGGTGGTTTTATCGTCAACCATTAAGCCCTCGATTTGGTAAAAGCTGGGGAGATGAGTGGCGTCAATGGTGTCACGGCGATAAACCCGACCAGGAACAATGATTCTAATGGGTGGTTGATTTTTCTGCATGTAGCGGATTTGGACAGAGCTGGTGTGAACTCGGAGGAGTTGCTGATCGTCAAAGTAATAGGTCTCTTGGGTATCACGGCTGGGATGATCAGGACCAAGGAGGAGTTTTTGGAAGTTGATTTTATCCCACTCGATCTCAGGACCAGAGGCGACAGTAAAGCCAAAGCGGGAGAAAATATCCTCAACCTGATTGATGATTTGAGTAATGGGGTGAAGTTGACCAACTGAAGCTGGTTGGCTAGGCAAGGTAGGATCAAAAAACTCTTTTTTAGGCAGGGCTTGGCTTAAATGCTTGAGTTTGATTTTTAGGGTTTGGGTAATGGCAGTTTTAACATCATTGGTTAATCGACCCAGCTGAGCTTTTTGGTCCTTATCTAGTTGAGGGATTTCTTTAAGAATTTGGTTAATTTGGCCTTTTCGGCCAAGATACTGAATTCTGAGGCGCTCTAGCTCTTTTTTGCTGTCAGCTTGACTGATAAGAGCTAGGGCCTGGTTTTTGAGATTTAAGAGTTTGGTTTGCATAAGGCAAGTTTAACAAAAAAACCTCCCTAGGGGGAGGTTAAAATAGATTACCTTTTTCCCCTAGGCTATTTTTTTGAAAATGAATTCAAAGGTTTCAGGGTGATTAATAACTAAGTCAGCTAAAATCTTACGATTGAGCTCAATGTGATTATCTTTTAATTTTTTGATGAATTGGGAGTAGTTTAGGTCTTTATCAGACAGGGCAGCGTTGATGCGCTGAATCCATAAGCGACGCATATCCCGTTTTCTTAATTTGCGGCCATGATAAGCATATTGACCAGCATGGAGGACAGCCTCTTTAGCGACTTTATAGAGCCGAGACCGAGTCATGCGGTAACCTTTGGCTTGTTTAAGGATTTTTTTGTGTTTACGTCTTCTGACAGTGCCGGTTTTAACTCGCATATTATTGACCTAACATTTTTTTGATTTTTATAGCCATCCGACCAGTCATTACCTTAGGAACTTTACTTCGACGGATATTGCGTTTAGAGCGATTGGCTTTAAGGTGGCGGTTTTGAGCCCCACGACGCATAACCTTGCCGGTTTTGGTGATTTTAAACCGCTTAGAAACTGATTTTCTGGGTTTGAGCTTATTTTTTCTTTTTGGCATGTTTTGATTTAGCTGATTTAGCTGATTTAGCTGATTTAGCTGATGGAGTTTGTTTAGCTGATGGAGTTTGTTTTTTGGGCGCCAGGGTGATCCAGAGAAGTTTACCTTGGAGCTTGGGTTGAGTTTCTTGAGTGCAATATTGTGCCATTTTATCAACGGCTTGTTTTAAGAGTTTATCACCAAAATCTTTTCTGGTGATTTGGCGGCCGGTAAATTTAACGGTTAATTTGACTTTATGACCTTTATCCAGGAATTGTTTAATTTTTTTCAGCCGATTTTGAAAATCACCTTGGGCAATGAAGGGGGTGATTCTGACCTCTTTTTGATCAGCTTGCTTGCCTTTTTTCTTGCTTTCTTTTTCTTTTTGCTGTTGTTGGTATTTGAATTTATTAAAGTCAACAATTTTAGCCACAGGCGGTTTGGCCTTGTCGGCTACTAAGATGAGATCCATGCCCATCTGGCGAGCTTTGAAGATAGCTTCATCTCGCTTCATGACGCCGATTTGTTTTTCATCAGGACCGACTACCCGGAGCTCAGGGGCAGTAATGTATTGATTGGTTTTATAGTATTTCTTCATAACAGGGGTAGATTTTATCAGTTAATCAGCTTTTGATCAATCTCGTTAGAGATGCATTTAAGAAAGTCTTTGAGTTTGACTTGGCCACAGTCTTTGCCAGCCCTGGTTCGTTCAGAGACAGTTTGGCTTTTTTGCTCTTTATCGCCAATAATGAGCATGTAAGGGATTTTTTGGGCTTGGGCTTCTCTAATCTTAGCGTTGAGAGTGGCGTTGCGGCTATCAAGTTCAGTTCTGATATTAGCCTGTTTGAGTTGATCAAAGACTTTTTGGCTGTAGGTTAAGTTTTTCTTGGAGATAGGAATGATAATGACTTGGACTGGAGCCAGCCAGAGAGGGAAGGCGCCGACGTAGTGTTCGATTAGTAAGCCGAGGGTGCGTTCCAGAGAGCCGGTCAGGCCGCGATGAAGGATAACCGGGTGTTTTTTCTTACCTTGGGGGTCGGTATAGACGAGACCGAGGCGTTTGGCCATGAAGAGATCAAGCTGGAGAGTGCTCATTTGCCATTCCCGGCCAATGGCATCCTTGACCATAAAGTCGATTTTAGGGCCGTAGAAAGAGGCTTCGCCTTTAGCCAACTCATATTTTAATTTACTTTTTTTGACGATGGCTTCAAGTTTCTTGCCAGCTTTTTGCCAGGTTTTGGCGTCAGCAATGTATTTAAGGTTGTCGTCAGGGTCGTTGAGAGAAAGTCTGACCCAGTAGTTTTTTAAGCCCAGGGCTTTAAACATTTTTTTGACTAACTTGATGCAAAGAGTGAATTCCTGATCGATTTGTTTTTCGGTCATGAGAATATGGGAGTCGTCAATGGTTAAGGCTCTGGTTCTGATAAGGCCAGCCAGTTCACCACTCTTTTCGTAGCGATAGCAGGTGCCAGGTTCACTGAGGCGAAGGGGTAGGTCTTTGTAGCTTCTGGGTTGAGAAGCATAGATCATGTAGTGATGGGGGCAGTTCATGGGCTTGAGGACATAGGTGTCATTATCAATGCCAAAAGGAGCATACATGACATCTTGGTAGTGGTCCCAGTGGCCGGTTTTTTTGTAGAGATTGTTTTTGGCAATATGGGGGGTGGTGACTTCTTGAAAGCCAAAGTC
>Ga0209976_10002200_pt1 | contig 11170 bp, 8 predicted proteins | sample SumtaG_FD_182806 | JGI IMG/M metagenome (GOLD analysis project Ga0209976, IMG submission 182806) | Deep subsurface microbial communities from Indian Ocean to uncover new lineages of life (NeLLi) - Sumatra_00157 metaG (SPAdes) (version 2) | ecosystem: Environmental > Aquatic > Marine > Oceanic >... | reverse complement strand
ACAGGGTATTGCTAAAGTAGAAAAAATATTAGGTTTGGACAATATCTATCAGGAAGGCGGTATCCGTTATGTTCATCATTTGGAGCAGGCATTGCGGGCTCAAGCGCTATTTAAAAAAGATAGGGACTATGTAGTTAAAGATGGTCAAGTAATTATTGTTGATGATTTTACCGGTCGGTTGATGCCGGGTCGCCGCTATTCAGAGGGCTTACATCAGGCCTTGGAAGCCAAAGAAAAAGTTTCGGTTCAGCAGGAGAGTCGGACGCTGGCCTCAATTACTTTTCAAAACTATTTCCGCCGCTATCCTAAATTAGCTGGTATGACCGGCACGGCCATCACTTCGGCCGAGGAATTTCATAAGGTTTATGAATTGGAAGTAGTTGTTGCGCCGACCAATAAACCAATGATTCGGCAGAATTTACCAGATAGTGTTTATAAGACAGAAAAAGGTAAATTAGGGGCCATTGTCAGAGAAATAAAAAATCGTCATCAGAAAGGTCAGCCGGTCTTGGTCGGCACGGTTTCTATTGAAAAGAATGAGTTGCTTTCTGCTTATTTACGCAAGGCAGGTATTCCCCATCAGCTTCTTAATGCTAAGCATCATGAACAAGAGGCCAAGATTATTGCTCAAGCCGGTCAGAAAGGAACGGTAACTGTAGCCACTAATATGGCTGGTCGTGGAGTGGACATAATTTTAGGGGGACGGTTTGACAAAGAGGCAGGGCAGCAGCAGCATGATGAGATTGTTCGTTTGGGCGGTCTTCATATTATTGGCACTGAACGTCACGAAGCGCGGCGGATTGACAATCAGCTGCGCGGTCGGGCTGGTCGGCAAGGCGACCCCGGCTCAAGTCAGTTTTTTGTTTCTTTGGAAGATGATTTGATGCGTATTTTTGGCGGCGGTAGAGTTAAATCAATGATGGAGATGTTAAAAGTGCCGGAAGACCAGCCCATTGAAAACAGATTGGTTTCCAAAGCCATTGAATCAGCTCAAGCTAAAATTGAGGGCTATAACTTTGATATTAGAAAACATGTTTTGGAATATGATGATGTTCTTAATAAACAACGAGAGACAATTTACAAAAAACGGCGAGAGGTCTTAATTAAAAAAAATCTTAAGCCGGATATTTTAGAAACAATTAGACAAGAGATTAAAAAAATCGTTCAATTTCATACGCAAAGTCCGCAGTCAGAAAATTGGAATTATAAAGAAATCAGCGAGATTGCTAAAAGTGTTTTTCCGAACGAAAGAGGTTTGACCTCGGGAGTAGGGACCTCTTTGAGGTCCCGCTCAAGAGGTCGAACCTCTGAGGTTCCGCTTGAAAAGTCGAACCTTGAAGAACAGACCTTAAAGAATTTTAAGAATCCAGAAGAAATCAGTCAGTATCTAATTAAAATAGCGGAAAGCGCCTATGAGCAAAAAGAAAAAGAATCAGACCCAAAGAATATGCGTCAAATAGAGAGGTTTGTTTGTTTGCGTTGCCTTGATACGCTCTTTATGGACCATTTGGATAATATGGACCATTTACGTGACAGTGTCCGTTTGCGCGCCTATGGTCAAAAAGACCCGTTAGTGGAATACAAGAACGAAGGGATGCGCTTATTCCAGAGATTGCTCGCTTCTATTCAATCAACCGTAGTTAATACAATTTACAAAGTTGGTTTAGCGCCGGCGAATGAAAAAGTTGTTCCGAGTGGAGCAAAGCAATCCAGTAATAAAAACAAGGTTGGCAGAAATTCACCCTGTCCCTGCGGTTCGGGTTTGAAATATAAAAAATGTCATGGAAAGTAAATATTCGGCTATGCGAAAGCCGAATTATAAATAATGTTTTTTAAGGAGCCGAAAAATACTAAAGAGATTTATTGGACGCGGCATGTTAAGGAAAAGATGCAATATTATGGATTGGGTGAGGGACGTTTGCGCCGGATTTTGAAAAGCCCGGCCCGGCAGGAAAAGGGGATTGCCCCGAGGACGATTGCTTTAATGCAGCCGGCTGGCGCAAAAAAGCCGAGTGAGATTTGGTTGATGTATCAACAGAATGGTCAAAAAAAGAAAATGATTTCTGCTTGGCGCTATCCCGGTATTAGTCCGATTGGCAAACCGATTCCGATTCCAGAGAATATTGTTGAAGAATTAAAAAAGGAATTAAATGCCGTACTTTAAAATATTGACTATTTGTTTTAATGTGATATAGTGGGAAATCATAGTAATGGGACTATGATACTTAACAAATAAATAAATTCAGAAAAGAATGAAAGGAGGAGTAAAATGAAAGTATTAGTTTATGGCACCGGTGGTAGGGATCACTCACTGGCCGATAGCTACGGAAACAGTCAGTACGTGAAAGAGGTCTTTTTTGCGCCTGGTAATCCAGGGGTATTACACACACCAAAAGGACAGAGAGGTCTTATAAAGTGTGTTAATTTGACTGACTTTGGTCAAGTGGCAGCTTTTTGCCTAAAGAAAAAGGTAGACCTGGTGGATGTGGGTTCGGAAAATCCCCTTAAAGATGGCCTGATTGATATTCTTAATTCATGGGGAATTCAGACCATAGGTCCAAAGAGTGAGTTTGTTAGAATTGAAGACGACAGAATCTGGAGAGATAAGAACCTTAGAAGGATGGGTGTTTCAAAACCCGAATTTGAGGTCTTTGCTGATCCTATTAAAGCTAAGGAATATGTCCGCAATATCGGGTATCAGGTCGTAGTCAAGGATAATAATGTGGCCGCCGGAAAAGGGGTTATTGTCACTGATAATCCTGAACATGCTGAATTGGCTATTGAGCAACTAATGGTTAAAAAGGCCTTTGGCAACAAGGGTGAAGAAATAGTCATTGAAGCCAGGAAATACGGACAGGAAATCTCTTTCTTTGCTAATCTGGACGGAAAGCATGTTATGCCCTTAAGGATGATTTGCCAGGATTACAAACCTGCCTTTGATGAAGATGATAAAAAGGCTATTGAAGAGTTTGGCGGAAACCTCAATACCGGAGGTACTGGTTGTTATTGTCCACATAAACTATCCAGTCCATATCTGATTAATAAAATCATTGAGGAAGTTGTTAATCCAGTGGTTAATTGGATTTACAATAGTTTGGGGTGGAAGTATAAGGGAGTCCTTTATTTTGGCCTTAATCTTGACCCTTATGGGAACCTTGATGTATTTGAAATTAATGTCAGACACGGCGACCCTGAATGGGAGGTGCTTTGCCGGAAATTAAGCACAGATCTATTCGAAATAGGCATGGCAGTATGGGAAGGGAAATTGGATCAAATCAATCCTGTCTGGAATAACCAGTATTATATAGATGTAGTGGCCATGGAAGGTCGCTCAAAGGCAAGCAAGGGATGGAACAAGGGATACCCGGGACGGTACGGAAAAGGCCATAAGATAAGAGGCCTGAGTGAGATGGAAAGGGGTGTGGCCACTTATTTTGCGGGCGTTAATGAAGATGCGGAAAAGGGTCTGGTTACTGATGGAGGAAGAGTTCTTCATGTTGTAGCTGGAGATTCTACATTAGAGGGAGCCGGTGAAAAGGCCTACCGGAATATTGAGAAACTTGTTTTTGAAGACCACAATGATGATTACAGAAATTGTATCCGCTTTAGGAGGACTATTGGGCTTTAGTTCTTATTAATGTTTCTAAAAAAACTGTCACTATAGGGTGAGATATAAATTGCTCACCCTTTTTTCTTTACAAAAAAGAGAAAATAAGGTAAATTAAAATCAATGGGAATTTTTACTAAAAAAGTTATAGAAAAAAAAGAAAGAAGAAGCAGAAAAGTTCATTGGACTATTTTACTTATTTTTTTAGTCGGCTTATTAGCCGCTTTTTTAGATTATCCTAATATTTGGGATAAGGGAGTTGACTGGATTAATCAGCAGGTCAATTCAGAAATCCTGCCTCATTTTTATAATTTACCTTTCAAATTAGGTCTTGATTTACAGGGCGGCACCCATTTGGTTTATCAGGCAGATTTATCTAGTATTGCCAGTCAGGATTACATGGATTCTATGCAGGGAGTGCGTGATGTGATTGAACGTCGGGTTAATCTTTTTGGCGTAGCCGAACCAGTGGTCCAGGTTAACAAAGTTGGTTCACATTATCGTTTGATTGTGGAGTTGGCTGGTGTTAAAGATGTTAATCAAGCCATTGCCATGATTGGTCAGACACCTTTTTTGGATTTTCGGGAAGCCAGACCAGAATCAGAAACAGAAAATATTTTAGCCGAGCAAAAAGAAATACAGGAAAAATTAGAACAAGGAATAACCATAACACAAGACGAGGAAAAAAAGTTGATTGAGGACCCATTTTTTAAACCAACTCAATTAACTGGTCGTTATCTTGAGGGCGCTCAATTGAGTTTTGACCAGCAGACCTATCAGTCGCAGGTTAATCTTCAGTTTGATGATGAGGGCAGTAAGATATTTGAACAACTAACTCGAAAAAATGTTGGTCAGCGGTTAGCGATTTATTTAGATGGCGCTTTGATTAGCGCGCCAATGGTTCAAGAAGCAATCTCCGGCGGTAAGGCCCAAATTTCGGGCAATTTTACTTTAACCGAAGCCAAAGAACTGGTCCAGCGTCTTAATGCCGGCGCTTTGCCAGTGCCGATAAGTTTAATTAGTCAGCAGACCATCGGCGCCAGTTTAGGTTATCTCTCATTAGAACAGTCCTTAAGAGCCGCTCTTTGGGGATTTTTAGCTGTTTTGCTTTTTATTGTTTTTTATTATCGTTTGCCCGGCTTAGTGGCTATTTTAGCTCTTTTGATTTATATTGCCTTGATTTTGGCTATTTTTAAATTAATTCCAGTTACTTTAACTTTAGCTGGCATTGCCGGATTTATTTTATCCATTGGTATGGCGGTTGACGCCAACATCCTTATTTTTGAGCGATTCAAAGAAGAACTTAGAGGAGGTAAAAGTTTAGGCGGCAGTATTGAGGAGGGTTTTCGTCGGGCTTGGCCAGCTATTCGCGATGGCAATATCTCCACCATGATTACCTGTTTAATTTTATATATTTTTGCCACCGGATTAGTTAAGGGCTTTGCCCTGACATTAGGCATTGGTGTTTTAATCAGTATGTTTTCAGCTATTATTGTGACCAGAAGTTTTTTAAGATGGTTTGTCGGGAGAAGGATGGAGGGATGGAAGAGGGTATGGGGTTAAATTTTCAATTTTCAATAACCAATTTTCAATCAATTTTCAATGATTTAATTTTCAATTATTAAATTAAAATTCATTGATAATTTAGAAATTGATAATTGATAATTCATTGATAATTGAAAATTGATAATTGAAAATTATGCAAATCGTTTCTCATCGCAAAACTTATTTCTCTATTTCTATTATACTGGTTTTAGCCAGCTTAGTTAGTTTATTACTCTGGGGTTTAAATTTAGGTATTGATTTTACTGGCGGAACTTTGATGGAAGTAGAATTTTTAGACAACCGACCGAGTAATCAAGAAATTCAGGAGAAGTTGACCGATTTGGGCTTAGGCCAGATTAATATTCAATCAACTGGTCAAAAGGGACTGATTTTGCGTTTAAGAGATATTGACGAAGAGACCCATCAAATGATTTTGGCAAAATTAAAAGAGCTTGACTCCTCTGACCAGTCAAGCTCTCAAATTGAGCCAATTGTTGAAAAAAGATTTGAATCAGTCGGTCCTTTAATCGGTAGCGAATTAAAAACAAAGGCCTCTTGGGCAATTCTTATAGCTCTAATAGCGATTATTCTCTATATTGCCTGGGCTTTTCGGAAAATTTCTAAACCAGTTGCTTCCTGGCAGTACGGTCTGGTAGCTATTACTGCTTTATTCCATGATATTTTAATTACCCTGGGCTTTTTTTCAGCGCTTGGTTATTACTGGAATATAGAAATAGGTCTGCCTTTGGTCGCCGCCTTTTTGACTATTCTTGGCTATTCGGTTAACAATAGTATTGTTATTTTTGACCGCAGTCGGGAAAATCTTTTACGAACTCATTGGACTGATTTTGAAGAAACAATTAACCAAAGCATCAATCAAAGTTTAACCCGTTGTATTAATACTGCTCTGACCACTCTTTTTGTTCTTTTAGCCATTTTTTTCTTGGGCGGTCAAAGTATTAGATATTTTGCTTTAGCTTTGGTTGTTGGAATAATTGTCGGCACTTATTCTTCTATTTTCATCACTGGTCCTTTGATTGTTATTTGGCAGGGGAGGAAATATAGATAAATTTTGACGGGAAATTTTGACGGGGTTGACGCTTGAAAGATAATGTGTTAAATTTTTAATATGACTAAAAATCCATCTTCATTAAAATATGAACAGTTAGCTTTTCAGGTAGTTAAGAATATTGCTAATCAGCGGACGCGGGAAATTATTAATTTACGTTTTGGCTTAAAAGACGGTGAGCGGCAGACCCTGGAAGCAATTGGTCAAAAATATGGTATTACCAGAGAGCGGGTTCGTCAGGTGGAGGAAGCCGCTTTTTCTGATTTTAGAAAACCAGCTCTGATAAATTTATTTGAGCCGACTTTTCGACTAATCAATAATTTTATTGAAAAAGAAGGTGGCTTGGTCAAAGAAGAGAGATTACTTTCTTCTTTAACTGGCAATGAATATCCTCATCCCAGCCGGGGCGGCCTTTTCTTTGTTTTAACTTTAGGCCGGCCTTATCAACGTTTTGTTGAATCGCCTCATTTTTACTCTCTTTGGACCAATTCTTTAGAATCCTTTAATAAAGCAGATTCGCTTATTATTAATTTAGTCAAAAAATTAGAAGAAAAAAGAGAACCGGTTCTCTTGAACTATATTTTGACCGAGCTTAAAGAAACAGGTGCCGGCTTATCTAAAAGAGCTTTGTTTTCTTATTTAGACGCCTTTAAACAGATTGACCAGGATAATTTTGGTCATTTTGGTTTAAGTAAATGGCCGCAGGTTAATCCGCGCGGGGTCAAAGATAAGGCCTATATTATTCTTAAAGAGCAAGCCCGGCCTTTACATTTTAGAGAAGTAGCTGAGTTAATTAATCAAAGTAATTTAAGTTCTAATACGACCCGCCTTCGCTCCACCGTAGCTTCGGCGAGGCAAGCCCGTCCTCAAACTGTTCACAATGAATTAATTAAAGATGGTCGTTTTATTTTAGTTGGTCGAGGGACCTATGCTTTAAAAGAATGGGGGTATCAACCAGGCACTGTCCGACAGGTAGTTGCTCAGGTCTTAAAAAAAAATGGTCCTTTATCTAAAGAAGGAATTTTAGAGAAGGTCTTAGAAACCCGTTTAGTCAAACCAAATACTGTGCTGATTAATCTTCAGAATCGGCAGTATTTTGTTAAAGATGGAGATGGGAGGTATAGTTTAGTCAAATAATAATAATTTTCAATTTTCAATTTCTAATTTCTATTAAATTTTCAATGAATCAATTTTCAATTAGAAGATTAAAATAGATGTTTGAAAATTAGAAATTGAAAATTTAATGAAAATTGAAAATTAGAAATTGAAAATTATTAGGCAATTTTTCGCTATGTTATGTCTAATCCCTTAGAAATCATTTCTGTTTTCTTTGTTAGTCTCTATTATATTGGGGGGTTTTTATTATCCCTTTGGTGGATTTATATTCCGTTCATCCTTTTTTTATTGGCTAAGGATTTGTGGCTGAAAAATGTCAGGCAGAAATTTATTGAGAAAATAGATTGGATTTTGTTAGAAGTTAAGCCGCCGTCAGAAATAAAGAAAACACCGCGAGCTATGGAGCAGTTTTTTGCTGGTTTACATGGAACACAGTGGACGCCTAACTGGAAGGAGAGGAATTTGGAGGGTCAGGTTCAAGAATGGTGTAGTTTAGAATTAATCAGCCAGAATGGCGAAATTCATTTTTTTGTCCGGACACTTTCAAAGTATCGGGATTTAGTTGAGGCCCAAATTTATGCTCAATACCCGGAAACAGAAATTAATCAGGTAGATGATTATGTTCAATCAATTCCTTCAGATATTCCTAATCAGAATTATGATTTATGGGGGACAGAATTGATTTTGGATAAAGAGGATGCTTATCCTATTCGGACTTATGTTGAATTTGAGAAAAATATCGTTGTGGAAGAACAGCGAATTGACCCAATTGCTTCTCTATTGGAAGTAATGAGCAAAATAAGAGAAGGAGAGCAGATTTGGATTCAGACATTAATTCGACCGGTGATGGATGATTGGAAGAAAACTGGCGAGGAATTGAGAAATAGATTGATTAAGCGGACTATTGAAAAAAAACAAGGTGAGTTTAAAAAAGAGGCAATTGCCTGGAAAGATGCCAGTCGAGAAGCAGCTCATCAATTAGTGGCTGGAGAGGTATTGGAAACAAAAAAGGAAGAGAAGCCACCGATTAATCCTTTGATGTTAATGACACAAGCCGAAAGGGATATCCTTACGGCCATTGAAGATAATATCTCTAAAATCGGTTTCGAAGTTATTATCAGATTCCTTTATTTAGGCCGCAAAGATGTTTTTGCCAAACCAAATGTGTCCGCGGTGATTGGCTGTTATAAACAATTTAATACTCAGCATCTTAATGGCTTTAAACCCAATAAAAAAGTAGTCACTAAAATTAATTACAAAATTCAATTAAAGGGACCAAGGGAAGTTTATCGGAAAAGAAAAATATTGGCGGCTTACCAAAAACGAGATTTTGTTCAGCAGTCAAAGGTGATTAAATATCTCAAACCACTTTTATTTGAACGGTTGCCGATTCTTAATTGGTTTTTCATCAGGAGTCAACCCTTTGTTTTTAGCATAGAAGAATTAGCCAGTATTTATCATTATCCGGGAATGATGGTTAAGGCGCCTTTAACACCTAAAGTAGAAGCTAAGAAAAGCGAACCGCCTAGCGGATTACCTACCGGGCAATCCTAAAATTTAATGAAAATTGAAAATTAGAAATTGAAAATTATTCTAATTATTCTATGGATATTAATCTTTTTGCTGAAACCAACTTCCGCAACCAGCGCCGCCAGTTTGGCATCAAAGCCAATGACCGGCGGAAGCATTTATATCTGGTTGGTAAAACCGGCATGGGGAAGACGACTCTCTTGGAAAATATGGCTATCCAGGATATTCAGGCCGGTCGAGGAATAGCTATTGTTGACCCGCATGGTGAATTTGCTCAAAAGATGCTGGATTTTGTTCCTTCTCAGCGAGTCAACGATGTGATTTATTTCAATCCAGCCGATTTGGACTTCCCTATTGCTTTTAATGCCATTGAAACGGTTGACTTAGAGCATCGCCATTTAGTTGCTTCTGGTCTGGTTGGTGTTTTTAAGAAAATTTGGGCCGAGACATGGGGCCCCCGTTTGGAATATGTTTTAAGAAATGCTATTTTAGCTCTTTTAGAATATCCTGGTTCAACTCTCTTAGGCATTATGAGAATGTTGGTTGATAAGACCTATCGAAATAAGGTTGTTGAAAAAATTCAAGACCCGGTGGTCAAAAGTTTTTGGATAGAGGAGTTTAGTAAATACCGAGGCAATTTTGAAGTAGAAGCGATTGCGCCTATTCAAAATAAAGTTGGTCAATTTTTAACTAATCCCTTAATCAGGAATATTGTTGGACAGACCAAATCAGCTATTGATATTAGAAAAGTTATGGATGAAGAGAAAATTCTGATTATTAATCTTTCTAAGGGTTTGATTGGTGAGGATACTTCAGCTCTTTTGGGGGCGATGTTGATTACCCGTTTACAGTTAGCAGCGATGTCACGGGTGGATATTCCTGAAGATGAACGAAAAGATTTTTATCTTTACGTTGATGAGTTTCAAAACTTTGCCACAGAGGCCTTTGCTAATATTTTGTCGGAAGCCAGAAAATATCGTCTTGATTTAATTTTAGCTCATCAATACATTACCCAAATGGAAGAAATGGTCAGAGATGCTGTTTTTGGCAATATCGGCACCATGGTTTGTTTTCGGGTTGGCGCCCAAGATGCTGAATATTTAGAAAAAGAATTTGTGCCTGAATTTACTATCCAGGACTTGGTTAATTTGGATTTTGCTCATATCTATTTAAAACTGATGATTGATGGAGTGGCTTCACATCCTTTTTCAGCCACTACCTTGCCTCCTTTTGACAAACCAGCTGAAACCTACCGGGAGAAAATTATTAAGGTTTCCCGTGAGCGTTATGCCAGTAGTCGGCAGGAAGTAGAGCAGAAAATTGCTAAATGGAGCGGGGTTATTGAAACAGAAAGAGAAGCCAAGGGGACTAGAGAGAGACCAAATCAGCCATTATTTGAGGCAGTTTGTTCAAAGTGTAATAAAGAAATTAAGGTGAGCTTTAAGCCAGATGGGGTCAGGCCGGTCTATTGTCCGGAATGCTTAGACAAAATTAGAAAAGGAGAATCCTCAAATCAAGAAAGGGGCATGGGTCGGTCGCCTATTCAAAAAGGTTCTCCTGCTCAAACCTTACCTTCGTCTGCCCATGTCTCTCCGAAATTTAAACCGGTGGCGGACCAGCCCAAGATAATTGAGCCCGAAGAAAAGGAGATTTCCTTGGAAGAGGCAGCTAAAAAAGAACCAGTTCCTTTTAGGATGGAAAGAAAACGAAAGCAAGTTGATTTAGGGGATTTAAGAAAAACCATAGAAGAATCTTTAGCCGCGGCAGAAAAAGAGGAAAAGAAATAATTTGCAATTTTTTAAACACTGCCCATAATTCATTTTTCAAACTAGTACTCAAAACAAAGTTTTTCCGTATGTTTTCAAAATGGATTATGGGCAGTATTTAAGTTTTGAGAGAAAATAAAAAAGGTCTTATTTGACCTTGTGTGAGGATTTTTTTAAATCCTCTTTTTTTGAGTTTGAATTTGAACGGAAGAGAAGGATTATGGCCTCACATATCCTCCTCTCCGTTTTTGAGGGCCTTTCCCTACCTTTTCCCGCATATAGGTTAAGTGGTGGGATGCCCTATGACTGCGAACCCGGTGTATGTTGCCATCAGCACATGACCGACTTCGGCTTCAGGGGGTGCGAGAGTTGTCGTCGCGCAGTAATAAAGAGCTTTTCTCATAATAACCTCCTTGACCCAAATGGGTCGGTTAATGAGACGGAAGAGAAGGATTATGGCCTCACATATCCTCCTCCTATGGTGGGAAGCTGGGAAGCTTCTGTATTTAATAGTTTATTATATTTTCAAAATTAGTC
>Ga0209976_10002198_pt1 | contig 11175 bp, 8 predicted proteins | sample SumtaG_FD_182806 | JGI IMG/M metagenome (GOLD analysis project Ga0209976, IMG submission 182806) | Deep subsurface microbial communities from Indian Ocean to uncover new lineages of life (NeLLi) - Sumatra_00157 metaG (SPAdes) (version 2) | ecosystem: Environmental > Aquatic > Marine > Oceanic >... | reverse complement strand
GCCGGTTTTAACTGGTGAATTTACTGCCCTAGGGGTTATCAGAGTTTTAGAAGCTTTACGCATTGCTAAACCAGATGCTAAATTCTATCAAGCTTCAAGTTCAGAAATGTTTGGCAAAGTCAGACAAACTCCTCAAAATGAAAAAACTCCTTTTTACCCCAGGAGTCCCTATGGCGTCGCCAAAGTTTATGGTCATTGGATCACTGTTAATTATCGGGAATCTTTTAACATGTTCGCAGTTTCCGGGATTTTATTTAATCATGAGTCAGAAAGGCGAGGTCTTGAATTTGTTACCAGAAAAATTTCTCATGCTGTTGCCAGAATTAAACTTGGAAAACAAAAAAAACTTAAACTGGGCAATCTTGAATCAAAAAGAGATTGGGGCTATACCCCGGATTATGTTAAAGCCATGTGGCTGATGCTTCAGCAGGATAAGCCAGATGATTATGTCATTGCTACTGGTAAAGCCTGGTCAGTCAAGCAATTTGCTGAAATTGCCTTTGAATCAGTCGGTTTAAATTGGCAGGATTATGTGGAAACTGATAAAAAGTTTCTGCGGCCGGCAGAAGTTGATCTTTTAGTTGGTGATGCCTCAAAAGCCAAAAAAATGTTAAATTGGCAGCCAAAAACCAGTTTTAAACAAATGGTAGAAATTATGGTCAAAGCTGATTTAAAAAAGGAGAAGTAATATGAAAGTAATTATCATCATTCCTACTTATAACGAAAAAGTTAATATTGGTAATACCATTGACGGTCTTCAAAAAGCCTTTAAAAAAATTCCTTCAAAACATAAGATGAGTATTTTGGTAATTGATGACAATTCACCTGACGGCACAGCCGGTATTGTCAGAAAAAAAGGCAAAAAATATGGCAATGTTGTGCTTTTACCCAATAAAGAAAAAAAAGGTTTAGGTGCTGCTTACATTAAAGCCATGAAGTTTGCCATGGATAAATTAAAAGCCGATGTAGTTTTTGAATATGATGCTGATGGTTCTCACCAGCCCAAATATATTCCTGGCATGGTGGAAACTCTAGCCACCAAAGCTGATGTAGTAATCGGTTCCCGTTATGTTCCAGGCGGCAGTATGCCAGATGACTGGGGAATTGACAGAAAACTAGTTTCTTATTTAGGTAATTTTGTTGCTCGATCAGTTTTATGGACATGGCAATACAAAGATCAAACCAGCGGGTTTCGGGGATCCAAAACAAAATATTTAAGGCAAGTCGATCTTGATAATCTTTTATCCAAGCAATTTGCTTACAAAATTCATCTGTATTATGCCTTGCATAAATTAGGCGCTAAAATTGTTGAATACCCCATTGATTTTATTGATCGTTCTAAGGGAAAAAGTAAATTTCCTAGAAACAATATTAAAGATTCCCTGCGAGTTGTTTTTACCCTGAGGTTCAGAGAGCATGAAAAGCTTTTTAAAATCATGATAGTCGGCGGGATTGGCACCATCGTTCAATTATTCTTCTTTAATATATTCCGCTTATCTTTAAATTTAAGCCTGGCTCAAAATTTAGCTATTGAGTTGGCGATAATTTCCAACTTTTTACTCAATAATCTTTGGACCTTTAAAGATACCAAATTTACTATCAAACAGCTTAAAAAATTAACTGCCGGTTTCCTAAAATTTAATCTTGCCTCTGTCGGCTCTATTGTCATTCAGAACATCGTTCTTTTAACCGGCATTGCTGTTCTTGGCAGATCATTTATTATTGAAAATGCTTTAGTTATAGTCGGTATCTTAATCGGCTTAATTTGGAATTACTTAATGTACACTAGGGTAGTTTGGAAGACACACAAAAAATAAATGTTGAAATTTTTTAAAAAGTACTGGTTTTTAATCAGTTTAATTCTATTAGGGTCTTTTCTAAGACTTTATCGCCTTGAAGCCTCTTTGCAATTTTTAGGTGATCAGGGTCGGGATGCGATTGTTTTAAGAAATATGCTGGTTAATAAAGATTTACCCTTTATTGGCCCCACTACTTCAGTTGGCAGTTTTTTTCTAGGCCCTTTCTATTATTACTTAATGGCACCGTTCTTGTGGCTTTCAAACTACAATCCAGTTGGTCCAGCCATTGCCAATGCCTTGATTGGCATCATCACCATTCCAGTTATTTATTTTGTTACTAAAGAAATGTTGTCAGTTTATGCAGCGCAGTTAGCAGCTCTTTTATACACTTTTGCTGCAGTTCCAATCAATGAAACCCGGTCAACCTGGAATCCTAACCCCATGCCCCTGGCAGTTTTAGGCATAGTTTTCGGCTTTTTTAAGGCAAAAAAAACTAAAAATCCAAGATGGCTTTATCTTTCCGCCTTTTCTTTAGGTATAGCTTTTCAGCTTCACTACATGATTGTTCTTTTAGCCCCTTTTATTTTATTTGAACTCATTAACGTTTTTCGCCAAAAAAAACTTAGAAAATACATTTTGGTTTGGTTTTTAATAATTATTCTTATGATGTTGCCTTTGATCTTATTTGAGCTTAAAAATAACTTTTTAAATTTGACCGGACTAAAATACTATTTAGCGAAAAATGAATATGGGAAAGTTGATTTTTTACAAAAATTTAGAGATTTAAAAGGCAGGAGTGAGCAGGTAATCGGCATGTTGTTAGGATTTGGTGAAGCCTTTAGTGTCTTAAGAGTTTGGATAACTAGAATCATCTGGATTCCCACCCTTCTTCTTTTATTTAAAAAACCAACCAAAGGTTTTTTAACCATTTCTCTTTGGATTTTTTTAAGTATAATCTCAGCTGTTTTTTATCAAGGACGTATTCCTCCTTATTATTTAGGTTTTCTTTTTCCAGCTGTTTTTATGTTAACCGCCTCTTTACTTTCAAGACTTAAAGGAAAATTTTCTTTAATTACTTATATTTTCATTGTTATCTTTCTTATCTTCAACTTAAAAACAATCAATCAAATTTTTTCTCAAAAAGGTAATCTTCAATCAGTCAGAAAAACCGCCTCTTTTATAAAAAAAGACATTGATGATAAAAACTACCAAAACTACAACCTTGCTCTTCTTGATGGTACCAAAGACTACAGAGCCTCAAGCTTTCGCTATTTTTTAGAACTTTACGGCGGCCAACCCCTGGGAATCGATAAATATCCTCAAACGAACATTCTTTATGTAATTTCACCCTATAAACAGGAAAACGATGTAGTTGATAATCCAATTTGGGAAATTAATTCTCTTCAACCAACAGAGCTAATTGACTCTTGGGAGTTTGATGACAGTGAAAATATCTATAAAATTAAAAGAAAAGGCAGCTTCAATTAGAAGAAATTATGAAAAATCTTTCAGTGGTTATTCCCAGCTATAACGAATTAACTAACTTTAATGCTGGTGTCCTTGATAAGGTAGTTGACTATTTAAAACAAAAAAAATTAAATTGGGAAGTAATTATTGTTGATGATGGCTCTACTGACGGCTCTAATAAAAAGATTAAAGCTTTTGCTAAAAAAAATAACTGGCGTTTTATTCAAAATCCTCATCAGGGGAAAGCCGCTACTATTAAAACTGGCGTATTTAATGCTAGAAACAAATACACTTTATTTACTGATTTTGACCAAGCTACCCCTATTACAGAAGTTGAAAAACTTCTCCCCTTTTTAAAGAAAAATTACAAAATTGTCATTGGCTCCCGCGAAATTAAAGGTTCTTCAAGAGAAAAAGAACCTTTTTATCGCCACTTAATGGGCAAGGTTTTTAACTTTGCTGTTAAATTAATTACTGTTAGGGGTATTCAGGATACTCAATGCGGTTTTAAGATATTTAACACTCAAACTGCCAAAGAATTATTCAACTCCCTAGTAGTTTATCAACCCAAACCAGAAAAACATGCTTTTACTGGCGCCTTTGATGTTGAGTTATTGTTTATTGCTAATAAAAGAGGAATTAAAATTGCTGAAGTACCTATTTCCTGGTATCACGCTTCCACTACCAGAGTTAACCCTATTCGCGATTCCATTAGAATGTTTTTTGATATTTTAAAAATCAGACTAGCTGACATTTTTGGTCAGTATCACTGATATGCTTTATTTCTTTATCACCTTTTTTATTTTTTTCCTTTACTCTTTTACTCGTGAAGATTTAAATCTAGTTCTTTATAAACAGACACCTGATTTTTTAAAAACCTTGGGTTACTATCAGCGCCCCTTAGCCACCACTATTTTTATTATCCTTAGTCTTGTATTTTTTATTATTTACTTAAAACTCATTAAACAAAAATTGCCCTCAAAATTTACCTGGCTAAAATGGGCTATACCCATGGGTTTAATCGGTACTTTAGCTTATCCAATGTTTTCTTATGATATTTTCAACTATTTATTTAACGCTAAAATGGTTTTAATTTTTAAAGCCAATCCTCATATTAGAACTGCCATTGAATTTCGCGATATTATGCTCAGATTCATGCATAATATTCATACTCCAGCTCCATATGCTTATGGCTGGACAATTGTCTCGCTTTTACCAGGTTTAGTCTGGTTTACTAAAAAGTTTACCTTATCTTTTTGGGCTATAAAGCTTTTTATTACCACATTTTGGCTGCTTCAGCTTTGGATCTTAAAAAAACTAGTCAATCAACTCTATCCTAGGCAGCCCCTTCGTTGGTGGTTATTTGCCTTAAGCCCATTAGTGTTAATTGAAACTTTAATTGTTGGCCACAATGATGTGGTTATGATGTTCCCAGCTCTTTTAAGCTTTTTCATTTTATTAAAATCTAAAAAACTTTTTGATAAATTTTGGTTAATTGCCATAACTCTTTTGTTTTTATCTATTAGCATCAAATATGCCACTATTGTTTTATTGCCGCTGTATTTTCTCAAACATTTTCAAAAACTTCCTTTAAAGATTAAAAAGATTGATATACCAACCCTTGCCTCCTGGCTATTATTAGCAGTCATGTTTACTCGGCCAGACCAATTCCATTCTTGGTATTTAATTTGGGCTTTCTCTTTTGCAGTTTTATCAAAATCTAAGTGGACTATTTCTGTTTTTGTTGCCTTAACCTTTGGCGCTCTTTTACGCTACGCTCCTTATATCTATTACGGCCACTGGGACTCACCAGTGCCTTACTATCGCAATCTAATCTGGCTAACCTCACTTCTTTTAGTTCCGATTTTAAATCGCTTCCTGCCCACCTCAAGTCATAAATGATACAATAATTCTATGCTTTCACTAGCTGGTTTAATTATTGTTTTTTTTCTTACTCGTCTGGCCAGTCTAACTATTCTTCCCATTTTTGCTGATGAGGCCATTTATATCCGCTGGGCTCAATTAATCTGGCAAGGTAAATTTTTCATTCCTCTTTCAGATGGCAAAACTCCATTATTTATGTGGCTTTTAGCCCCTATTTTACAAGTTATTAACAATCCCTTATTAGCCGGTCGTTTACTTTCAGTTTTATCAGGTTTAGCCACTTTAGCTGGTGTATTTTTTCTTTCCCAAAAACTTTTTAATAGAAAAATTGCCATTATCAGCAGTTTTTTAGTAATTTTCTCTCCATTTTTACTTTTTTATGACAGAATGAGTCTGGTTGACAGTTTATTAACTGCTTTAATTGTCTGGTCAATTAAAGTCGCCTATGATCTGTTTAAAAAACCTAAGTTAAAACCAGCGATTATCTTAGGTCTTCTTTGGGCTGCTGCTTTATTAACCAAACCGGCTGCTTTGCTGTTTATTTTACTCACTCCAGCTCTATTATTACTCATTCCCGTTAAAAACTGGTTTAAAAAAATCAAAAAAATAATCCTTCCCGGCGCCTTAGCCGGCATCATTGCTATTGGTATTTATAGTCTTCAGCGATTGTCAAACGCCTTTCATATGATTAATCGAAGAAGCGCTGATTATTTAAGAAGCTCAAGCGATTTTCTAAATAATTCTCTGGAATTTATTCCTGCCACCTTAAAAGTATTTTTTACTTGGTTAATAAACTACTTATCTTGGCCTGCTTTAGTATTATTAGCCATTACCTGGATTTTAGCTTTAAAGAAAAAATCAAAAGAAATTGCCTTTTTGTCTGCTTTAATAATCATTCCTTTTATTCTTGAAGCCACTATTGGCAAAATCATTTATCCCCGCTATTTACTGCCAATCATTCCCTTTATCTTAATTATTTTAAGTTGGGGATTAAATAACTTTAAAAAAATATTCAGTTTAATTTTTATTATCTTAATCGCCGTTTATTGGCTCAAGTTCGATTATTTATTATTGACCAACCCTGTTTTAACCCCTTTAGACAATTGGGAAAAAGGTCAATACTTTTACGAATGGTCTGCTGGCTATGGTTTAAAAGAAATTACTGATTATTTAAACAACATTCCAGAAGACCAATCAGTTTTAGTAGCCACTGAAGGTAGTTTTGGCACTTTACCGGACGGTCTACAGATTTTCTTTAACACCTCTCCAAACATTCATATTCAAGGCATTGGTTTTCCTGAAGAAAAAATCACTCCTGTCATGGAAAAAGCCTTAAGTGATAATCGTCAAGTGTATTTAGTCTTTAATCAGGGTCGCCTTGGTAATTACAATCCTAAGCGTTTAAAACTCATTGCTGAATATCCTCGTCCCAAAAACGAAAAACCTCAGGAAAAATTATTATTTTTTAAAGTTTTACTCAAAAATTAAACCCCAAGTTTTCTTAAACCCTTATACCAAGTTTTTTTTAGCTGGTTAGCAGTTTGGTTAATCTTTAATTCTCTTTTCCACCAGTTAAATGATTTTAAAACCTTCACCCCCTCCTTTTTAACTTGTTTTAAAACATCTGTCTCTTCATCCTTAAACTTATGTAACTCCCACACCTTAATCACTACCACTAGCTCATAAAACGCCTGCAGTAAGCTTAAAGCCAAGCCATGCAACCCATCTTTATACCCTTTTAAAGCCACAAACCTTTTAACAAACTCTTCAATTGGTCTTGAGACAAAATAAACAACAAACTTATCTTTAAACTCACTTTTTCTTCGCTTGGCGTCAAGAGAAGTATAACGGTTAAGCTTTAGCAAATATTGACTTACACTAGTATAGTTACTATGAATTAGATGATTAGTTAATTTTTCAGTCTTACCACTAACCATTGGATCTTCATGAACTGATTTGCAAGGCCATTTTACTTTACCTTTTTTCCATAGTCTTAACTGATAGTCAGGATACCAGCCAGTATATTGAATCCATTTGTTAAAAATATAGTTTTTTCTTGGCATTTGATAGCTATCTAAATCTGATCGTTTAATCGTATTTTTAATCTCTTCTGCCAGTTCAGGACTTACTTTTTCATCAGCATCCAGCCACAACACCCATTTTTTTACAGCTTTATCAGTCACCTTTTGTTTATTAATATTAAACAATTCTTTATGAGGTAAAAGATAAGCCTTTTTAGTAAAACTTTGAGCTATTTTTAAAGTCCTATCACTGGTTTGATCATCCACTCCTACAATAATTTCCCCAGCCCAATCTTTTACTGACTCAAGACACTCTTTTAAATTCTTTTCCTCATTTAAGGCTAAGACACAAACAGAAATATCAAGCTTTGGCATAATTTAAAAATATATTAATTTGTTGTTTTAATTTTTTCCCATTAATCAACATCAAGCTAATTATATACACCAAGCTAGCAAATACTATCATTATCCCCGCGCCTTTTAAGCTTAAAGGTAAATAACTCTGAATTAATTTAGTTGCTACCAGCATTATCATACTGCTAACAAAAGCTGGCAGAATATTAACTAATAAATTCACCTTTACTACTTTTTTAACTAATAGATAAGTAATAATTGAGGTCAAGCCAATAATTAAAGAACCAATTGCTACCCCCACTATTCCAAATTTATTTGCCAATATTGGATATATAGTTAGAGTTGATATTGTCCAAAACACCATTAAGCCAATTATCCATTTAATCTTACCCATAGCCATTAAAAAGTTAGTTAAAAAGGTTGATACTGCAGCTAATCCCGCTGAAATCAAAAACAAATTAAAAGTAGTTAATCCAGGTTGCCACTTAGTGTATTTGGGAATAATGTTAATAATATACGGCATTAGTAAATAGGCTCCGACCAATGAAGGAAATACTAGAGTAGCAATAAAATAAATAAAATGCTCTAAAGATTTTTGAGCCTTATCTAGCTTATGCTGTAGTCGAGAAAACAAAGGAAAAGCCACTTTGAGCGTTGCATCTAAAAAATACCGTAAAGTTAAATTAGCCCATTTTTCCGCCCAACCTAATATTCCCATTCCTTCCAGTCCCAAAATCTTTCCTAAAACTAACAAAGACACTTTATCTTTAAAAACCGCCAACACACTGTTTAATTGATAGGGGATGCCAAATCCCAATAAAGATTTAACTGCCTTTAAAGAAAATCTAATTCTTGGCCTCCAGGGTACTAGAATATATATAGTTACTACTCCCACTATTGCTCTGCCTAAAACTGCTACAATATAGCTTTTAATTCCAAAGCCCATCCAAGCCAAGGACACTATTAATCCATTAAATACAATTGTTTCAGCAATTTGTGGAATAATAATCTTTTCAAATCTTAGCCTTCTTTCCAATAAAACCGAGGGAATGGTTTTTAGCGAAGACATGAAAAAGGCTATTAGCAAGCTATAAAGTAAATATAGCCCTGTTTGATCCAGGCCATAGAATTTTTGAATTACTTTTGAGAAAATCAAAGCTACGCCTATCAAAAGAAGTACTAAAAGCTCTTGAATAGTAAAAGTAGCTTCTATCTCTTTCTTTTTAAGTCTTCCTTTTTTCTGAATTAGCGCTCCCGCCAAGCCAATATCTGAAAAATAATTCAACATTTCTACTATTGCAGAAGTAATCACAAATACTCCAAACTCTCTTCTGGTTAAAAATATAGTCAAAGCCAAAGTCCCCAAAAAATTCACCACATTTAAAAAGAATGTTCGTGAAGTCAAGGCAATAACTGACTTAATTGCTCTTTGCCCTATTTGAGAAACAGTTAACATCAGCTTATTGTATCAAATACGGTATAATTACCCTACTTCCTATATGTCAAAGATTAAGAAAAATCTACCCCTGATTGCTATTATTCTTATTGCTCTTGGAATATATAAACCTGCCTTGTCAAATTTTTTTACTCATGATGATTTTTTTCATTTTCGAATTTCCCAGGCAAACTCTTTTAAGGATTTTCTGCAGTTTTTTAGTCTTACCAAAGCTCCATCAGGTTGGGGATTTTATCGACCTTTAACCACTCAAGTCTTTTATTATGTTGGCGACAATTTTTTTAACTCAAACCCCTTTTTAATGCATTTAGTGGGTTTTTCTTTGTTTATCATCACCATTTTATTAGTTTATAAGTTAATATCTCACTTAATAAAAAATCCCACCATTAGCTATTTAGCCACTTTTTTTTATGCTGTTTCAGCTACCCACTTTCCTCATCTATATTTTATTGCCAATCAGGAACTAGGCCATGCTGTTTTCTTTCTCACCTCTCTTTTATTTTTCATCAAGTTTTTAAAACACCCAAAGCTAAAAACCTACCTAGTTTCCTTTTTAGCTTTTATTGCTGCCCTAATGTCTAAAGAATTAGCCATACTACTTCCAGGTTCTCTATTATTAATTTACTGGTTAAAAAAATCCACCAAAGAAACTTCATTTTCCTTAAAGAAAATTCTTTTGGTTTTATTACCCTTTTTTATTACTTTAACTTTTTACGGCTATTTTCATGTTTTTCATTACGGCCTCATTCAGGGAGATTCTTACATTTGGGTTTTTTCTCCAGATACATTGTTAAACACTCTTTTTTGGTACACTCTCTGGTCTCTTAATATGCCCAAAATGTTACTTGACTTTGTTGGTCCCGGCTTTCACATTAATCCAAACTTATTTGCCTTTTGGCCAAAAGAAATTTATTCTATTTTCACTCTTTTTATTTTATTGATTACCTCATTATTAACTTTAACTATTATTTCCTTTAAACAGCTTATAAAGTCTAAAACTACCTATTTAATAGCCTTAGGATGGTTTATCTATAGCTTGTTGCCTGTCATGTTTTTACCTTGGCATAAGTTTCCCGACTACCTCACCTTACCTCTAATTGGAATAGTGGTGATTTTAGCCAAACTGCTTTATCAAGCCACTCAAGTGTTAATTAAAAATAATCATCATTTTTTCGCCAAGCTTATCTTTATCTTAATACCTGTTCTTTACTTAGCTTTATCGCTTAGCACCCTTAATTTGGTTCGTAAAATAGACTGGATTACTCAAGGGGCAAAAACCTCACAACGTGTTTTTAATTATTTTAATAATAATTTTTCCCAACTCGAAAAAAACATTGATGTCTTTTTTTATGATACTCCTGAAGATGCTGATTTACCCTGGAAACCCTCAGATCAGCTAAAAATTATCTTGTCAGACAATAACTTTTTTTCGTTTTTTTACCATAACAAAATAACCGCTCATTACGTTAGCTCAGAAGATGCCACAACTGACCCCAAAGCCATAAAAATTCCTGCCAGGAAATTTCTTGGATACTAAAAACAATGGTTTACCTATTTATAAGTTATAATACTTAACCAATGAACTTAAAAAAGAAAAAACTCTGCACTATTATTCTTGAGTATAACAATCCCAAAATGACGTTGGAAACCATTGAATCTTTAAAAAAGGCCAGGGTTCCTGAAAACATTAAACATCAAATAATAGTTATTGATAATAGTCCTGTGCCAGACGGCACTTTAGAAAAAAGTTTGAGGAAATATAAAAACATTAAATTAATTACTACTTTGCAAAACACCGGCTTTGCTGCCGGTAATAATATTGGTATTAAAGAGGGTTTATCTCAAAAATGCGACTATTTTTTACTACTCAACAACGATGTTCTAGTTGATCCGAAATTTTTATCAGCCATGATTAAAACCATTAAAACTAAAGCTGATATGGTAGTTCCTAAAATTTATTTTGCTAAAGGCTACGAATTTCACAAAGATAAGTATAAAAAATCACAACTTGGTAAAGTTATCTGGTATGCCGGCGGTAAAATGGACTGGGACAATGTTTACAGTCAACACTTTGGTATCAATGAGGTTGATCAGGGTCAATTTGATCAAGAAAAAGAGCTAGAGTTTGCTAACTTTTGTTGCTTGATGGTTAAAAAAGAGGTATTTGAATTAGTCGGCCTGCTAAATGAAGATT
>Ga0209976_10002197_pt1 | contig 11175 bp, 11 predicted proteins | sample SumtaG_FD_182806 | JGI IMG/M metagenome (GOLD analysis project Ga0209976, IMG submission 182806) | Deep subsurface microbial communities from Indian Ocean to uncover new lineages of life (NeLLi) - Sumatra_00157 metaG (SPAdes) (version 2) | ecosystem: Environmental > Aquatic > Marine > Oceanic >... | reverse complement strand
TGGCTTTATCAGAATCAACAAATGTGTATGATTTAGTGTTGGGAGATCAAGATGCTAATAATTTAGAAGCTGTGATGGAAACTACAGAAGACCCAAGAACTAGTTCTGTGTGGTTAGTAACTGGTGAAGGGGTAAGAGTTTATCCTCATGTTTGGACAGGTAAAGATAATGTATATGTGGATTTTGAGGCAAAAGATTTTAGTAATATAGAATATATTTATTACAATCTTCAATATGATTCTGATGAGCTTGGAAGTGTAAGAGGAGCAGAGGGTCATTTTCTTCCAGCTCTAAATGAACCATCTGGAGAATATGATGGCTTGTCATATTACAGAAGAAGGATAGTTTTAGGTCTTTGTTCAGATGATGATTGTGTTTATCACAAAAATCCAAGAAATGTAACATTGGTTGTTAATACAAAGATGAAATCAGGGCCAGTGGATCAGTATACTCAGAAGTTGGTTTTTCCTGATGATCAATTTTCTTTCTAGGTTAATTAACTAGATTATTAAATCTATCCAGAGATTGTTGTTCCTGAAAAGAAGAAGGTTTGGTAAATTCAAAAGACGCTTGGATAAATTGACCAGCATGATTAAGTGATGAGGTTTGTTTTTCTGATAAGCCAGCTGCAAAAACTTTGACAGTGAATTGATCATCATTTATATATCCTACTATTAACCCTTGACCTGATGGAGGGATAAATTCAATTTTTTCTGATTGATCAGAATTAACCTTGTATCCTAGGGGGTATGCGAGTTTGTAGTTATTGGTATTGTTTTCTAAGATAGACCATTGAGTGAATTTGTTATCAACAGATTGATTTTCAGCTATTTTATCAAAATTTTCTTGAACTTTTTTTTTAGCGGTAGTTAATTTTTGACGAATATTGTTTGTAGTAGTTTTTTGATAATTGTTGATGGCATTGATGGTATTAATGACATTTTGTTTAGTTTTAGATTTAAAAAAAGAAGTTTTTTCAAAAATTGCTGGATAGTAAGGAATGCTTAAAAGGCTGAAAATGAAGATTGTTGTGAGTATTTTTGTTTTTAACATAGCTGTATTGATTATTTTAGTGATTTTATTTTTTTAAGCAAGGTTTTTGACAGCGGAATTGATATTCCAGGTTTGATTTTATTAGAATAAAAGATTTACAATGGAGATAGATGTTGAATGAGAAGTTAGAGTGGGTAAGAGAACGGCCGTATTTGGCTACCATTGGACTTGTAGGAATATTTTTAGTTGTTGTAGGAGTAATATCAGTGGTAGCTATTTCCAGTAAAATAGGGGGTGATGGAGTGGAAATTGTGGAGATTGAGAAAGAGGAAGATTCAGGAGAGATATTTGTAGATGTAGGAGGGGCAGTGGAAGAGCCGGGGATGTATAAATTGGAAGCAAAAGCTAGGATAAATGATGCTTTGGTAAAAGCAGAGGGTTTGTCAGCTGAGGCAGATAGAGACTGGTTTGAGAAAAACATTAATTTAGCGGCTAAATTAACTGATGGAATGAAAATATATATACCTGCCCGAAGTGAAACTTCGGGAAGTACTAATTTTCAAGCACCAAATCCACCTGCTGGTGAGACAGGTTTTAAACAGACGGGGGAGGTATCAGGAGTGAGTATAGAAGATAAGGTAAATGTAAATACAGCTAGTAGTGCGGAATTGGATAAGTTATGGGGAATAGGGCCGGTAACAGCAGAGAAAGTGATTGGCGGCAGGCCATATGGTTCAGTGGAGGAGTTGTTGACTAAGAAGATTTTGAAAAGCAATGTGTATGAGAGAAATAAGGATAAATTAGCTGTTTATTAATTATTTACCATTCTTTTTAACTCGACAAAACGAAATTTTGCAGTGCTCATGCGTTTACACATGGATAGTGCACATGATTGCGCGCTTAAAATTTGTTTTGCCTGTTAATTTATGAGATATATAGTAATATTTTTAGTGTGGTTGGTGATATTTTTAGGAAGATATGGGAATAGTTTTCAGGCAATGGGGAATTTACAGCAATCTGCAGGCAAAGAGATTGAAGTAAAGGGAAGAATATCTTCAGAGCCAATGATTCAGGGTTTATCACAGAAGTTTAGAGTGGGTAGAGTTAAAGTATGGACTAAAAGTTATCCGCGCTGGCATTATGGGGATAAAGTTAAATTAACTGGTAAATTGGAAGAAAAAATAATTAATCAATGGTACAGCCAGTTTAGTTTGAATTATCCGGTGATGGAAATGTTGGAGATTGGTGATGTGAATAAAGGTTGGAGGAGAAGATTATTAGGGTGGAGGCAAAAGATTGAGGGGATATATAGCCGATTATTACCAGAACCAGAGGCAAGTTTGTTGGCAGGAATAGTTTTAGGAGCAAAAAGAGATTTTGGCAAGAAGTTTTGGCAGAATTTACAGAGGACAGGAACTTTGCATATAGTGGTGGCCAGTGGATATAATGTGACAGTGGTAATAGGAACAATAATTGGTTATCTGGCTGGCTGGGTGAAGAGGAGAACAGCAGTGCTGATAGGGATATTAGCAGTAATAGGCTATACAGTTATGGCTGGAGCAGAAGCAGCCATTGTCAGAGCAGCAATTATGGGAAGTTTGGCATATTTTGGGCAAGTATTAGGAAGAAAAGCTGATGGGATTAGGTTGTTGATGTTAGCAGGAGGGGTAATGTTATGGTGGGAACCATTGTTGTTGTGGGATGTGGGCTGGCAGTTGAGCATAATGGCGACAGCAGGGTTATTGTTTATTTCTCCTTTATTGGGCAAGGTATTTAATAAAGTGTGGGTTGTAGGCAAAGACATGAGTGAGACAGTATCAGCTCAGATAGCAGTGTGGCCAATATTGGTGATTACTTTTGGGAGTTTGAGTGTGTTTGCAGTAGTAGTTAATAGTTTGATACTGTGGATGGTGCCAATAATTATGGGTTTGGGAATGATATTAGCAGGTATTGGGTTAGTGATTAATTGGATAGGAATAGGTTGGGGAGTAGTAAAAGTATTGAGTTGGTCAGTTTATTTACCATTGACAATAATGGTAAGAATAGTTGAATGGTTTGGGGGTCAAGCTTGGATGAGTTATCAAATAGAAGGAGTAAATTGGTGGTGGGGGATAGTTTATTATTTATTTGTAGTTTTACAGATAGGGATTTGGAGCTACGATCGTAGTGCTAAATCCACCTCTGTGGAGTTTCATGAATAAAGTAAATTTAGGCTTGATTTTAATAATAGGATTGTTGTTATTATGGTTAAGCCAATTAGCTGATGATAGATTACATATAACAGTGTGTGATGTGGGACAGGGAGATGCTATTTTAGTTTCTTGGAAGAATTATCAGATGTTAATGGATGGAGGGCCGGATAGTTCAGTGCTTAATTGTTTAGGAAAACAGATGGGATTTTGGGACAGAACTATAGAGTTAGTGGTGTTAAGTCATCCGCAAGCAGATCATATGACTGGCTTGATTGAGGTGCTGGAGAGATATGAAGTTAAAAAGATGATGGTTGGGAATATAGTTAATGACACAGAAGAATTTTGGAGATTAAGAGAGTTGGTGATAGATAAGAAGGTTAAAATTTTTGAACCAATACAAAATCAGAAGTTAAAATTAGGGGAAGTGAAATTTGAAGTATTGTGGCCGGCAGAAAAAGGTGAAAATGAGTTGGCGTGGAGTGGTGGTGGAAATGAAGATAGGGAAAAAGTATTGGGAATTCAGAGTAGCAATAGTGATGTGAATGATATTTCAATAGTGTTGCAGGGAAAATTTGGTAAATTTGATTTTTTATTAACAGGAGATATTGATAAGCAGATAGAGAAAATGTTGATGGCTTTAGATATTGTGGAAGAAGTTGAGTTATTGAAAATAGCTCATCATGGAAGTAAATATAGTAGTGGTGAAGAATTTTTGAAGGCAGTAAAGCCGGAGATGGCGGTGGTTAGCGTAGGCAAGAACAGTTTTGGTCATCCGACCAAGGAGGTGCTGGGATTACTGGAAGAGGTGGGAGCAGAAATACTAAGGACTGATGAAGCAGGAATGGTTGAGATAGTTAGTGATGGTCAAAGATGGTGGACAAAATAGAAGAGAGTTGAGTAAAATGAGGAATGGGATTAAGTGGAAAAGAAAAGAAACTGATTAAAAAGAAAGTAAGAGTTAAGTCTTTAGAAGATATAGCAGAAGATTTAGGAGTAGAGGAAAAGGAAGTTGAGAAATATTTAATAAAGATTTGGGGAAAGAAGAAGTTTCAGAGAGTAGTAAGTGGAGTTGAGCAGAAGGGAAAACATAGAGAGGTTGTGGGAGGAGAGATTAATTTAGGCAATTTTTCTTTTAAAAAATGGGTGAAGGACAATAAGTGGAGGATATTGCTAATATTGGGAATTATATTTTTAGCTTATATTAATGCTTGGGGGGCGGAGTTTTTGTCTGATGATATACCGGCAATTACGGGTGATCCAAGGGTTAAAACATGGGATTTTGTATGGGCTAATTTATTGAATGTTCCTAGGAAGATGTATTATTTTCTGATTATTAATACTTTTGGATTGGTGCCGGCAGCTTTTAGGTTTATAGGTATTGCGTCTCATTTGTTAATGGCAGTGGCGGTTTTTTTATTAGTGGAATTATTAGTAGGAAAGAGAGTGGGTTTTTTAGCAGGAATATTAGTAGGCGTGCATCCAATTATGATAGAAGCAGTAACTTGGATTTCTGGAGGAGGACATAGTCAATACAGTTTATTTGTGGTTATATCTTTTATTTTATACATTTTAGCTGGTAAGAATAGAAAATATTATTGGTTGTCTTTAATTAGTTTCTTTTTAGCCTTAGAATTTTCAGAAAAGGCAATGATGTTTCCAGGCATATTAGTGATGTATCATCTGTTGTTTGTTGGAAAAAAAAGAAAATGGCAAGATTTAATTCCATTTGTACTTTTAGATAGTATATGGATATCGTGGAATTTAAAAAATTTATCTGGCAGGGTGTCATATTTAGCAACAACATTTTCTGCTGGAGTTAAATCTCAGCCAAAAAATCCTTTTGTACATATTCCAGTAGCTATTAGTTCATATTTAAATTTAATTTTTTGGCCTGATAAATTAACTTTGTATCATTCAGAATTAACTTTTACTAAGAATGAATATGTGGTGATGACAATACTAACAGTTTTGTTTTTTGGGATTATTTTATGGAGTTTTTGGCAGGCAATAAAGAATAATAAGATGGCAAAACAAGTGTGTTTTTGGTTGAGTTGGTTGGTGATTGGATTATCAGTAACTTTAACTCCTTTTGGGGTGTCTTGGGTGGTGGCAGAAAGATATGTATATTTTGGAGCAGTGGGAATATTGGTGATAATAGCAATAGGAATAGACTGGTTGAGTAAAAGAAAGAATTGGTATACAGCAGTAATGATTGGTTTTGCAATAATAAGTTCGCTTTTATTTATCAGAACAATAGTGAGGAATAATGATTGGAAAAATCAGGACAATTTATGGATAGCAGCAGCCAGAGTGTCTCCAAATAGTGCTCAGAATAATAATAATTTAGGAGATATGTATCAGAGGTGGGGAGATTTTGATAAGTCAATAGAGCATTTTAAGAGAGCGATAGAGTTGAATCCTAGATATGCAGCTGCTAATCATAATTTAGCTAATGTATATTTCAGGAAAAAGGAGTTTGAGAAAGCGATTGAACATTATCAGAAAGCAATAGAATTGCGTCCAGGTTTGTGGCAATCACACAGAGAATTATCTAGGGTTTACTATATTTTAGAAGACAATGTTTTATCTAAACAAGAATTAGAAAAAGCAATAGAAATTAATCCTGAGGATAAGGAGTTACAGGAATTACTGATTCAGCTTTTTAGTAAGTAGGCCTTTGAGAAACATAAGGCTGTAGACGAGATGAGTGAAGAAAATAGCTGGGATGAGTAGGAGAGAGCGGTGTTTAAAACTGGTGAGAAGAAGAAGAAAGATATATGGAGGAAGAATAAGGTGAGGGAGGAAAATAAGGCCGATAAGGAAAAAGAGAGGGATAAAATAACCAAGGCGCTTGGAAGTTTTAGGAAGGATTTTGGTAAAGTAGCCCCGGTGGAGACCATATCTGGAGATTTGTTTGAGGTGAGGAATGAAAATTGGACGGCGATGATGGAAAATTTGAACTTTGGGATGATAGATAATCTTTTTTTTAAGTTTATAAACTAAATCATGACAAAGTTTAGTATCTTCGCCAGGCCAGAAGTTAGAGTTAAAACCATTAATACTTTGAAAGTCTTTTTTTCTAATAAGAAGATTGAAAGTGGGGTAGTCATCAACAAAACGAATTGGTTCAGGGCGATTGCGGTAGGTGCCAGCACCACCAGCTCCAAGCCAAGTAGACCAAACCAGACCGGAAACCTGCTGGTAAAGATTATTTGATGGTGGAGTTAGGGCAGGTCCGCAAACAGCAGCGATATTTTTTTTCTGAAAATGAGGTAGAGCATTTTTAAGCCAGTTTTTGTGAGGATAAGCATCAGAGTCAATGAAGGCAAGAATTGAACCTGCTGCTTTTTTAGCGGCAAAATCGCGTTTATCAGCTGGGCCTTTTTTCAGGATTTTGTCAGTGATAATAAGAGTTTCAAAAGACTTGAAAGTTTGAGCTTTTAAAGCAGGTAATAGTTGAGAACAAAGGTCTTTTTTAGTTTTACAGGGGATAATTATAGAAATTAGAGGTCTAGTCATAGTATTTAAGTATTTTAAGACGATAAAAGACTGCTAAAGTGTCGTAAAACATATGCCAGATGGTTTTTAAAGTAGCAGCATTGGTAATACTGCCAAAGCTGTACTTAAGTTTAATAGGAGCTTCGTAAATGCGTTTAAAACCAAAGCGTTTGGCAACAGAAAGTATTTCAATATCAAATGCATAGTTTTTAACTAAGAGCTTGGGGAGGATTTTTTTCAAGACTTGACTACGGAAAATTTTAATGCCTGGTTGAGTATCTTTAATTTTTACACCAAATAGTATTCTTACTAACATATAGTAGCCCCAGCTAAGGATTTTGCGATCTAAAGGATATTTAACAATAGAAACAAGATGGCGTTTAGATCCAACAATAATATCAGCGTTATACCATTCCAAATGCTCTAAGAGCATAGAGATGCCATTAGGATCAATTTCCATACCAGCATCTAAAAAAGCAATATAGTCGCCTTTAGCTTTGGTCATACCATAGCGGACAGCAAAGCCTTTTCCTTGATTAGTTTTAAGCTGATAAACTTTGAGCTTAGCAGAAGTAAGTTTTTTGGCTTGCTGATAGGTTTTATCCAGCTGGCCGTCAACTACTACAATAATTTGATAGTCATAACGGATTTGTTTTAAAACTTGGCTGATTCGAGTTAAGTCTTTGACAATGGTTTTTTCCTGAAGATAGGCAGGAATGATGACGGAGATAAGTTTAGGCTTTTTTAACATGTATTGTTTTAATAGCAAACCAGAGACTAAAAAGCAAACCTAAACTGGTGCTGATAATAGAGTTGCGGATAATTAAGGTGAGGCTGGAGTGATGCAAGATAATTAAAAATATTTGCAGTAAAGCAGTTGAAAAAGCAATAATGCCGGCGGTTTTTTGATGAGTAGCCAGCAAGAATTGAATAATAAGATTGAAGAGAGCAAAGATAGCCATGAAAATGGCAAATTGAGGCAGGAAAACAGCGGCTGGAGAATAAGCAGAGCGATAAAGAAGTTGAGTGATTAAATTAGGGAAGAATTGATAACCAAGAAGTCCAGTTAAACTAACAATAGTAATTAGACTGAAGGCTTGAAGGAAAGAAGATTTAAGTTTGATTAAGTCTTGTTTTTGTTGGTTAAAGACAGGAAAGGAAACAGTGAGAATAATAGCGCTGACAAAAAAAATAATTTTACCCATAACAGAGGTGGCAGAGTAAATACCTGCTTGAAATGAAGGAAGATAATAGCGGGTGAGAAGGATGTCAGTGGAATAAAGAGAAGTAAGGGCTAATTGAGTGATAAAGGTGAGTAAAGAGAAACGCCAGAAAGATTTAGGCAAGCTTTTTTGAATAGAAGATTTTTTAAGTTTAAGGATTTTTTTAGTGAAAAAATAGCTGGTAAAGGCACCGACTAGACCAGTAATTGTCATGCCAGCTATAGCTCCAAAAACCTGCCAACCAAGGAAAAGGAAAATGGTAACTGCAATAATTTTAACAAAAGCAGGAATAAGACCAATAAGAGAAATATTTAAAAACTTTAGTTTAGCTCGTAAGATGGAAAGATAAAGAGTGGGGAAAAAAGAAAAAAGAATTTTAATACTGAAGACAAGAAAGATAAAAGGGTTAGTAAGGTGAAGCAGATATTTTATTGGCGGGAAAAGCAGAATAAAAATGAGCCAGAAAATAACAGTTAGTTTAAGAGAAAGTTTTTCTAAAGTAGGAATAAGTTGAGATAGTTGGTTAGGCTTAGATGAATTGATTTGATTAATAATGGAAAAAGAAAAAGTGGCAATTAAAACAGCTAGAAAATAGTCAAGAGCAATAAAGCTTTCCAAAAGACTATATTGAGCAGGAGAAAGAAATCGGGCGGTAATCAAGTGAAAAATGTAGTTGAGAAAATTGCCAATAAGAGAGGCAGAAAAGACTATAAGACTTGCTTTTAAGATCATTGTTTTAGTATACAATAGGAGTATGAAATCTGTGAGTGTGGTGATGCCGACTTTTAATTCAGGAAGAGTAATAGAAGCGTGTTTAAAGAGTGTGAGAGAGCAGGATTATGATCAGAAAAAGATTGAAATTTTATGTGCTGATGGGGGATCAACTGATGAAACAGTGGAGTTGATTGGGAAATATAAAGGGAGGGTGATTAAGGAAAATACAGGCAGTCCGGAAGCAGCTAAAGCAGTAGCTTTAAAGCAGGCAAAAGGAGATTTAGTGCTTTTAATAGCGAGTGATAATGTGCTATCAGAAAAAGGATGGTTGAAGAAAATGGCGGGATTATTGGAAAAGGAAAAAAATGCAGTGGCTAGTTATTCATGGCGTTATAAATGGAGGAGAGAAGATACAAGTTTGAACAGATATTTTGCTTTAATGGGCGGGAATGATACAGTGGCCTTATTTATGCATAAAGCAGATAAGCAGGGATATGGATCAGATAAGTGGAAACTGGCAGGTGAGGTAGATGATAAGAATGGCTACTGGTTAGTTCAGTTTGATGAAAATAATATGGCAACATTGGGAGATAATGGCATGTTAGTGAAGCGAAAATTATTAATGAAAGCTAAGGTAGATGAGAAACATTTTTTTCATATTGATGTGTTTTGGGATTTGGTGGCAAAAGGCTTTAATAAGTTTGTGGTAGTGAAAAATGAGATTATTCATGATACTGGAGAAGAGTTTTGGGGATTTATTAAGAAACGGTATCGGTACATGAAAGAACTATATTTGGAAGATTTAAAACTCAGGCGTTTTGTCTGGGTGAGAAATTGGTCTGATAAATTTAGGATATTTGTATATATTATTTACTCTTTAACAGTGATTGGGCCGTTATTAGAAGCTTTTAAAGGATGGAGAAAAAAGAAAGATTGGGCCTGGTTTTGGCATCCAGTGATGTGTTTAACAATGGTTTTTGTTTATGGTTTAGCCTTGGTTATGAAGATTATTAGATAAAAGATTTTTCTTTTTTAGTGCCTTTATAAGGCCCTTGTTTAATGGTAATAAGCTTACTGGGTTTGAGCATTTTAAAGCTATGACCACCGGAAAGCTGGAGAAGGATGTCTCCAGAATTGAGAATTTTTGTTTGAATTTTTTTCTTCTGATGATAAAAAGTTGCTTTTATTTTTCCGGAAACAAGATAAATAAATTCTTGATTTTTGTGAGTGGTTTTTTGAATTTGACGATGGGAATGAGGTTTGACTAAATAGTTTTTAGAATATTTAAGAATACCAAGTTGAAGAGGATTATTTTTATTAGTTAAAAATTGATCTTTTTTAGGTTTGAAGCCTGAATGAATAATTAGAGCAATTAAAGATTTTTTTGATTTGATTTTTTCCAATAATTGGGACATATGACTATAGTATACTAAATAAAAAACAATTATGAGAATTGCTGTATTGAGTTTTAAAAATGGAATAGTTTGTCGGGGAGTGGAAACAATGGTGAATGAATTAGGTAAGCGTTGGGGAAAAGATCATAAAGTAATGGTGTTTCAGATGGGACAAAAGTATGCTGAGCAGGAAAATTATCAGGTAAAGGTAGTAAAGATGAAGATTGATTGGCAGAGATTGGAGAAAGGTAGTTGGTGGCGCAAGTTTATGATTGATTATTGGGCAAAAATGATGATGAGATTTACTAGGAAATGCTTGAGAGAGATTGATAAAGAAGAGGTGGATGTAATTATAGCGATGAATGGTGGTTGGCAAACATTGTTAGTAAGGTTGTATTGTTGGAAGAAGAGGATAAAAATGGTTGTTAGTGGGCAAGCTGGTTTAGGTTGGTGTGATGGTTGGAATTTGCTAATGAGGCCAGATGTGTTTGTGGCTTTGAGTAAAAGGAATGCAGTTTGGGCTAAGCAATTTTATGGCAAAGGAGTAAGGATTGAAGTAATAACTAATGGAGTGGATTTAAAAAGATTTAAGCTTGAAGGAGGAAAAATTAAGTTAAAGTTAAAAAGGCCAGTGGTTTTGTGTGTAGCTAGTGGAGATAGATATAAACGAGTGGAGGAAGTGATTAAGGCAATGACAGAGGTAAAAGAAGCTAGTTTATTGTTGGCAGGCGGCAGTGATGAGCAAGAGGAATTGGGAAAGAAATTATTAGGGAAAAGATTTTTAAGAAAGCAGTTTAAGCATGAACAAATGCCGATGGTTTATAGGGCGGCAGATGCTTTTGTGCTTGTATCAGAGTCAAGTGAGGCATTTGGTAATGTTAATGTTGAAGCTTTAGCTTCTGGTTTACCAGTGGTGGGAACTGATGATAAGCTACGTAAAGAGATTTTAGGCAAGTATGGGATTTATGTTAAAGATCCAATTGAGATGAGAGATCTAATAGATAAGCTTAGAATAGGGATAAAAAGATCAAAAATGAGGCCAGAAAAATGGCTTGAGAAATTTGATTGGGATATAATTGCTGAAGAGTATGAACAGTTATTTCAAAATATAGTTAAATTATGAAGCTTAAATTGGGAATTGGTTTTGGTTTATTTTTATTT
>Ga0209976_10002196_pt1 | contig 11177 bp, 10 predicted proteins | sample SumtaG_FD_182806 | JGI IMG/M metagenome (GOLD analysis project Ga0209976, IMG submission 182806) | Deep subsurface microbial communities from Indian Ocean to uncover new lineages of life (NeLLi) - Sumatra_00157 metaG (SPAdes) (version 2) | ecosystem: Environmental > Aquatic > Marine > Oceanic >... | reverse complement strand
GGATGTGGTGATGTTTTTATACAGAGAAGATGAGGAGGATTTGGAGAATATGAAGCTATATATTGCTAAACATAGAAATGGGCCGCTGGCGACAATTGAATTGAGATTTAGAGGCGATAGAATTAGGTTCTATGGGATGGAGAAGCGAAGAAAGAAATAATGATCAAGATGTACGGTACCACCTGGTGTGGGGATTGTAAACGATCCAGAGCTTTTCTGGAAGAAAAAGGAGTGGAGTATGAGTTTATTGATATTGAGGAGAATAAGGCAGCCATGAAGTATGTAGAGAAGGTGAACAAGGGAATGAGGACAGTGCCAACCGTAATGTTTGATGACGGCAGTGTGTTGGTAGAACCGTCAAATGAGGAGTTGGGGAAGAAGTTGGGGATTAAATAGTGCCGGGAGAGGGAGTTGAACCCTCATGGAGTTAGACTCCATAGGTTTTTGAGACCTAAGCGTATACCAATTCCGCCATCCCGGCTTGTTGTTTTTTAAGATTCGGATATAATTTTACCATATGATTAATGTAAATCAGCTAAGAAATGGCAGAGCTTTTGAGTTAGAGGGCGAGCCGTTTTTAGTCTTAAAGTATGGGTTTACTAAGATGGGCAGGGGTACAGGCAATGTTAAGGTCAAGTGTCGCAATCTAAAGACCGGGGCGGTGGTGAGCAAGACTTTTATCACTGGCAACAAAGTTCAGGATATTCAGCTAAGAAGAAAAAAGATGCAGTTTTTGTACAGTGGTGCTCATCAGAATGTGTTTATGGAGCCGGAGTCTTTTGAGCAGATAGAGATTGATAATAGTTTGATTGAGGAGCAAAGAAAATATTTAGTTGATGGTATGGAAGTGGAGGTGTTGTTTTGGGAGGATCAAGCTTTGGCAGTAGAATTGCCGGCCAAGTTAGAGTATGAGGTTAAGGAGACTGGGCCGGGAGAAAAAGGCAACAGTGCGACGAATGTTTTTAAGCCAGCAGTATTAAACAATGGCTTAAAGATCAAGGTGCCGTTGTTTGTTAAACCAGGTGAGAAGGTCAGGGTGGATACCAGAACCGGGGAGTATGTAGAAAGGGCTTAAAGGAGCTTAACCAGGAGAACAATAAAGAGGACAGTGGAGATTTGGATGATTAATCCCCAGGGAAGACCAAGTTTAGAATGAAAATGAAGCCGGGATTGAAGTTTTTTAATGCTGGAAAAGGGCGGGAAGTGCCAGTCAAAAACATGATAGGGAGCTTCAAGCCAGTCAGGCAGTTGAGCTATAAACATCATGCTGGCGAGGTATAAAAGAGGGACAGAGTCAGAAAAAAGCAGATAGCCAACCAGATAGCCAATAAAAGCGTCGGTGAGAGAATAGGTAATGGTTTTAATTTTTGGCCGGTTGGTTTTTCTGGTGTGGAGATCCCAGTGGGGGATAAGATCAGTTAAGATGTGAGACAGGAAAGCCAAGGGGAGGCCGAGATATGGGTTGGGAGCCAGTTTAGCTAAAGAAGCACCGATGAGGGCATGAGAAGCGTCAAGCATGTTGTTCAGGGTAGCATGAGAAGGCTAATTGCTGCAAGAGAGGAGGGATTGTATAATACTAGAGTATATGTGGCCGACATTAATTTCATTGGGGCCGATGGCGATTCACTCATTTGGCTTTTTGCTGTTTCTGGGAGTGTTTTTTGGCGGTTTTATTTGGTGGCAAAAAGGCCGGGAGGAAGGGTTTGAGGAAGAGAGCTTGATGGATTATTGGTTGATTGCCGGAGTAGTGGCAGTGGTTTTAGGCAGAGCTTGGTATGTTTTGTCTCATTGGCCAGATTTTGGCGGCAGTTGGTACAAGATTTTGTTTTTAACCAAGTTTCCGGGTTTGACTTATGAAGGGGCTTGGTTAGGAGCAGTGGTGAGTTTATTGATTTTAGGAGCGAAAAAAGAGTGGCATGTGTGGCGGATGTTAGAGGTATTAGTTTTTAGCTTATTAATGGTGGAGATGTTTGCCTGGCTGGGGAGTTTTTTGGCTGGTAATAACTTGGGCAAGGAGACGAGTTGGTGGTGGGGATTGGGCTTTCCTGGGGTGGAAGGCAGGCGCCATCCAATTCAGTTGTTGTGGCTTCTGGGATTGTGGTTGTTGTCAAGGTTGTTTAAGAAATGGGAGAAAGCCTACCGGGGATTTAAATGGTATCAGCACGGTAAGGACGAGGCTAAGCCAGGCTTTTTAGTGGCAGCTTACTTGATAGGCTTAGGCTTATTGAGAATGGGTTTAAGTTTTTTAATGGAAGTTAGAGAGTGGCGGTTTAGCTTAGGATTGATTTTAGTGGGCAGCTTGATTTTAATTGAGCGGTCGGGTATAAAGATGGGGCGAGGGAAAAAACCTGCTAAGTTACCTGAAGGCAAGAAAACAAAATTTTTGGGTAAACGAAAAAAGCAGGGTTTTGATTTTAAGTAAGAATTTATGTCAAGAATTAAGTTTCCTTTAAAGATATTGCGGCCAGTGAAGAGGCATTTGCAAAAAGAGGAAGAGAAGCTGAAGAAGCGAAAGCAATCTTTAGAAGAAGAGGATCCATTTGCTAATACTGATAGGGTGAATGATAATGCGGCAGTAGACACTGATGCAGCCGAAGAGATAGGTCATGATCGGGTGATGGCTTTAAAGCAAGAAGTGGATAAGACCTTAATTAGAATTAGGAAAACTTTAACCAAGATCAAGTTAGGCAAGTTTGGCTTGTGTGAGACTTGTAGTAGATTGATTGATACTGACAGGTTGGCGATTGACCCAACAGTCACTGATTGCATTAAGTGTGCTAAGAAGACTAAGAAGAAGTAGGGTGAAGCTGTTGTGGTTATGGTTGTTTTTAGATCAAGGGATTAAGCAGTGGTGGTTGAGTAGTGGTCGGGTGGTGGAGTTGAACTCTGGCGTGGCTGGAGGATTAGGAACAGGTTTTGATTGGTTGGCAGTGAAGGTGGGTTTGATAGCGTGGGTTTATTACAAATTCGGCTGGCGGTGGCAGGTCGGTTTAATGGTGATTGGCGGGCTGTCAAATTTATTGGATCGGCTGAGATGGGGAGGGGTAGTTGACTATATTAATTTTTTTAATCTGTTTAGTTTTAATTTAGCTGATGGGCTGGTGGTAGTAGGTATGCTTGGGTTAATATATAAAGAGGTATATGGAGCCAAAGATAATATTTGAGGATAGGTGGTTGTTGGCAGTGAATAAGCCGGCGGGCATGGTGGTTAATCGGGCAGAAACAACCAAGCGGATGGTGACTTTGCAAGACTGGTTAGAGAAAAAGAAGCGGGGACAGGCAATAGAAAGAAATGGAATTGTTCACCGTTTAGATAAAGAGACCAGCGGAGTATTGGTGGTGGCTAAGACAGCTGAGGTAATGAAGGCTTTACAGCAGCAGTTTAAAGACAGGCAGGTGAAGAAAACATATTTATGCTTAGTTCATGGTCAGGTTAAGCCTAGGAAAGGCAAGATTAAAGCGCCGATTAGTAGAAATCCTTTTAATCGAAAGAGATTTGGGGTGTTTCTAGGAGGCAGGGTAGCAGAAACAGAGTATCAGGTGATGGAGGAGTTGAGGTATAAAGGGGAAGAGTTGAGTTTGGTTAAGATTTGGCCTAAAACAGGCAGAACTCATCAGATTCGGGTGCATATGAAGCATATAGGTCATGCTTTAGTGGCTGATGAGCTATATGCTGGCAGGAAAACTAGTCGAAAAGACCGACTGTGGTGTCCCAGACTGTTCTTGCAGGCAGGCAGTTTGGAGTTGATTCACCCGGTTTTAAAGCAAAAAAAGCGATTTGAGGCAGAGCTGGCAGTTGAGTTAGAGGCTGTGCTCAAAAGAATGAGAAAGGATTGATGCGGGGCTCTAAACAAAAATGGTTGATTGTTTAGCAAAAAAGAGTTGATGATTAATTTTGACAATGATGATATATTTTGATGTAGTATGATAAGATCGAAAAAAAAGCCGCCAAGATGGCGGAGAGAACAGAAGGCCAGATTACAGAAAGACAAGCGAGCTAAGCTGGTTTTAGGGGTGATGTTTTTAGGATTAATAATGATGTTGGTGGTGATTAGTTGGTTATGGCAGAGGGCGGAGGAGAGTGTTTGGGATGGTAAATCGAGCCTAGGTATAGTTTATCAAGTTGATGATCGGATCAGCTTGGTAACGATAATGCCAGAATACAGCAGGGAGGTCGAGTTTATTATTCCCAGCAATACTATGGCTAAAGTGAGGTTTGGTTTTGGCGAATATCAGCTAAAAAATGTTTATCAGTTGGGTAAGTTGGAAGGCCAAGGAGGTAAGGTTTTGAGCCGGACAGTTCAAGAGTTGATGGGGATAGGGATAAAGGGTTGGAAAGTGGGCAAGGAGACTAATTTAAGCTGGTGGGATAGAGCCAGATTGTGGTGGTATAGCCAGCTAGTGGTTAAGAAAAGAAAAAGCTGGGATTTAGGGCAAGATCAGGTTTTTAAGCCAGAAAGATTGGCAGATGGGGTGGAGGTGTTTAGAGTCAGCCAGATAGTTTTGGATGAGTTGGTTAATCAGCAGGTGTTTGAGGAGCGTTTGGTAAAGGAAGGCTTGAGTTTAGCGGTTTTAAATGCAACTGGAGTGGAAGGAGTGGCTAAGGATGTGACTAGATTGATAGCTAATTTAGGCGGAGAGGTGAGGTTAGTGGGTAATTTGGACAAGCAAATGAAATCAGAGATTTTACTAGGGGAGAAAGACCTAAGAGAGAGTTATACAGTTGAGCAGTTGGCTAGACTGTTAGAGATTGAAGAGATTAAGGTGGGGGAGGTGGGAGAGTATAGGTCGGAAGTGGTGGTAGTGGTGGGTCAAGACTATACTAACCTCAAGTAGAGTGATAGAATTTAGCCATGTCGGGTCATTCTAAGTGGGCAACGATTAAACATAAGAAAGCAATGGTGGATAGCCGGAGGGGTCAGATGTTTACCAAGTTGGCGCGAGCGATTACAATAGCGGCTAAAGAAGGCGGAGGGGATATTAGTAGTAATTTTAAGCTGCGGTTGGTAATAGACAAGGCTAAGCAGTTTAATATGCCTAAGAAGAATATTGAGAGAGCGGTTGAGCGAGGCACAGGGCGGGCAGGGGGAGAGCTATTGGCAGAGGCGGTTTATGAAGGTTATGGGCCAGGTAAGATAGCGGTGATGGTGGAGGTGGTGACAGATAATAAAAATAGGAGTGTGGCGGCTATAAAAAAAGTCTTTGAGCGGAGTGGGGGATCATTGGGACAGTCGGGGTCAGTAGGCTATTTGTTTACCAGAAAAGGAAGAATCTTGGTGGAAAAGCAGACTGATGTAGAAGAGCAGATGTTAAAGTTGATTGATTTAGGAGCTGAAGATGTGGAGGAGGCAGAGGTTGGAGTAGAGATGTTGGTTGAGGCCAGTAAGTTGGCAGAAATAAAAAACAAAGCCAGTCAGGCGGGCTTTAAGATTAAGGAGGCAGAGTTAGTCTTTGACCCAAAGAGTTTATTGAGTTTAGATGAGGCGGTTAAAGCTAAAGCCATGAAGTTTTTAGAGACCTTAGATGATTTAGATGATGTTCAAAATATTTATACTAGTCTGGATATATGAGGTTATCTATGAAGTTGTCTAAGAGGCAGAAGCTGGTTTGGGTGGCTTTAATGTTAACTTTAGGGGTTTTGGGAATTCAGTTGGTGGAGGTGGAGGCGAGATATCAGGCAATTGGTTTGCTGGCAGGAGCGGCCTATGGTTTGTCGGTCTGGGCTTTATTTGAAGATTTAAAGGGGATAGAGTGGTTGACGGTTTTGATCTTGCCGGTGATGTATCCGGTGTCAGTGGCCTTGTTTTACTTTTTATTACCAGTGAGAATTTTAACCCGAGTAACAATTTTAGGCTTTTTTGGGATTGGCATGTATGCTTTGTTGTTAACTGAGAATATTTTTAATGTAGCGGCGATCAGAACGATTCAGCTTTTAAGGGCAGCTCATGCGGTGGGTTTTTTGCTGACTTTGATGGTGGCTTTTTTTATGTGGGACTCGATTTTTTCTTTTAGATTGGCTAGCTGGTGGAATGGGATATTGATTTTTCTGACAAGTTTGCCTTTAGTGCTGCAGGCTTTGTGGAGTGTTAATTTAGCAGAGAGGCTGACTAAGAAAGTTTGGCTAAATAGTTTAGGTTTGAGTTGGGGATTGGGGAGTTTAGGTTTGATGATTAGTTTCTGGCCAGTAACCATTACAGTGGCTTCTTTGTTTTTAGTGACTAGTTTGTATGTAGGTTTGGGTTTAATGCAGCACGCTTTATCAGGCAGGCTGTTTAGAAAGACAGTAGAGGAGTACTTGTGGGTAGGAGCGTCAGTGTTAGTAATTACTTTTTTGTTGGCGCGTTGGGGTGGATGAAAAATTACTTTAATTGACCTAATTATTCTAATTGACCTAAAGATTTTTTGAGTGATTGGCAGATGAGAGAGGGGAGTGGTAAAAGAATTAAGGGGTTTATAGGACAGAAGCCTATAGTAGTGATGGTCTCTTTTCACGAAATTATAGGATAATTTTCACGGAAGCAATAAACGGAAGCAATAAAATGATTAAATTTTCCTGAGGTCGACCTCTATTATTTTAGTGTTTAGCCTGTTATATCAGGTCTTTTTACTGATGGCGTTTGATATGGTTGTGGATAACTCCGGGGGGTGGAGGTGAGTTAAAAAGTAAGCAGAGAGTTTGCTGGGATAGAAGGGAGCAAGAGCTTGAAGAGTGAAAGCATATTAGGGTGTGAGGATTGAGGTTATGTTCCCTTTTAAAGCAAGAGCGGTTGAGAATTTAGACTTAGGTGTTTCTTCGGGTTAGCACTATGTCGCACAATGTATCTTTTGCGACTTTAAGCCTGAGAGTTGGAGAAGGGGTGGTTTGTACGGACACTAGGGCAGATATGGCGGCAGTGGGGCGAATGAATTTTTTAAATGCAGCTAAAGTTTAAGGAAAACTTCCCTTCTGGGGCGGTTTGGGCCTTTTTTCGATTTCCGAAATTCTACCGAAAACATCATACCAGTCCCCAACTGATCTTTTTATAACATGGATATGCGGTAAATTACTCCCCCACGCTGGGCTGGCGGTTAAAATATGAGCGGAAAGTTAAATTTAGGTAGAAATATAACCAACTAGCTGGTTTCTGGGTATATCTAAGTAGGAATAAGACAAAAACGTGGCTTAGAAGCGATTAGGTGGATTTTTCTTGAGGAGAAAAAGGTAGTTTAAGGTAGTTTAACCAGTGCTTGTGTTTATTTCTAGCGTTGGTTTAGCATCAATCAGCCTTTGCTTGGTGGCGGTTAGGCGTGATGTGGTAGGATTGTCAGAAAGTTTTTGAACATCTGCCATAATTTTTGAAAGAAGTTGGGGTTCAACACCTGCTGCTCTGGTGAGAGTAGCTTGGCCATTTTCGATAGAAACTTGAATTCCTCGTTGAGCAGCAGCAAGTTCTAAAGCGGGTATATTATCTTCAGCAATAGCAATGGTTATTTCGCCGGCTGGACTCACCACGAGTTGTTTTAGCTGCAGCAACACGGTCTAGCTGAGTTGGCTGACGGCCTATCCATTTTTCTTTCTTAGGAAGGCGTTATTGATCTAGATGACTAGTATCAAGTGGTTGAGTTTCCCCAGATTTTTTGCCCATGATTTTTTTATGTCGCACAATATTGACAGGATGAGTTGGGCTTTGCTAAGCTAGTATAGCAGAGATTTAAAAATTTAATCAATAAGGGAGTAGTTTAATTATCCACAGCACTCGCCTATAGTTTGTAATTCTAAGGCGTTAAAAAGGGCTGGTATATCAATCTATCCCCTACTTATCCACATATTGGCAGGTAAATGAGATGATTGCTAAGAGAAAAATACCAAGAAAAAGCGAAAATCAGCTCAAAAGACACATTAATGAGTTTTTGGAATACTTGGAGATAGAGAGGAATTGTTCACCTTTAACTAGACGAAACTACCAGCATTATTTACTTCGTTTCCTCGAGTGGACTGAGAAATATTTGCCAAACTTTAAGATTGAAAACTTGTTACTGAATCAGGTAACTAAGTATCGAGTATTTTTAGCCAGGTTTCAGACAAAAGCTGGTTTGCCTTTGGGTCGAGCGACTCAGGCATATCATGTGATTGCCCTGAGATCGTTTTTAAAATATTTGATAAAGCGAGATGTGAAGACTTTGGCACCAGAAAAGGTAGAGTTGCCTAAAATAGAAAGCCGGTCACTGAAGTTTTTAAGTAGTGAGCAGGTAGATAGACTGTTGAATAGCCCAGGAATATCAACTCTCCCTCAGTTAAGGGACAAAGTGATTTTAGAAATTTTGTTTTCGACTGGTTTGCGGGTATCAGAGTTGGTGAGGTTGAATCGAGATGAGATTGATTTAAAACGGCGAGAGTTTGGAGTGATTGGCAAGGGGGGGAGGCCCCGAGTAGTGTTTTTGTCTAAAAGAGCGGTTAAATGGATTGAGCGCTATTTGGATTATCGACAGGATGACTGGCGGCCGCTACTAATTCGATTTAAAGGCAAGCTGAATGAGGCTAATCAGGGTGAAAAAATGCGCCTGACTCCCCGATCGATCCAAAGAATTGTGACCAAGTATGTTAGGAAGGCTAAGATTCCGGTTAAGATTACGCCTCATGGTTTAAGACATTCGTATGCCACTGATCTTTTAATGGGCGGAGCAGATATCCGAGCAGTTCAGGAGATGCTGGGGCACAAGAATATTGCTACCACGCAGATATATACGCATGTAACTAATCAACAACTGAAAAAGATTCACGACAAGCACCATTCGGGGAATAAGTAGTTAAGAGGGTGAGGATTAAAGCAAAGCCACAGCAGCAACCGAGTCCCCTGCTTTGGCAAAACGCATGAGGATGACGCCTTGAGTGGCTCGGCCAATGCGCTTGATGTTTTTGAGAGGTAGCTTGATGACCTGGGCTTTTTTAGAGGTGAGGATGGCGATTTCTTGGTTTTCAGTAACCATATGAGCGGAGACGATTTTGCCGGTTTTGGCAGTGACGTGAGCGACTTTAACGCCTTTGCCGCCACGTTTTTGGACAGGGAAATCATTAATGGCAGTTCTTTTACCCAGGCCTTTTTCCATGACGACAAAAACATCGTTATAGAACTTTCTTCGGCCTTTTTGGCGTTTTCTTTCTGGTTTAAAGACAGCTAAGCCGACAACAAAGTCTTCAGGCTTGAGATTAATGCCTCGGACGCCTTTGGCGGCCCTACCTATGGGACGAGCATCGGTTTCTTTGAATCTAATTGATTGGCCTAGATGAGAGACGAGGAGGATGTGATCTTGACCAGAGGTTTGTTTAACCCAGGCAAGTTTATCATTCTGGTCAAGCTTGATGGCAATGATGCCTGAGGAGCGGATGTTGGCAAACAGGGGAGTAGAGGTTTTCTTAATAATCCCCTGCCGGGTAACCATAAGCAGGTAGCCGAGGTTGGCCCGCTTTTTAGGAATATTAATGACTGATTGAATTTTTTCTTCAGTGGTGATATTGATGAGATTGATGATGGCCTGGCCTTTGGCTTGGCGTGAGCTTTGAGGTAGTTCATAGACTTTGAGTCTGAAAACGCGGCCTCTATCAGTAAAAATGAGTAAGGTGTCATGGGTGTTGGCCGAGAAGATTCTAGAGATTTCATCTTTTTCTTTGGTGGTCATGCCAGTAACGCCTTTGCCGCCTCTTCTTTGAGCTCGATAAGTACCGATGGGCATTCTTTTAATGTAGCCGGATTTAGTCATGGTGACTAAGCAGGCCTCTTCTGGTTCGAGGTCCTCTTCGGAAAAGCCTTTAAGAGAAGTTTGGATAATTTTAGTCCGGCGAGGATCGCCATATTTTTCTTTAAGCTCGGTTAATTCTTTAACAATAATGGTGATGACTTTTCCTGGAGTTAGAAGAAGGACGATTAGTTGGTCGATAGTTTTTTTTAGGCTCAAGTATTCATCCTCAATTTTCTTTCTTTCCAGAGCAGCCAAGCGGCGAAGTTGCATATCGAGAATGGCCTGGGCTTGAATATCGGTTAGTTTGAATTTTTTCATCAGGTTGGTTTTGGCAGCGTCAGCGTCGCGGGATTTTTTAATGGTATTGATGACGGCATCCAGATTATTAAGAGCAATCATTAAGCCTTCGAGAATGTGGGCGCGGAGTTTAGCGGCTTTAAGCTGATATTGAGAGCGGCGGATAACAATTAATTGGCGGTGTTTAACGTATTCAAGCAGAATTTGTCTAAGATTGAGAAGCTGAGGGGTGCCGTTAACTAAGGCAACCATGTTAGCCGGAAAGTTAGTCTGGAGCTCAGTGTGTTTGAAGAGGTTGTTAAGAACGGCCTTGGGCTTAGCATCTTTTTTAAGTTCAATGGCGATTTGCAGACCTTGTCTGTCTGACTCATCACGGAGATCTTTAATGCCAGTAATTTTTTTGGATCTGACTAAGTCAGCGATTTTGGCAATTAAACGGGCTTTGTTGACTTGGTAAGGTAGTTCGGTAACCAAGATTTTGTAACGACTGCCTTTAGATTCAGTAATGTTGGTTTTGGCTCGGGTGGTAATACTACCTTTACCGGTTAAGTAAACTTGTTGGATGGTTTGAGTGTCGTAGATAATGCCGCCGGTGGGAAAGTCTGGGCCAGGCAGGGTTTTGATAAGATTTTCAATCTGGGCTTGGCAGTCAAGATTGCCAGCTAAGATTTTCGGAGAGACATTTTCTGGCTCTTTGGTGTTTTTGGCGAATTTTTTATGAGCAGTAACAGTGGTTTTTTTAATTAGAACTTTAATGGTGTCAATTACTTCATTTAGATTGTGAGGAGGAATTTTAGTGGCCATGCCAACAGCAATACCATCAGCACCCATAAGTAAGAGATTGGGTAGCTTGGCAGGTAAAACAGTTGGTTCTTGGAGAGAGCCGTCAAAATTGTCAACAAACTTGACGGTTTCTTGGCCAAGTTCTGTTAGGAGCTCTTGAGAAATTTTAGCCATGCGGACTTCGGTATAGCGCATGGCAGCGGGTGAGTCGCCGTCAACTGAGCCAAAGTTGCCATGACCATCGATCAAAGGGTAGCGGAGAGAAAAGTCTTGGGCCATGCGGACCATGGCATCATAAACAGCCATGTCACCATGAGGGTGATATTTACCTAAGACTTCGCCAACGATCCGAGCTGATTTTTTGTAGGCTGAGGAGTGGG
>Ga0209976_10002194_pt1 | contig 11184 bp, 10 predicted proteins | sample SumtaG_FD_182806 | JGI IMG/M metagenome (GOLD analysis project Ga0209976, IMG submission 182806) | Deep subsurface microbial communities from Indian Ocean to uncover new lineages of life (NeLLi) - Sumatra_00157 metaG (SPAdes) (version 2) | ecosystem: Environmental > Aquatic > Marine > Oceanic >... | reverse complement strand
AAAATTAAAAGGAAAATCCAATGTCTTCAGAATTTGAGCAAAATTTAGAAAAGTATGTAGAAGTAATATTAAAAGTGGGCCTTAATCTACAGAAAGGACAGCGCCTGTTGATTAAAATAGCTGATATTGGCACACCCCTTCTTGAATTAGCTCCATTTGTCGAATTAATTACTAAGAGGGCGTACCAAATGGGTGCTAAATTTGTTGAAGTAATATGGAATGATCCACAATTACATTTGATTAGATTCCAGCATGCTCCCCGAGATTCTTTTGAGGAATTCCCAACATGGAGAAGTAATGCAGCACTTGAGTTTGCAGAAAAAGGTAATGCTACACTCTCATTTTATGCTCCTATCCCAGATTTATTCATTGACCAAGATCCTGAACTTATGGCAATTAGGAGACAAACTGAAGCAAAACATTTTAAACCCGTTTTTGATTTAAGGAGTAAAAATGTAACAAATTGGTGTGTGGTTACTGCCCCAGTTGACGGTTGGACAGATAAAATCTTCCCTGATCTCTCCCCCAATAAGCGAAAAACCAAAATGTGGGATACAATCTTTGATATATGCCGTGTAAAGCAAAAAGATCCTATTTCAGCGTGGAATGATCATATTAAACAACTCCATGCTAGGATTAACTATTTAAATCAGAAACAGTATACGACTTTGAAATTAAAAGCTCCAGGAACAAATTTAACAATTGGATTACCTACGGAGCATAATTGGATTGGTGGGCGTGTAAAAAGTCAAAGTGGAATTGATTTTACTCCAAATCTCCCTACAGAAGAAATTGCTACAATACCTCATAAAGATAAAACAGAAGGAGTCGTAACCGCAACAAAGCCCCTCCCTGTTGATGTTAACATTGAAGATTTTAGTTTAACTTTCTCCGAAGGAAGAGTAGTCAAGGTAACAGCTAAAAAAGGTGAAGAAATGTTGCATAAAATGCTCGAAATGGACGAAGGTTCAAGTTATTTAGGTGAAGTCGCGTTAGTTCCTCACAGTTCACCAATTTCACAATCTGGATTAACCTTTCATAATATATTAATTGATGAAAATGCTTCTTGCCATATTGCTCTCGGTCGAGGTTATAGATTCTGCTTGGAAAATGGTGAGAAAATGTCTGATGAAGAATTTATGAATGCTGGTGGTAATATGAGTATTTTACATTTAGATTTCATGATTGGTTCGGGAGAAATGGATATTGATGGTATATTGGAAGATGAAACATCGGAACCAATTATGCGGAAGGGAGAATGGGCTTTTGATGTATGATTTGCAATAGATTAAAAATCATCTTTTTAATTTAAAACTTTAAAAAATTACATAAATGTAAAACCTTAATAAACTATAAAAATTCTACTATGATTAATTGAATTCTATAATCTCAATGATTATCTAATGTCCTCAGAATTTGAGCAGAATTTAGAAAAGTATGCAGAAGTAATATTAAAAGTAGGCGTTAATCTACAAAAAGGGCAACGGTTAATAATCAAAGCACGGGATTTTGGTACATCTCTTCTTGACTTAGCTCCATTTATCGAATTAACTGTGAAGAAGGCATATCAATTGGGTGCCAGATTTGTTGAGGTAATATGGAATGATCCTCAACTAGAATTAATTAGACTCCAGCATGCACCCCGTAATTCTTTTGAAGAATTCCCAACATGGCAAGTAGATGCCTTACTTGAGTTTATAAAAAAAGGTGATGCTGGATTCACTATATTAGCTTCAGATCCTCAATTTTTTGAAGATCAAGATCCTGAACTAATGACCACTATAATAAGTACGGCATTAAAACACTATAAACCTGTTTCTGATCTTCTAAACCAAAAAAGAGCGACGAATTGGTCAATAATCACAGCTCCTACTGATGGTTGGGCTGAAAAAGTCTTCCCTGATTTCCCCCCTGATAAACGAACAGCCAAATTATGGGAAACTATTTTTGAGATTTGCCGTATCAAATATGACGATCCAATTTTAGCTTGGCAAGATCACATAAATCAACTCGCCACTAGAAGCAAATATTTAAATCAAAAGCAGTATATAGCCCTGAAATTAGTGGCTCCTGGAACAGATCTTAAGATAGGTTTACCTAAGAATCATATTTGGCGAAGTGGTAGCATGACTAGCCAGAATAATATTGATCACACTGCCAATATCCCCACTGAGGAAGTATTTACTCTCCCGCATAAAGAAATGACAGAAGGTACTGTAAAAATGACGAAACCCCTCAATTATAAGGGTTATTTAATTGAAGATATTAAAATGACATTCTCAAAAGGAAAAGTTATAGAATTAAATGCAAGTAAAGGCAAGGACTTTTTAGGTAAAATTATTGAAACTGATGAGGGTGCAACCCAATTAGGAGAAATAGCTCTTGTTCCGCATAGTTCACCCATTTCACAAACGGGGTTGCTATTTTACAATAGTTTGATTGATGAAAATGCTTCTAATCATATCGCCTTAGGTTTTGCTTTCAGGCCTAGTTTAAAAAAGGGTAAAGAAATGTCTGACGAGGAATTTATGACTGCTGGGGGAAATGTTAGTCTTATTCATATCGACTTTATGATTGGTTCGGGAGAAATGGATATTGATGGAATCACAGAAGATGGAACAACGGAACCAATTATGCGAAAGGGAGAATGGGCTTTTGAGGTTTAATTTGAATTAAATTACATTAATTCTTCTAAATCTAATTCATTATCTTTATTTTTGTTTCGCTTGATATAAATTGTTCTTAAATTATTAAAATCTGCTTTAAAGCATACTTGACAATCTTCTACCTCATCAGGAGTAGCAGGTTCGACACGTACTTCGTAGCCAATTGATTCATACAACTCTACATATTCGCTAACTCTATTTTCTTCAATTGTGAATCCCCTCTCCCAGTCTTTCCCCCTCTTTGGAAGGTCTAGATCTTTTTTTTCTTCCCTATTTTCTTTATCCGAAACCACAGTTAATCTGTCTCACGTTCAATTTTTTTTCGAATATACAATAGGTATTATTATAATCTTCTGTTTAAATATTACTTTTTTTTACTTCCCTTCTGATTTATGTTTGTAATGGTATTTTATTCCCATAATACTTAAATAAAATAGGAATATAATTTACCTACCATAAAAATGGGAGTTGAATAATGAATGGCAAATCTGAAAGATGCAATCCATGAGGTGTTTAACGAGTATAGTTCCGCTATTATTGCTGGTGATATTGATCGTTGGATTTCCTTGTGGACTGATGATGGGATACAGATGGCACCAAATGTTCCCGCCAATATTGGAAAAGAGCAGATTCGGGAAAACAACAAGGATATATTCACTTTGTACGATTGGGGGGCGTTTTCTATCAAGAATGAGGAAGTTAGGGAAACCGACGATTGGGGTTGGGGTCGCGGTACTTACACATTCAAGATGACTCATAAGGAAACAGGAGATATAATCGAGGGTCCTGGTAAGTACTCGACGATTTTTGAAAAACAAGATGATGGTTCTTGGAAGATTGCGCGTGATTGTTTTAATTGGAGCTTTGGATAGATATCATATAGATATGTTGTTGCTATTTTAATAATCCTTTTTTTTTTTATGTTATCTTGAAATTGTTATCTTTAAGTTTAATTTATTTTAAATCTCAATTCTTAATAAAATATAAACTTTAATCTTAACACTTTATTCTATTAAACTTTTCCATTACAATTTTATTAAAATCTCAATTTGAATGTCATTAGGATCTTTGGAAAAACAATTAAAAGAGTTTCTGAAGAATCTAAAAAAAATTTGGCTTATTATCCTCATTTTGATATATATAACAATAAACTCTGTTTATATTTCTCCTTTTCTTCTAAATTCAATATTTAAGGAGTTAATCGAGTTATTAACTTTGGTCTTTGAAACATCTTCTTAAAAGAGTTGACCCCCTTTCTGGCATTTAGAACAATGTGGAATTTTGATTTTTTTGATCATTTTTATACACTATTAGATATCTAAGTACATTAATATAATTTAGACTCATATTACATATTATATTCGAAGAATAGTATTCCAGACCTAGTATTTTCCATGAATGACAAAATATTCAAAAAAAAAGATAAGCCTGAGGAATTAACTCTTGTAAAACAACTTATTGAAGAATCTAAGTTTGATGAAGCGCACCAATTAATTAGGAGCTTCGAGGAAAAGGGAGGACATACTCTTCATGAGAGAGTTTCATGTCATCTCCTAAAATATGAGCTCTTACTTAAGCAAGGTTTATATGAAGATCTTGTCAAGCTTGCCGAACAAACATATCAAGAGAGTTTAGGATTAGGAAAAAACCTCCTATCAGTTGATATCTTACTAATAATGGCTCATGCTTTATTATGGGATAAGAAATATGATAAACTTCAGGATATAATTAAGCAGGGAGAAGAACTGCTAAAGGCCTTACCACAAGAATTACCTGCAGATTACAAGCAAAGAGAGGCTTATATAGATTGGATTAAAGGAAGGTATTACATGGATTTTGGGGATGCAGATCGGGCATTAAAGCATTTAGAGCACAGTTTAGCATTACGAGAAGAATTTGGTACTAAACAGGAAATTACTATAACCCTTGGAGCACTTTCCAATTTATTTGTTTTTTTAAAAGTCGATTATGACCGTGCAATAAAAATTATAGAGCGAGGTATTGCTCTTTTTAGTGGCGATAAATGGAGTATGGGACAGTATTTTCATTCTATGGCAATAATCCATAAGGTTAAAGGGGAATTAGAACGCAGTATTAAACTTTCTGAGCAGAGTTTGACAAATTTCAATGACATTAACAACAAATTAATGGCAGCGCGTACTCTTAGCAATATGGGTGAAGTCTATAGACAGAGAGGAGAATTAAATCGTGCGTTAGAGTGCTTAGAACAAGCTTTAGCATTAACATATGAAGGAGGAAGTCAAAGAGATAAAACTCTCATTCTCGATCAATTAATTCAAATACTAATTTATAAGGGCGATCTTGAACAAGCTCAGCAATACCTTCACCGCTATGAACAATTGAACAATCAATTGAAAGATAAAGGACTTAAATTAGTGTATCTCTTAAATAAAGCTTTAATACTGAAAAAAAGTTCACGGACCCGTAAAAGGGCTGAAGCTGAAGAAATTTTAAAGCAAATCCTCGAAGATGATGATCCACAAAAAACTTTTGAACTTAATTTAACTGCATTGATTAACTTATGTGAATTGCTCTTTACTGAGTTACGCATGACTAACGATTTAGAAGTGTTGGAAGAGATTAAACCTCTAATTGCTCAATTATTAGAAGTTACTGAAAAAACAGGCTCATACTCGATTCTATGCGAAATTTACCTGTTGCAAGCCAAACTATCACTATTAAACTTTAATATAAAGAAGGCTCAGCGATTATTAACCCAAGCTCAACAAATAGCTGAAAAGTTTGGTCTTAATCTGTTAGCAAAAAAAATTGCCACAGAAAACGAGGATTTGCTCAAAAAATTAAATTTATGGGAAAAATTAAAGGAAGCAGGAGCACCAATGGCAGATCGTCTGGAATTGGCTCGATTAGACGAAAAAATTGTAAGAATGATTTACAATCGAGTGGTATTAACTCCTCAAGTCACAGAAGAGAAAGTGGCAATTTCTAAAGAAACAAAGATTTGCTTAGTTTGTAAGGGTGAAGTAATTGGTTTTTCATACAGTTGTAAATGTGGTGCTAATTATTGTGAAAATTGTGCGCGAGCATTAACTAACTTGGAAAACATGTGTTGGGCTTGTGATACTCCAATTGATTATTCAAAACCCGTGAAGCGATTTGAGGAAGAAGAAAGATTGAAAGTAAGTAATATGGGAAAAAAAAAATGAAAGAAAAACATGAATATATTCATCATAGTCCTACTATTATTTCATATTACTGTTTTTTTAGGTTTTACTATAATCTTAACCTAAAATACTGTTGTTTTTCATTATCCTTCTGATTAATGATTATAATGGCATTTTATTCCCATTAATCGTGTTCTTTTAAAAAATTTTAAATTAATTTGTTAAACTATCTAAGAATAATAATAAAAATAAATGAAATCAAAAAAAGTATGTATTGATGTGATAATATGACTTATACAAAAGAACCAAATTTTACTCCAAAAGATCCAAAAGATTTTGATTTTACGGAAATAATTTATGAAAAGAAAGACTGGAAGGCAAAAGTGACAATAAACAGGCCTGAAGTTTACAATGCATATTCGACTCTTACTTTAATGGAAATGATTGAAGCGTTTCATGATGCTGCTTGGGATAACAAAGTCGCAGTAATTATCTTAACAGGTGCGGGTGAAAAAGCATTCTGCACTGGTGGTGACGTTAAAGAATATAGAGAACGATTTACCATCCAACCTGCTGAATATTGGAAATGGATGAGTATTTTTCAAGAAGCTCATGATGTGTTCCGCAATATAGGTAAACCTACTATAGCAAGAATCAACGGAATCGTCGCGGGTGGAGGGAATGAATGGCAAATGGCATGCGATTTAGCAATTGCAGCGGATCACGCAACAATCCAACAAGTAGGAACTCGAGTAGGTTCAGTGGCTTGTGGAGGAGCAACTCAGTGGTTACCGATCATGGTTGGTGATCGACGGGCAAGGGAAATCTTATTTTTATGTGAACAAATTTCCGCTAAAAAAGCGATGGAATGGGGATTAATTAATGAAGTAGTACCCTATGCAGAATTAGATGATGCCGTTGATAAAATGTGCCAGAAACTGATTGATAAATTTCCAGAATGCATGAGATATACTAAACAACAAGTTAATTTCTGGAAGGATTTAGCATGGCATCAAACAATTGGACATGCTAAAGATTGGTTATCGATTCATTACACTTCATGGGAGCCCTTAGAGGGAATGTCGGCATTTGTAGAAAAACGTCCTCCAAATTATAGAGGTGTTCGAGAAAGTCCTCATCCAGAATTTCTATGGGGTCCACCTTCGATAACTTGTCCTTCTTGCCAAGCTAAAAGTTTACCTTCTGACTTCGAATTTTGTGGAAAGTGTGGTACAAAATTGAAATAATATATCAAATAACTTCTATTTTTTTTATAAAATTAAATTATAAAGTAAAATTGGGTGAAAATTGGATGGAAAATGATCTAATTATTGTAGAAAAGGCTAATAATATAGCTAAAATAATCTTCAACAATGGAGATTATAATATTTTGACAATTAAAATGATGGAGCAAATCAATGAAGCAATTAAACAATTTATTGGGGATGAATCATTAAAAGCTCTGGTTTTTGATCATAATGGAAAAGCATTCTCAGCAGGAGTTGATGTTGGGGATCATATTGGTGATAAAGCACCATATATGATTAAGATATTTCATGATATTTTTAGAAACTTAAATAAATTAAAGTGTTTAACAATTGCAAGCGTTAAAGGATCAGCCCTTGGAGGTGGGTGTGAAATTGCTATGTTTTGTGATATTGTAATTACTTCTGAGAGAGCAAAATTTGGACAACCTGAAATAAAAGTTGGTGTTTTTCCACCTATTGCAATGCTTGTACTCCCCCAAATTATTGGAAATAAAAAATCATTTGAATTACTTCTATTAGGGGAAACTATCAATGCTACAGAGGCTCATCAACGGGGATTATCTAATCATGTTTTCTCGAATGAATCATACGAGCAAGAGTTTACCAAGTTTATTGATTCATTAAATAATCTAAGTACTATCATATTACAATACTCAAAAAAAGCATTTTACTTAGGATTAGCATTAGATTTTGAGGCTCAACTTGATAAAATTGAAGAGTTCTATCTCAAAGATTTGATGGCTACGCATGATGCTAATGAAGGATTACAGGCATTTCTGGAAAGGAGAACGCCCAATTGGCAAAATCGTTAAATAAATTTTAGTAAAATAAAATAAGAATAAAATTAAAAGAGGAATAAAAAATGAGAGCAGCAGTTTTTGAAAAAGTAAAGGAACCTTTAAAGTTAGATGATAATTACCCTACGCCAACCATTTTAGGTGAATTAGGTCAAACTATAATTAATATAGAAGCATGTGGTGTTTGTCATACTGATTTTGGATATTTAGAACATGGTGTACCGACAGTTAAGAAACCACCACTTATTTTAGGACATGAAATATCAGGACGAATTAAAGAGGTAAGTGAAGACGTGACTAATTTCAAGGAAGGTGATCATGTCATTATCCCAGCTGTACTCTCCTGTGGGTACTGCGTTAATTGTAGAACGGGTAGAGAAAATATTTGTAGTAATCAAATAATGCTTGGTAATCATATTGATGGCGGATTTGCGGAACAAATTAAAGTACCTATAAAAGATGTAGTTCACCTCCCCTCTGAATTATCATTAAAAGAAAGTTGTATAATTTCGGATGCTGTATCAACGCCATTCCATGCTGTAAAAAATCGAGGTCAAATCAGACCTGGTGACTGGGCAGTAGTTATAGGATGTGGTGGAATTGGTTTGAACATAGTTCAAAATATAAAAGTAGCAGGGGGATTACCTATTGCTATTGATATTGTTCCTCAAAAATTAGAAATTGCCAAGCAAATTGGAGCGGTAGAAACAATATTGGCAAAGGATATGGATGAAAGAGAAGTCGTTGGGGCTATTAGAAAAATAACGGGAGGGGGTGCTGACGTAGCTTTTGAGGCGATTGGTCACCCTGTTACCATGAAGCAAGCATTTAATAGTTTAAGAACAGGTGGGCGTTTAATCGCTGTAGGATATTCACCTAAACGATGGGATGGATTTGATATTGGCCGTGTAATGTTTCGAGAAATGGAAGTAATGGGAAGCCTTGGTTGCCGTCCAGTGGATTATCCTCATATTATTGACTTGGTTAAGAATGGATCACTTCAATTAAAACCTCTAATTACTCACGAATTTCCCCTTTCGGAAATAAATGAAGCTTTTGATGTAATGCGTAGCGGTGAGGGAATTCGAATCCTTATCTTATGTCAAAAATAAAAAAGATTTATGGTAAAAATAAAAATTAACTTATTTTTTTTTAATCATCCGTATTTTTTTTTACACTCGTACTTTTTGTATTCGCTTTCTTCACACTGGATCTTTTTATATTCGCTTTTGCCACACCAGGCTTTTTTACCGTTCTATTTGCTGATCTTTTATTATCAAGATGATAATCTTGTTCCTCCTCAAAATCTTTCTTCTTTAAAAATTTACCAACAAAATATCGAACTCTTTTTGTCACTCTAGAAGTCATAATCTTTAGAATATAATTAATTAATTTAAGATTTCTATATTTTAATTGGGAAACAAGTTGTTCATTAGCAGACCACTTGATATTCAATAAAAAATGTAGGGACGAAAATTATAAACCATAAATGTAAAATTAATAATATTTGAATTAAATTAAGTAAATAGATTAGGAAATATTCTTCATTTTATTAAATTGGCGTGATATACTGTGAAAATTCTTATTCTTAGCGATGGAAAATATGGAGATAGAGCAGCAAAAATTATTAAAAAAAAGTTCAATAACACAAAGTTAATTACTGTTCGAGAGAGAAATCCTGCTGAGATTATTGATGAAGTTGATTTAAGCGAAGAAGTTGAAAATGATGTTGCTGATGCCGATTTATTAATAATATACGTAAGACATCCTGATGTCGTTGCAGAATTTTGTGATCGTAAAAAACCTACTATTTTAGCTGTTGATTTTAGTGAAGGGTTCTTAAGGCAACAGAAGTATTCTAATCCAAATATAGTAATGCCAATTTCAATGTGCAGTATTCCTTCTGAAACTGGAATTAAGGAGATAGATGAGTATTTTCAAAATTTTGGTTATCCTCTGTTTGAGGTTCAATTGGAAAATATTAATGGTGAAGTTCCTATAATTACAGAAGTATACACTATAGCAGAGAGCCCATGTGGAGCTACTAATATAAGTTTAGAACATATTCGAGGTAAGCCATTAATACCAGAGACAATAACTAAATTTGCTTTAAATGTTAGATACGAATGTCGGGAACCTGTTTCAATCCTTTTGTCACATAGAGATATGGCAGATTCTTCTTCATTATTACAAACGAACAGTTTATTAGATGCTTTAGAAAAGGCAGCTCCAAGTCTTTTTTTGCCTGGGACACCTATGGGTGTCTATTCAGCAAAGAGAAGAGAAGAATATCAGTGTCCAAATCCAAGACCAGATCTGTTTACTGAGATTGAATAACGTAAAAGTTTAATTACACCTTTATTTTGGTTCATATGGAGCAGAAGTTTACCCACAAATTTCCCGTTTTGAAACTTAATAATAATAATAATAATTTAATATGGATTTATTACTATAATTAATTGACTTCCCTATGTGGACATATAATTAAAAATTACCATTAATTTTCCAATATTGAAAATGTTTGATCAATTTAAAGATTGGTACGAAAATCGCCACGAGTATGCTAAAAAGTGGAAAGAACGTACTGGTGGTAAGGTTATAGGGTATTTTTGTACCTACGTACCTGAAGAGATTCTATATGCTGCAAATATTCTCCCTGTAAGAATACTAGGCAGTCATGAGCCGCAAGATGTCTCAGAACCACACATTTTTGCGATGTTTTGTCCTTTTTGCCGAGATTGCTTAGCTCAAGGTTTGAAAGGCAGATATGATTATCTTGATGGAATAACTATTGCCCAAAGTTGTTTACACATTAGACAAGCTTACACTAGTTGGGATCTTCATATTCCTGTAGATTTTAAATATTACCTGCCTCATCCTATGAACGTTCAGAGTCCTCACGCCATCCCATATTTGACAGAAGAACTAAAATTGTTTAAGAAAGCTGTAGAGGAATGGATAGGAAGAGAAATTACCGAAGAGGACATCAAAAGGGGAATTGAGATAATGAACAAAAATAGGCGACTTTTACAGCAAGTATATGAATTAAGAAAAAATCCTAACCCACCATTATCTGGTCTTGAAGCAATGACTATGGTAGTCTCTGCGCAGATGACAGATAAGGAGGAACATAACAGAGAGTTAGAATCACTTTTACAGAAACTTCCCACAAGAAATATAGATAATTCCGGTGAACGACTAATTATCATAGGTTCTGAAGATGATGATACGAAGTTTATAGAGATGGTTGAAAATTTGGGAGCAAGAATTGTTATTGATGAACATTGTACAGGAACAAGATATTTTG
>Ga0209976_10002190_pt1 | contig 11200 bp, 13 predicted proteins | sample SumtaG_FD_182806 | JGI IMG/M metagenome (GOLD analysis project Ga0209976, IMG submission 182806) | Deep subsurface microbial communities from Indian Ocean to uncover new lineages of life (NeLLi) - Sumatra_00157 metaG (SPAdes) (version 2) | ecosystem: Environmental > Aquatic > Marine > Oceanic >... | reverse complement strand
TTAAATCTTCTTTGTCGGTCATTGAATTATAATCTTAAAAGTTAAGAGTATGTACTATTTTTAATGGTATACCTTTTATATACCTTTTATATATACTTTAAAAAATGGAGAACTTTTCTATTTTCATTTTTCATAATAGACTAGATTTTCATTTGTTAAGACTGAAATAACTTATCTGGATTTAAAATAAGAAAGTTCTGTCATAAAAATGTCTGAACCTTGTACTACTTAAAATCTTTTTCCGTATTGTATTTTAAAATTTATGAGATAAATCTACTCCGTAATTCATTTAGAAAAGCAACCCCTTTTTCTGGAAGGCTCGGGTATCTTTTCTTATTAATTAGTCTTCTAGCAACTCTATTCCCAATTGATTGAATTGGATTGAATTTTCTGGTGAATTCTAATTCTTCTGCACTGGGAGGTTTTGTTTCTGCTAAATCCGGAGAAACTTTTAACTCCCATGGAATATCTTTTCTAATTTCTTCAACAGTAATTCCTGGATGATTATACGCAAGAAACATTTCTTTACTTACAGGATCAAACTTGAAAATACCCTTTCTACTAATGAGTGTGCATGGACCACTTTTTTTCAAAAAATGACCTGAATTATCTCTGCTATTTCCTCCACTTAAATATCCTGGAGATGTAAGATAATCAAGTTTATTCACAAATTGACCCCTACTCAAAGTTAATATCGTCCGCTTAGCGTAAGAACTAAAATCTGTCGCTCCTCCCGAACCTGGAAGCCGTTTTTCGAAATTATTATAATCTCCTATTACTGTTGAATTAATATTTCCAAATTTATCCACCTGTCCAACGCCGAGGAAGCAAACATCAACAAAACCTCGATACACATGTGTTGTAAAGATAGAAAACATATCTGTGGAATAAGATAATCCTCTGCAAGCCCCTACATCTGCAATTCCAATTAAAGGAACTAATGGTTCAAATCCGATTAAACCAGATTCCACAAAAAAAATTGCGTTTTTGGCATGCAAACCCTTTGCTAATACACAGGCGGTTACAGGAATACCTGTACCGATAACTACATTCTCATAATCACGAATTTCTCGGGCAACTACAATATTTATTAATTCATCCATAGAATAACGTTTAATCATGAAATTTTCCCTCCTTTTCCATAATTTTTTCGATATCTTGGTATTTTATTCCCAAGGTTGTATGAACACCATTTTCTTTCCAGCTAGGATAACGAGATCCGTAATTGACTGGAGTTGAATAAAATGGATTATATTTAAGAGAATTTAACATATCACTTCCGAAAATTTCTAGATATTTCTGAATATAAGCTTCCTGATCCTCACAACCGTAAACCCATTCATCTAACCATCTTTTTATTCCGTCGTCTGACCTCATTAAAGCGAAACTCCAATCCCTGAAAAATTCATCATGTTTATAATATCCTACTACTGGAGTAGGATGAGCCCCAAATTTTGTTAAAACAACTGCGTCAGTTCTATATGCTGGAATGATTGTATGGTGAGGACTTGAACGAATGATTTCATTATCAACAATTTCTTCACATGACACGATGATTTTTTTACTTGCAAGCGCTGCTGCTTGTACACTTCCCATTGCTCCCCAATATTGAGCATTCCCATACTTATCCGCTCTTTGCACATGTATTATACATACATCAGGATTCGCAGCAGGTACAGTAAGAATATCTTTTCCAGTATAGGGGCATTTAATGACCTTAAATTTATTTTCTCCCATAAATGTCCTTTTTTTAAAAAGATCCGTTTCAATAGCACTTTCCAACACGGGCATGAAAGAAAAACCATACATCCCGGCCTGAACTCGCGCATTATACTGCAAATTTGAATATTCTTCTACCTCAATTTCTCCTCTTTGCATCCTACGGACCAAACTACTGGTTCCCCTAAGTACTGTTATAAAACTAGTGATTATTTTGTCAATACAATCCCCTGCGGTTAAATATTCAAGATCTATATGACTGGATTGTGAATAAACCGTTAAATGCTTCTTTTTTTGCCGGATTACTTCTGATGTCAATGCGAGGGGCACTGAAAGCGAATAATTTCCCAATATTAATTCATCGCCATCTTTTACATTATCATTAATGGCCTTTCTTAAACTCATAACCTTATTATCTGAATTAACCATTTTTCTATCAACTTAGATGTGAACACTACCTAATATTGTGAGAATAACTTTCCTAAACGTAGGATTTTAAGTTTTTCGTAATTTGGGGTAGTACTTCATTTTTATTAGTTTTCTCGTTACTATTAATCTATACCTAATATAGTTAATTAGACAAAATAAGCAATTTTAAAAAGTTAAAGAATTCTTATGAGGTAGCCTAAATTCATCTTATAATGTAAGATTGGTGTAAATTTAATGCCAGGAAAGCTTAATAATGATAACAGGGGTAATTATTGTGTCTGTTGTGATTTAGTTCGTAAAATACAGAAAATATATTCACGCGCATATTCCCACAGACTAAATAAATCCCCCTTTTCTTGTCCATATTGTGGAGAAGAAATTACTAAACTAGATTTTTAATCATAATCGTTTAAATTGCCATACGGGAGAAATATAAAAGAAGTTAATAGTAATATTACTTCAACGTTTCTCATAGTCAACCTGACTGCCAAAACTACTTCAAAGCCGGTTCCACCAGACCAAGATCGATCATGGTTTGCCCGGTTTCATACAATGTATCCTCGATTGCATGAGTTTTAAGACCGAGTTCCTCGCGTGCTCGATCACAATGAGCAAGCGGCGCTTGGTAGACGTTACCATATTTCTCGATGATCTGGTAGAATTCGTCTGGTGGACCACCTACATCGATTTGCGGGAACAATTTCTGCAGGTGTGTCTGAAGTTGTAACGCGTTAATTTCACCGGATTCGTCTGTAGCACTCAGCTGGTAGCGCCAACCATTCTTACAGACGTCACTTTCGATCATAAGTGCCTGTGATTCGCCGACGTCTCTCACATCAACGATGTTCCACAATGCTTTCCATTGACGTTCGCAATTTTTCCCAGCCAGCATACGACCAAGAATCCACTGCCAGGACCACACCCGTTCGTGCACCCTGGAGACAAGTGGTCCTAGTACGACGATAGGACATACAGAAATGACATCAAAACGACCATCTATCTCAGCAAATTGGTAAGCCATGCGCTCAGTCTCGACCTTGGCCATTGAATAAGCTATCTCGCCATCCTCGTCAATTTTCTTTGGAGTCCAGTTCGAGTCACTATCGCGATTGTCCGAAGCCCAGTCTTTCTCTGTGAAAACATAACCAGACGACATTGGATGATGGATGGCAGAAAAAGAACTTGTATAAATAAATCTTTTTATCGTACCCACTTTCTTGACTGAGTTGAGGACGTTTTTAGTACCATTCAACGCCCCATCGTAAATCTGTCGGGGATTATTGGCGTTATCATAACCCATAGGTGTGCCAGCATGGAGCACGGCACTACAATCTGTGAATGGTATATCATAACTACCCTCCTCGAGTAGATTGGCACTAAAAAGCTCTACATGACCGGGGTAGTCACCCCCATTGAGTTTCAGAAGGTGCTCAGTCTTATCTGGGTTATTCAGTTGGGTCACACAAGCGTGTATTGTGTATCCGTGCTTCATCAACGCAATCACTACATGGGATCCGACATAACCCGAAGCACCGGTCACCGCAACCGGACCATCCGATGATGTTACTGCTGGCATTTTCTCCCCCTCGAAAGTCTCAGAATGAAACAGGGAAAATCTCTATTTAATTTTCTCATTATATTCATCTTTAATTTGAATTATTATATAAATTTACAAATAGGGAAACCTATTTTATACTTCCTATTTTTATTAGTATTTTGTCACATCAAAAACAATTAGATCTAAAGGTCATTTATTATATCTAATCAGTATTCTGTCTTTATTTCAGATATACCGTTCCTACACGATCGATGGACCAAAAATTAAAGAACCTGTTTTTTTACTGGGATAATTTTGCGAAAAAATACAAAGTCTTTGATAAAATGGAACATAAAAATCTATTAAAAAACAAATAGAAGGAATAATTATGCATAAATAATAATTACTCACTCAAAACTTTCTAATTTTGAGATAACAATAAGATATTTTTACAAAAGATCCTTAGTAGTGATAAAATTAAAATGATCTTTAGAGTCCTGAGACTAACAAAATAATTAAAGAAACTGCTGAATCACTTGTAATAAACCTTTAAAAACTAAAATAATTCATATAATGAAATTAATAAAAAATTTGGAAGAATCAGAAATGACACAAGTAGAAGAGAGTTATGAAAATGTTCGTGTATTATTAAGTGCTGGAAATTCTACACCATTACCAAAACATGAACTCACAGATAAATTAATTCGAAATTTATATCATGAAGAAGAGGCATCAATTATCTCCTCAAGTTTCAAAGAAATTAAGGAATACCTTAATATTGACCAGATCAGCGAAAAATCTGGTGTACAAGATAAGGAAAAATTAAGAAAAATGCTTGATCATATGGTCTATAAAGGTACTCTTTTGAGAGGAAGAGATTCAACATATTATATGTTTTCCTATTTACCGGGAATTTTTGAAGCATATTTCACCGCTATAAGAGATACACCCGAGAGATTGAAAGAAGCTGGAAAAGCACATAGAGAACTGCGTAAAATAAGTTTCAATCCCGATGGAAAGTGGCCGGTACCGTTACCGACAGATTTTAATAAAGAGAGTGCTTGGAGATTTGTTCCTGCAATGGAACCAGTAGAAAGATCAATAGAAATCAATGAAAAGATAGATGTAAAAAATGAAATACTCCCATTTGAGGTCCTTGAGAAGTATCTGTCTGTGTATGAAATCTTTTCAGAGACTCATTGCAGTTGTAGGGAGACAGCAAGATTAGCAGGTGAACCATGTGAGAGAACTAGTGAAAATTTTTGCATACAAGCTGGAGACTATGCTAAGGGTGTTATTAAAAATGGAACAGGAAAGCAATTGAGTTATGATGAGGCAATGAAACGCTTAAAAGAAGCAGAAATGAATGGATTAGTCCACTCTACTACAAATAAATTGGATCCTTCAATGTTCGTTTGTAATTGTTGCCCATGTTGTTGTATGGCCTTAGCTCCAGTGATAAAAGGATATAAACTCGGTGTAGCAAAATCTAATTTTGATCCTATAGTTGATCATGACCTATGTGTATTGTGCGACACGTGTGTAGATATTTGTCCAGTAGGGATTATTGAACACAGTGATGACTCTGATGGTGAAAAAATCATTATAGGTCTCGATGGTTGTTTAGGATGTGGTTTATGTGCAGCAAATTGCCCTGAAGCTGCGATTTCTCTAGAAAAAGCTAGAAATGATATCCCTCGTCAATCGATGGGAAGATTGTTCTCTTAGATTTAATCTTCATCTAAGAAATCGAGGTCCACAACTATCTTTTTATTCTGTGGAAGTTTTTTGAAAGTTGTTCCTCCTTTCCCTAAATCGTTAATATTATCAAATTTAATATCAGAAAACATCTGACTCATAAAATCCATCTCATTTTGAGAATCTTGATTAAATACGTCTTCGAATTCTTCCAGTTGATCTTTAAAATTTCCAAGTTTTTTGAACGCAACTTTCTGGACAACTTTACCAAACCCCTCATTAATTTTATTCATAAATCTTGAACGACGAATACCTTTTGATTTCTTCCCCATACTTAATTCTTGTTGGATATAGAAACTCCACTGATCTCGTGGAACTCCCATAGATCTGAGTTCATTCTTCTTTTTCTGTATTATTTCTTTTTCTTCAATTGAAAAAATGTGCTTCTTCTTTTTTTTACTCATAACATTATAAATAACGATTTTAAAGATAAAAAAACTCGTAAAATCTAATTAGGACCATTATTCTTCTCTCCGTTTCACTGGAACAAATCATCTGGATTTAAACCAAAAAAGGAATAGTATATTTTTATAACTTATTAATGGCTTTTCTAATTTCTTCTGCAGCCTCGTATGGATTTTTAGCACGAGTAATTCCCCCTCCTACGATAATAATATCCACTGGAAATTCCAATATATTAGAAATATCAGTGACTCTTATTCCACCTGCGATCGCTAATCGGGGATGTTCTCGCAACCTTGCCACTGCTTCTAATTCAAACAAGGGAGCCCGTCGTGATGCTTGTTGATCTAAACCACTATGGACAAGGGCATAATGTAATTTAGTATCTTTATATTAAAGATCTATAATACGAGCTAATGTGGTAACAGGTGATCGAGACACGATTAAGTCTGCCATTATTTCTACGTTAAATTCAATTGCGGCGCGTAACGCCTCCTTGATTGTAACTTCATAAGCATCTGCAAGTACTGTTATAATACTGGCTCCTGCCTGAGCTGCCAATTTTACCTCAAGGTATCCAGTATCAGTAGTCTTTAAATCCGCACACACCAACTTGTCTGGATGCACGTCCTTTATCGCTTGAATAGCTCGCATTCCTTCGGAAATTATTAAAGGCGTTCCAACTTCAAAAATATCTACATTTGGAGCTACACCCTTAGCAATCGCCAGGGCATCATCCAAGTTTTCAAAATCTAAAGCCACTTGTAAGCGTGGTTTTTGTTGATCCTCCTTTTGCATTTGAGACAAACCCATCACCACTCATAATTACTATGTTCTAAGTTTAGATAATTTGATATTTAAACATGTCTGTTAAATGTGAAAACAAATTGATTGACTTTATATTGCAATAAAAATTGGTCTACTGAAATCTTATATTATTTTATTATGGATTACTCATTATAATACAAATTAATTATTGTACATTATAATGAGGATTTCATCAGCTCTTTCAAAAATTGAGGAACACACAATCCTAATTTTTTTACTTTTCGTTATCAATCTCTTTATCTTTACACCTTACAAATATAACGGACAGAATAATTTTTCAGATAATACCAATTCCATTGGTACGTCCTGCACTATTTTTACCATAGCTTCTGGTGAAACTGTCTATTTTGGGAATAATGAAGATTACAAGGCGAAATACGCCTATCAATGGTACATTCCTTCACAAAACATTACAACAAGAGATGGAATTAAAGAAATCAATGGGGGAGTTTTTTTTGGTTTTGATAATAATGGTTATGAAGGTGTTGACACCTGGCCTCAAGGGGGTATGAATGAGTATGGCCTCTGTTATGACGCTAATGGTCTCCCAAATGTTGCTCTATATTTAGATGCAAGTATGGCTTTTCCTTATAGTGAATATGCTTTATCTCAAGTGCTGTGGGAATGTCACAATGTAGAAGATGTTATTGACTGGTATCAAAACCATCGTTGGTTTTCTCTTGGATGTCAAATTCATTATGCAGATAAATCAGGAGATGCAGTAGTAGTAAGTGCAAATACTACGACAGGAAAATGGGCTTTCACAAGAAAAAGTTCAACATATTTGGTTTCTACGAATTTCAACCTTGATAATCCTGAAAATGGACACTATCCATGTTCACGATATACTACAGCAACTCAGATGCTAAGTGAGATTACAGACGAAAATAATCTTAACATCTCTGCTTGTGCACGCATTCTTTTAGAGGTACATCAAGAAGGTACATATAGAACAATGTATAGTAATATCTTCGATCCTGTTAACCTTGATATATACTTTAATTACGGAAGGGAATTTACAAAACATGAAAAGATAAATCTCCTCGAAAAATTAGCTGAAGAAGAATCTTTCAACGAGAAAGAGGTGTTTTTTGGGATTACAGGAACTACGGGGTATGTTTTAGTAAATACGGTTAAAATCGATGTCCTGTCTTGGACACCAAATTATAACACTGCATATATAATGATTCCTGTTGTATTAGGCGTTCTATGCATACCTCTAACTGTGTCTATTATATTAAAGCGTAGAGAAAAAAGAGAAATAGGAAAAGACGGATTGAAAAATTTCTCGAAGATTGAATCAGATTAATTGTCAAGCTTATTCATGCTTATTATCTAATCTCTACTTTAATAAAAATTACCGGTTATTTAATTAACGATGACACGGAAAGTCAAATTTTTAGCATAGGATTTTTATATACAAAAATTATATTTGCATTATTTGTTAATTTTATTCATGAAAGAGTTTTTTTAACATGAAAAATACTATAAATACATGTAAATTATAATTTTAATTGATGATAAAAATGAAAAACGAAGTGACAGTTACAAGTCGAGGAATGGTCACAATTCCTTCAAAATTAAGGAAAAAGCTAAATATAAAAGATGGGTCTAAACTCATCGTTCAAGAACATAAACTAGGATTATTATATATTCCAATAATAGATTTAGAAGATTTATTTGGAGTTGATTCTAAAGAATTAGGTTATGAAATGATACGAGAAATACATGAAGATAGAAGAAAAGAAAGAATAAAGGATACCGAGAAAAAATGAAAAAAAATGAAAATGAGAATTATAAATAAATTATGAAACGTATATTTTTAGATACAGGGATTTTTGAATTATTTTTTAGTGGTAATCAAACCATCAAAAAGATTTTCAACCAAATAAAAAATGAAACCATTAAAGCATTTACACTAGAATTAAATTTATGTGAGAATTTTTATAAGACATGTGAAAAATTAGGCAAAGATACCGCCCAAATTAGAAATATTTCTCTTAGAAACAGTAAAATAAAAATTCTAGATATAAATGAACAATTAACCTTAAGATCTGGAATTTTTAAATGCAAAAATCCTCAAATATTATCACTAGTAGATGCTTATATAAGTGGATGTGCAGACCTAAACAATTTAATTATTTATTCTACTGATCCTGGGCTTAAAGATATAAAAGAAGTTAAAAATAAAATCTTTCCTTTGGATTAATTATATAATCGTTGGATCTCTTTTAATCTCCCAACCTGTGTTATAGAGTCTAAAATCATTGTAGATTGGCTTCTACTTCGCCATCGAAATCGTTATTTTCAACTATATTCTAAAGAGGTAAGATTCTCTATAGAGAGACTATAAACACAAGTAGAATAAATAGTTTTTAAAAGGTAAAGGAACCTTTTTAACCATCTTAATTGAATTATTTTATTCCGATAAAAATAAGATACCCAAAATTATTTCCTTTTATGACTTTTTGGAATTTTCTCGCAAATTTTAGTGTTGGGGATAATTTTTGCCGAATTTCTTTATTCACTATCATATGGTAAAGCATTTTTAACATAATTTTTACCATTTCACCAAAGGAATACGATCTTTTGAAAATATCATCATAATATTCATGAATCTTTGTGCTATTAAATCCAGATGCGTTGAAAATTTGCTCCCATTCTTGAAAATTTCTAATTTTAACCTCTGTTCCAAGAACATTTGACATTATTTCATTCGTCTCTTCTACAAATTCCTCACTAATAGATTCCTTCATAAATAAATCTAAGGTTGCAATTGTACCGCCTGGTTTTAAAACACGTTTATATTCATTGATAACCTTGATTGGATCTGGTACCAATGCAGTGATGGCTTCACCATATATAATATCGAATGAATCATCGGGAAATGGAAGATTTTCTACATTTGCACTCTGAAAACTAATATTACTTAGATTTAATTTACTCGCTTCTTCCTCAGCAATAATTATAAGTAATTCGGATAAATCTACACCAATTATAGTACAGTCAAATTGTTGCGCTATATATCTGGTGATATATCCCGTAGAACATCCCACCTCCAATAATTTTGGTTTTTCCATCTCTTTAATTTGTAAGAGCTCAATCAATGTATCAGTTCCTTTCCAGCCGCCGAAGGTGGGACTTGTCATGGCACCTATATACCCCTGAAATTCATAAATTCCAAGTTTTCCAATTTCTTCTTTGGTTAATTTTTTCATAATATAATAAATGATCTCTAAATAGATATATAAAATGCCTTATAGGTGAAGCCGACAGTGAAGAAGCTTTAGCAAGGAATGTTAATATGTGGAGAATTGCTAAACCCGGTTTTATAAAATCTATGAAATCCACACCTGCCTTAGAAGTAGTTAAATTACTCCCAATAATGGCGAAATTGAAAAAGTAGATAAAAGGATAACAATAATGAGATATTCTCTCGTTATCACATCAAGAAGTCTAAGTAAATGATTCATCAAAATCTAAAATTTTAATTATCTTTTTTTTTGAAGAAAAACGAGCCCTTTTTATTATTAAGGAAGTAGATTTTATACCTTCTTACGAATTCTATATGAAAGATGGAATAATTTCCTTTGCAAATTTTGTCATAAGTTCAATGCTATTTTTCCCATAACCGAAAGAGGGCAGAAAATACTTATCACCAGCTCCAACAGCTAATTCGATAAGTCGGGCAAACCCTTCTATCTCTGATACTGGTGGTCCCATCATTGTACCTGACATGAAGGAAATTTTATCTTCTCGATTCGAATTTCTAGCGGATTTTAGAACTCTCATTCTTCCTTCTTTGACTGCTTCAGGTCCACGCATCGGAGGGATGAAAACGATATCACCATATTGACCAGCTAGAGAAAGCATTCTATTTCCTGATCCTCCAAAAAGAAGTTTTGGAAATGGTTTCTGAACAGGCTTAGGTTCTAATACCGCATCTATTGCTTTATAGTATTCCCCTTCAAAGTTGACTTTGTCTTCGGTCCATAATTTCATCATCAATTCTAAACCTTCTTTGGTTTTGTCAACTCTTATCTTAGGTTCGTTCCATTCACTATATCCATCGAATTCTTCTTGAGCCCAGCCAGCACCAACTCCAAAAATTACTCGACCACCTGATAAGTAGTCTAGAGTTGAAACCATCTTTGCCATTATACCTGGAGGTCGAAAAGGTATAGGAGTAACAAGAGTTCCTAATTTAATGTGTTCAGTTTGAGCGAGAAGATGAGTTAAGGTAATCCAAGTTTCCATTGTGACAAAACGGTCAGGTCGAGCTAATCTTCCACCCATAGACCCCCACATGTAATGATCTGGCATTAAGGCGCCATCAAAACCCAGCTGATCAGCTTTGATTACCATTTGGCTTACAAACTTGTAATCATTATACCAATTTCCAAGTCCACCTATTAAGAATTTCAAAATTAATCACAATCTTATCTAAATATATATTACACATAAATACAATATATTAATCTAAATAATAGGTTTATCCTTAAAATAACCTATCGTCAATAGAATAAA
>Ga0209976_10002189_pt1 | contig 11204 bp, 4 predicted proteins | sample SumtaG_FD_182806 | JGI IMG/M metagenome (GOLD analysis project Ga0209976, IMG submission 182806) | Deep subsurface microbial communities from Indian Ocean to uncover new lineages of life (NeLLi) - Sumatra_00157 metaG (SPAdes) (version 2) | ecosystem: Environmental > Aquatic > Marine > Oceanic >... | reverse complement strand
CCCCCACATCTCAGGAGCCGCCCACACCACCCACTCCCGAGAGAGAGATTGCGCGACCTTTGCCCAAAACAGCCACTAAAAACTTGACTTTTCGCCCAGGATCTGGTATAATATCCCCAGTTTGTCAGCAGACAAACGATAACACGCCAGCAGGCACCGCTAAAAAACCACTAAAAACCTAAAAAACCGATTTCTATATGACTAACCCTTTTTCAACCTCTAAGAAACCTTTTTCAGTCAACTTCACTTATCCGGCCGATACCGGCCGGGTGGTCGATGGCAAAGTTCTGCGACAAAGTGTACTTTATGAGCCGAACTTGCCAAGAACACCAAGGTTGACTGAATTTGCCTCTGTGCTCTCTGTGGCTAAATTACCCAAATTAACTCCTCTGTCCGTTTTTAGCGAGGAGCTTTTCTCGGATACAAGCCTTAGCCCGTCGGTAGACCGGAGTAACTACAAGCCCCCGCGGCGCCTGAGCGGAGGTAAAATCAATCAAAAACCACTTTTTATGCAAAACAAACCCAATTTATGCGTTTTTTGGGCCGGAAGTGGCGATTGTGAAGAAAAACAAACCCAAACAAACCCAATTCAAACCCAAAACAAAGCCAATTTTGACCCCCCAGCGACCCCCCAAAGCCAAAACAAACCCAATTTTACCCGCCATAGCTTTAGCGAAGGCGGGTCAAACCCAATGTTACTTCTGGCCGTAATAAGCGTCCTTGCCGTGCTTGCGCAAATAGTGCTTGTCCAGAAGCACCTGCGAAATCTCCTTCTGCTTTGGATTGATGGTGATAGTGCCCAAAGCCATTTTCGCCACCTCCTCGAGTACAACAGCGTTTTGAACAGCCTTCTCAGGACTCGCCCCCCACGTAAAAGGCCCGTGGTTGGCAACCAGGACGGCCGGCATCTGCATGGGGTCAATGCCGGAAAAACGCTCAACTATAACTTTGCCCGTATTCAGCTCGTAATCGTTTTCGATTTGTTTCTTCGTCATCACTTCCGTAACCGGCACCTCGCCATAGAAATGGTCGGCGTGCGTGGTGCCAAAGCAGGGGATTGGACAACAGGCCTGGGCCCACATAGTTGCGTTAATCGAATGCGTATGACATATCCCGCCCAGCGATTCGAAATTTCTGTAAAGTTCAAGATGTGTCGGCGTGTCAGAAGAAGGCCTAAGGTCGCCTCCAACGATATTGCCTTCGAGGTCAAGCAATACTATTTTCTCAGGAGTAAGTTCATCATATGCGACCCCGCTCGGCTTTATTGCGACAACGCCTGCTTCGCGGTCAATTCCGCTGACATTGCCCCAACTGTAAATTATCAGCTCGCGCCTCTGCAACTCAATATTCGCTTCACATACTGTTTTCTTCAGTTCTTCATGCATTGTGCTACTCGCTCAAAATCAATTCTATTTTTTCATCCAACCATTCGGCCAACTAATTTCTCGAAATTTCCGCCCTTGCCAACTCGCCGACTTTTTTTCCATTTACGTCACTTAAAATCAAAGCGATTTTCACCGCATTATCAGGCACACTCATCTTTTCCGTCAGTTGCGGCTTGTCTCCAAACACGAGCGGCTCAAGCGGCGTAACATTAACCTTGTTCGAACCTTTTTTAATTTCAGCACCATTTTCATCGAGTAAGACCGGTTTTATACTTCCTTTGTAAAAGACGCCGAATTGACCGTCAAGGATAAGTTTACCGCCGCACAACTTGGCCGAAAGCGGTTTGCACGCAATCCCAACATCATTACAGGATACTATGATAGAGCCGGCGGGAACTTTCGCGGCATACCAGTCATAACAGAAGGTATAACTTTCGCCCGGCTCAAGCGATGCGAAGGGACTTAAAACCTCGCTTTCCATAATATAAGGATTGTCTTCCAGCGACTCGGGCATTTTCTCAATCCCTTTACCCCAGGCAACAAGCTCGCCCTGCCCGTTCATCCAGAACTCCACCGAGGCTTCATCCGGATAAGGCTTATCCGGCTCATAGGTAAATTGGTGAACGAAAACATAACCGTCGGTTGCATCGAGTGTGGCAATCCATCCGGCAGAGCAGTCCATACCGATTTTGCCGACCCGGTAATCGTAATGAACACGCATCATCCCATTCTCATAATCGGGTTTGTAAGAGAGATGACTGACCAGTCCCAATATCACGTTATAACCTTTGTGGTACATGCTGTCCGGATTAATCGGACAGTACACCCAAAAGTTTCCGTTGTAACCATCTCCGTGCCTGTTACTGGTATCAAACTGAGTAACCGCCCAGATGCCCCATCGCCGTGGCTTGTCATCTATATTTTCCATCGTGGCTTTAATCTTAACGTGCGTGGTCCCATCAAAAATCTTAAATTTTCTTGTAAATTGTATCCCGCTTCGCGGGTCTTTCTCACTTGTCATTTGAATGGCTACTGTTCGCCCGTGTTCTTTTGTCAATTCCGCTGTATATGGCCCGCCATCCAGCACCGCATCCGGCGGCCCGAACCAGTGCTCATCGTCACTCCAGCCCTGTGGGGCGGGCCAGAGTTTATCACCGCCATAGTTGAGCCAGCCGCCATCGGAGGCTAAACGACTGGCAGGGGGGTCGGTACCGGCAAGCTCTTTGTTTACCCAGAAGAATTCGTAATCTCCGAGTTTGTACTGGATAATCCGCCCGCCTATTTTCGGCACCGCCTGAACCTCAATCAATTCATTTCGCAAATTGACCGAGTCCCAGCACTTGTCTTCGCTCTGGCCGTTTGTGTTAACCGCCAGCGTCAATGTAAGCAAAACCACAGTTTTAATCAGATTTGTTCTCATAACCGCCACCTCTGAATCAATAGGTTTTAGTTTCCTCTTTTGAACTGCTTTTACAGTTTGCTGTAAGGGGTCTCTTTGATGGTGTTGACCATGGCCCAGAAGTTTTCCAGTGAGGTATCGAGCTGTACATGATGGGTCGGCCCGATTATCAGCCCGCCGTCTTCACCGATTGTTTTCAAACGCTTTATAACTTCTTTTTTGACATCTTCCGGTGTCCCGAATGGCAAGGTGTACTGCTCGTCTATCGTGCCCCAGAAACACAGCTTGTCGCCGAAATCCTTCTTGATTTTAGCAGGATCCATACTCGCAGGCTGAACCGGATTAAGCACATCGAGACCGACTTCAATCAGGTCGGGAATAATAGGATAAATATTTCCGTCCGAATGATAGGCAATCTTAATGTCCGAATTTATTTTTCTAAGTTCGCTGATAAAATCGGCCATTTTCGGTTTGAAGATTTGCCGCCACTGCTCCGGAGATATTATCATATTTCGCTGGCAGCCCATGTCGTCCCCAAGCCAAATCATATCCACGCCCATCTGAACCAGCTTCTTCGCAGCGGTCAGATGATAGTCATACGGAATTTGAAAGATTCGCTCGGCCAAATCCCGATTAAGCACCAAATCCATCAGCATTTGCTCAAGGCCTCGCAACGCCCAGGCTGTTTCCCATATCGTCGTAACCGTCACACCGACAATCCAGTATTCGTCCTTGTATTGCTTTATGGTATTTTCTGCATCGGTATACAATTCAGGCCTGTTCGGGTCTGGCGGCTGATAAGTATCTATCGCAGAATCTTCCGCCAGAGGATGCCTGACGACTTCGGTATATTTTCCCTTGCCGAACTTGGTCTCGTATTCGCAGGCCTTCCATTCAATACCCCACTCGTCGGTGTAGCCCTGCCCGTTTTCACAATCGACTTGGTAATACGAATTGGCCCAGCCAACCGAGGTCAAAAGCATGTCCTCCTCCAGCATACGCTCAAGTTCGTACGTATTGCCGCCACCATGAGGGTTATGCTTAGCTAAAGTTTCCTGACCAATGTCCTGCCGCAATCTGGCCGCAAATTCCGGGGTGAAACTTATTTGCATCGGGCATCTGTCCAGCTTCCTCCTCTCCAATGCTGTCATGACTCTGTCTCTGTGTTTCATGACATATTATTTCCTAAGATTAATCCTGCAAAGAAGTTAAAACAAAACCCGATCCCATAAAATGTTAAACAAAAAAATCAAAAACTTCAGACACCAATACTATTTTAACCGGACCGGAAGACCATTTTATTGTAACTGCAAGGTTTTTACAATAACAATATTTCATGGAATGAAAACCGATTATATAAGGTGATTTAAGCTGTCTTTGCTCAGTCAATGGAAGTTATGTAGAAAGTGTCATCCCTTCAGGACCGCTAAACAATCAGGACACAGCAACTGACCTGAATCAATCCTTACCATGTCCTCCACAGGTGTGTTCTTTTGCTCACAGCATTCACACGTCGTCATTTCTATAGAAACTATCGGAATCGGAGCCTGCTCGCCCTCAGGGTCGGATTTCTCTTCAGCAGCGACAGGCAATTCAGCCTCAACCCTTGATGCTTTCTCGGCTTCGATTCTTGCCTGAATTTCAGTCTCAAGCCTTTCTTCAACTTCGGCTCTTAATTTTCTCTCCGATTCTGCCTGCTCCTGTGCTTCAACGCGGGCCCGGGTCTGGGCGTCGAGTTGCTGTTCTATTTCTTCTCTTGCTTTAACTTCAGCTTTCAATCTTTCTTCAAGTTCGGTGCGGGTTTTGATTTCCTTATTTATCTTTTCTTCGGCTGCTGCGCTGGCTTCAGCCATAGCCAGCAATCTTTCCTCTATATCAGCCCCTACCTCGATCTCCTTTTGTAGTTTTTCTTCTATCCGGGCCTCGATTTCTGCATTCATTCTCTCTTGAGCCCTTGCGTTGGCTTCGGTCTCGGTTCGCAGTTTCTCCTCAAGTTCGGCCTTTGCACCTGATTCAGCTTTTAACCTCTCTTCTATCTGCGACAAAGCCTCAGAATAAGCGTTGGCTTTCGCCTCTGCCTCCAAAAGCGATTTCTCGCTCTCTTGGGATTTGGCCTGAACTTCTTCTAAAGTCCGGGCCTGAGATGCCAGTTTTTCCTCAGCCTCAGACCTTAGCTGGGTCTCTTTCTGCAAATGCTCCTGAGCGTTGGCTTTCTCCTCGACCTCGGATTTTAGTTCCTCTTCTATTTCATCCCAGGCCTGCTGTAGACCGGATGTCTTTTCTTCCATGTCGGCCAGTAATTGTTCTTGCGAATGCAGTTTCTGCTCAATCTCGTCCCGCAAATCGGATTCAGCCTGCGCCTTCTTTTGTGCCTCGGCTGTTATCTCGGCTTCAGCTTCAAGTCTTTGCTGCAGTTGAGTATTCTCTTCAACAGCCGACTTCAAATTCTTTTCTATCTCTTCTCCGGCTTCGATGGCTGAATTGGCCTTTTCCTCAACCTCAGCCATTTGCTCGGAATAAGCTTCGAACTGCTCCTGCAACTTAGCTATCTGTCGGCTGTATAATTCGGCCTCTGATTCGGCTTTTGACCTTATTTCTATCTCAGCCTGCATCCTTTCTTCAACTTGAGCCCGTTCTTCAATCTCGGCCCTTAGTTTATCTTCTGCTTCGGCTCGTGCGGCTGATTCGGCCTTTAGCCTTTGTTCGGCCTGTGACAAAGCCTCAGAATAGGAATCTGCTTTCGCTTCGACTTCCAATCTGACCTCCTCCTGTTCCTGTACTCTGACCTGCGATTCTTCCAGTACTCGGCTCTGGGCTTGCAGCTTTTCTTCAGCCTCGGCCCTTAGCTGAGATTCCATCGCGGCTTTTTCCTCGGTCTGTGCGGCCACCTCAGAAAATTCTTTAGCCTGCTGCTGGACCTCAAATCTGACTTCAGTCTCTGACCTCAATCTTTCCTCTATCAGGGCTCTTGTTTGTGCTTCTGATTGTAACTTTTCTTCAAGCTCAGCCTGAACCTCAGTATACTCATTTAATCTCTCTGCTTGCGCCTTTAACTGGGTCTCGGCAACAGACCTCGCCTCAATCTCTTCCCTTAATTTACCTTCCGCCTCCGCCCGTGCCTTGGTTTCTGTCTTTAGCCTCCGCTCAATCTCCCCGCGCAGGTTAGTCTCAGCCTGCGCCTTCTGCTGGGCCTGGGCCCGCAACTGAGACTCAACCCGGGCTTTGTCCTCGGCACGAACCAGAGTCTTGGACTTAGACTTGAGCTCCTTTTGTAAATCGGACAAAGTATCCGACTGAGCGGATGCCTGCTCCCGGGCCTCGGCCTTTAACTGACTTTCAGCCTCGAGCTTTTCTTCTACATAGTTTCGTGCCTGGATTTCACTCTGTAGCTTTTTCTCGATATCGACCCTTGCCTTAATTTCTTCCTGCAACCTCTGTTCAGTCCGGGCCTTTGCCTTAGTCTCAGCCTTCAATCTCTCTTCAAGTTCAGTCTGAGATTCAATTTCTGCATTTATCCTCTCTTCGGTTCTCGCCCTGGCTTCTACCTCAGCCCGTAGCTTCTCTTCGAGTTCGGCCCTCGAGTCGGTTTCGGCTTTTAACCTCTGCTCAATCCGTGATAGTGCTTCGGCATAGGCGTTGGCTTTTGCCTTCGTTTCCAGCAGCGATTTCCCATTCTCTTCGGATTTGGCATGTACCGCTTCTAATATCCGGCCTTGAGTTTCTAATTTCTCCTCTGCCTTGGACCTCAGATTGGCTTCTTTCTCCACCTGCTCAAGGATATCTGACTTTTCCTCAATTTCAGATTTTAGTTTCTCTTCGAAGTCGGCTCGTGCCTGCTGTAGAGCAACTGTCTTTTCTTCGGTTTCAGATTTTAACTTTTCTTCAATCTCAGCCAGTAGTTGCTCTTGCGATTGCAGCTTCCGCTCAAGCCCAGTCCGTAAATCAGACTCGACCTGCGTTTTTTGCTGGGCATCGTCTTTTTGTTTTGTTGCGGACTCTAACTTCTGTTCCAAATCACTTTTCTCATCAATTACAGCTCGCAATCTTTCTACAATCTCTTCTTTTGCCTGGGTCTCAGATGCTGCACCCTCTTCAAGTTCTATTATCCGCTCAGCACGAACTTCAAGCTGCTCCTGCAATTTGGCTATCTGTCGGTTATATAATTCTGCCTTTGATTCAGCACGAGACCTTGCCTCAGTTTCAGCCTGTACTTTCTCCTGAGCTTTCGTTCGTTCTTCGGTCTCGATTCTTAGCTTTTCTTCAAGCTCAGTCCTCGCGTCTGATTCGGCTGTTAACTTTTGCCCAGCCTGCGACAAAGCCTCGGCATAGGAGTTGGCTTTAGCCTCTGCTTCTAATCCGAACTTCTCCAGCTCCTTTGCTCTTACCTGCGATTCTTCTAACATCTGAAACTGGGTCTGCAGCTTTTCCTCTGCTTCGGCCCTTAACCGCGCTTCGGCTTGTAACTTTTCCCCGGTCTGCGATATTGCTTCAGAAGATTCTTTGGCCTTTTGCTGGGCCTTGAACCTCGCTTCAGTCTCCGACCTTAATCTTTCCTCTATTAGGGCCTTTGTTTGTGCCTCTGATTGCAACTTTTCTTCAAGCTCCGCCTGTAACTCAGTGCGATGCTCAAGTTTTTCAGCCTGTGCCTTTAACTGCGTCTCGGCAACAGACCTGGCTTCTATCTCGGCCCTGAGTCTGTCCTCGGCCTCGGCACGAACCTGAGTTTCTCTCTTTAGCCTCTTCTCAATTTCAGCCCGCAGGCCGGATTCAGCCTGCGCCTTCTGCTGGGCCTGAGCCCGCAACTGAGACTCAACTTGGTTCTTCTCCTCGGCCCGGGCCAAAGACTCGGAACTCGATTCCAGTTGTTCCTGTAACTTTAATAAAAACTTGGACTGGGCCTTTAGGTTTTTCTCCGCTTCTGCCCTTGCATCAGCTTCGGCATTGGCTTTCTCTTTCGACTCAGAAATCGTCTGCTCATAAGATGTTTTATCAAGTTTTGCTGCGGCTTCTGCATGGGCTTTCGCCTTGGCTTCGGCGATAGCTATTCTCTCGGCCTTTTTGTTGGATATTTCCTTTATCCTGTTTTCTGCGGCAATTCTCCTCTCTGTTTCGGTTGCCGCTTTTTCTTCAGCTTTTATTCTTGCCTGTGTTGCGGTTTCTATCTGCTCTTCAGCCTTGGTTCGAACTTCGACTTGGGCCTTTAACTTTTCTGCTGTCTCGGCTTTAGCTTTGGTTTCAGCCCGCAACTTTTCTTGAATCAGGGCTATTCCCTCAGCGTAGGACTTGGCTTTTTCCTGTGCCTGCGATTGCGCCCTGAGTTGTTCTTCCCGCCGGGCCTGCGATTCTGCGACGGCTCTTTTTTCAGCTTCCGCCCGTGCCTTGGCCTGGGCCTGAGCTTCAGCTTCGACTTTCGACCTTGCCTCAATTTCAGCCTTTAGCTTTTCCTCTATTTCAACTTTTTCTTCTATCCGGAGATTTGCTTGTTCCAAAGCTGTTTCTGTCGCTCTGATTTGTGCTGCAACGTCGGCTTCTGCTTTAACTCTTGCCTGAGTTTCAGCTCGTAGTTTATCCTGGAGTTCGGCTCTTGATTCGGATTCAGCCTCTAACCTCTTTTCAATCTGCCTCAGGGCCTCCGAATAGGCATTGGCCTTTGCTTCAGCTTCCAGCCGAGACCTTTCCTTAGCTTCCATCTGGGCCTGGATTTCTTTTATCTTCTGACCCTGAACTTCCAATTTTTGTTCGGTCTCGGCTCTTAGTTTCGCCTGTTCCTGAACTTTTCTTTCAGCCCTAATCCTTGCTTCATTTTCAGCTTTTATTTTTTCTTCGACACGTACCCGCGATTCGGTTTCATCCCTTAGCTTACTTTCGGTTTTCGCTCTTGATTCGGATTCGGCCTGTAATTGTTCCTGGGTTCGGGCCAGAGATTCGGAATAAGAGTTAGCTTTGGATTCGGCCTTTAACAGCGATTTCCCGAACGCATCCGCTTTAGCCTGCACTTCCTTTAGCTTCTGGGCCTCAGTTTCAAGTTCAGCTTCAACCTCCGCCCTCAACTCGCTTTCTTCCTGCAACTGTTCAATGACCTTTGTTTTTTCATCAGCTTCAGATTTCAGCTTTGCTTCAAGTTCGCTTCGAACCTGTTGCAGAGCATTTGTCTTCTCTTCGATTTCAGATTTTAACTTTGCTTCTATTTCGGCCCGCGTCTGCTTTTCCAATTGCAGCTTCTCTTCAAGGCCGATACGCAAATCAGACTCGGCCTGTGTCTTCTTTTCAGCTTTGGCTCTTAGTTTTACTTCAGCATCTAACTTTTGCTCGGTTTCGCTCTGTCCTTTAATTGCATCCCTTAGCTTCTTTTCAATCTGCTTTATAGCTTCAGCCTGAGACCGGACTTGTCCCTCCGCATCAGCCTTTGTCCTGCTCTCAGTTTTTAACCGCTCTTCTAATTTGGACCTTTCCTGTGTCTGTATTTTAGCTTCAACCTCTGCCCTCGAACGCGCTTCCGCCTCAGCCTTTACCCTCTCTTCTGCTTTTGTGCGCCCCTCAATTTCAGCCTTTAAAGTATCTTCCGTTTCAGCTCTCAATCGCGACTGAGACTCTATCTTCGCCTGCGCCTGTGCCTGCGCCTTTTCTAAAGCCTCGGCTTGCTGGATTGACTTGGTTTTGGCTTTAACTTCCGCCTGTAATTTCTCTTCTGTCTCGGCCCTTACCTGTATTTCGGTCCGCAGTTTTTCTTGTTCGGCCTGCAGCTTCTCCTGCGTTTCTGCTCCGGTTTTTGTTTGCTTTTCGAGTTGCCTATTCAGGCTTTTAAGTTGTGCTTCGAGTTCGCTCTTCGCTGCGGTTTCAGCCTTTAGCTTCGTTTCTAATTCCGTTTTTACCTCGGCCTCGGCCTCGGCTCTTTCCTGGGATTGTCTTTTTAATTTGGCTTCGGTTTCAGCCTTTTTTTTAGCCTCACCTAATACCTTACCCTGAAGTTTCAACTGCTTCTCAGTTTCAGCCCTCAATTCACTTTCGGTCTTTATTTTCTCTTCAGCCTCGAACCGCGCCTCGACCACGGCCTTGAGCTTATCCTCCAAACCGGCCCGGGCCTTAATCTCTGCTTCGAGTTTCTTTCCCAACTCTGCTTTTGCCTTTCCCTCAGCCCGTAATCCCTCCTCCGTTTTTTCCAACGCCTCAGAAAAAGTTTTGATTCTCTCCTCCGCCTCAAAAAGCGACTTCTCAACAGATTCGGCCCTGACCTCGACCTGTTTAAGCTCCACCCCCTGAGATTGCAATTCCTCTTCCGTCTCAGCCCGCAGTCTAATTTCCGCCTGAAGCTGCCTTTCTACTTTGGCTCTTGTCTCGCCTTGGGCCTTTGCTTCCGCCGCCGCCTTCGCCGTCTTCTCAGCCTCCGCCTTTACCTCACCCTCAACTTCCGCCCTCACCTTCTGCTCAGCGTATGCCCTCGCTCTTTCTTTGATTCTTTCGCTGGCCCGGATTTTTTCTTCGGCTATCTTTTCCTCTTCAGCTCTGGCTCTGGCCTTCGCTTCGAACTTTGCTCGCGCCTTTTCCTCCGCCTTCGCCTTCTTCTCTGCCTTTAACTTCGCTTTTGCCTCGGTCCGTGCCCTTTTCTCCCCCCACGTCTTTTCCTGCGCTTTTTTAACATTCAAACATGGGATTAATCGGTGCGCAGGCCAGTGCTTTTCGCCGCATATCTTGCACGTCGGAATAAATTTCTCTTCCACCAAGTTAGTACCTTCAAAAGCCCCCCGATTCTTACTGGCAATAATATCTTCCTTGCTCATATCAAAAAAGCACTGCCAAAATTCGTGTCAAAAAACGCTCCGTCGCCAACGTAGGGAGAAATAAAATCACTCCTACTCCTGCCCGCTATTATAGTGCGCAGGCTCCCTTTTTCAAGCCTGCATATTTCCCACACGCCCGCTTATAAAATTTTTTCAAAAAATTCCTCCTGCTTACAAAACCACTCAGCTGAATCCCCCGACCCGCCACAGCCATAACTTCTTTATTGACCGTAACTTACACCACAGCGCCAAAAACAACTGTATTTGTCGCCTGGATTTGATATTCTAATCCAAAATTCAGTAATTTCCCGAAACGGCCGAAAATCCGCCGTTGCGAATTATCTTTTATAATAAGGAAGGCCGAATGAACAAATCCGCCGCAGAAAAAAGAAAAAACCTGACAAATCGTCTGTTCCCCAATGGCATCCCAAACCTCTGGTCCCCGCCCCTGACTCACTACGTCGAAAAAGGCAAAATCGACTTTCCCAGGATACGGGCACACATTACCCACGTCTCGAAGCACGTAAGGGCATTTCTCATCCCCGGCTCAACCGGTGACGGCTGGGATATGAACGACTCCGAAATCCGCCAGCTCCTCGACTTCGACATCGAACTGGCCGAAAAGCTCCACGCGAAGATACT
>Ga0209976_10002188_pt1 | contig 11206 bp, 12 predicted proteins | sample SumtaG_FD_182806 | JGI IMG/M metagenome (GOLD analysis project Ga0209976, IMG submission 182806) | Deep subsurface microbial communities from Indian Ocean to uncover new lineages of life (NeLLi) - Sumatra_00157 metaG (SPAdes) (version 2) | ecosystem: Environmental > Aquatic > Marine > Oceanic >... | reverse complement strand
TAATATTAACAGGTTACACACGGTATCGGGATCCTAAAAAACTCCCCGACCCCTCATCTTTACTAAAGCGGTCGAATGGGAAATGATGGAGCGGAGCCCTTTTGACAGAGGCAAGTCTCTTATCCTCAAGGAAAACAACAAAAGGCTGAGATTCTTAATTGAGGACGAAATTCAACCCCTTTTGGATGCCTGCCCTATGTATTTGAGGAGTATTGTCGAGTGTGCTATAATGACCGGCATGCGGCGCGGTGAAATCCTAAGCCTGAAGTGGGATCAAGTTAGAAATGGCTTTATTTACCTGGAAAAGACCAAAACAAACGAGGCTCGTCAGATTCCCATCAGCGATGATTTAGAGCTGATTTTCAAGGGTATCCGCAAAGATCAGCACTTAACATCAAAGCACGTTTTTACTTACATGGGTGAGCAGGTGCAAGAGATTAAACGGTCATTTAAAACCGCATTAAAGCGCGCTGGTATCCAGAATTTTAGATTTCACGACTTACGCCATACGTTTGCAAGTCAGGTTCTATTAAAGGGTGGAAGTTTGAAAGACATTCAGGAGTTGCTCGGCCACAAAACCATGACCATGACATTAAGATATAGTCACTTAACACAGGAGCATAAAAGAAAAGCGGTCAACCTTTTAAATGGATTGACCGCCAGTGGAAACGGTACCTGTCACAAAACTGTCACATTTGCCGATGTGACAAAAACAGCTACCGTGTAAGTACTTGATTTTATTGGTCGGGGCGAGAGGATTTGAACCTCCGACCCCTTGAACCCCATTCAAGTGCGCTACCAGACTGCGCTACGCCCCGACACGGGCACTAATTAGCATTCAAGTTGTGATATGTCAACCAAAGAGAGGTGTCAGAAGTCAGAAGTCAGAGATCAGAGATCAGAGGTCAGAAGCCAGCGAGCAGGGACCAGAATCCTGGCACCGATCAATTTTCCCTATTTTGAATATCGAATATCGAGCAAGGAATTTCGAATGATGAAGTTTTTTATCCTTGGATATTCAACATTTTAAATTCGATATTCTGCGGTTCTCCGTTTTCTGACACCTGACGCCTGTAAATACTATGAATCATGACAACGCTAAACCCATACGCCCTCCCCGTTTAAAGCCCGGTGATACCATCGGCATTGTGGCCCCAGCCAGTCCTTTTGATCAGGATATTTTTAATCAAGGTTTAAACATCTTGGAATCGATGGGATTTCGGACTGTCGTACCCGATGAAGTATTTGAAAAAAACGGATATCTGGCTGGATCGGATGCGCATCGAGCGAAGCTCGTCGCGCGGCTTTTTAAAGACCCAAACGTTAATGCCATTGTTTGCGCCAAAGGTGGATTTGGTTGTCTGCGGATTTTGCCGCTGTTGGATTTTGATGTCATGCGGGAAAATCCCAAAGTGTTTATTGGACACAGCGATATCACCGCATTACTGGCTGCAATCACTGCCAAAAGTGAGCTGGTGACCTTTCACGGCCCGGTGGTTACCACTCTTGCAGAAGCGCCGGAATTCACCCGCGACAGCATGATGGCGGCCATTTCGACTGATACGCATCTTGAGCTCACACCCGGCAATGCGGTTACCATTAAGTCCGGCAGGGCACGGAACCCGGTCATCGGCGGCAACCTGACAACATTGTGCCATCTGCTTGGAACGCCTTTTGAACCCAGGTTTGATAATCATATTCTGCTTTTAGAAGATCGGGGTGAAGCCCATTACCGAATTGACCGCATGCTGTTTCAGATGAAACTTGCCGGCTGCTTTGAAGGTATTGGCGGTTTGGTTCTCGGAAGCTTTGAAGAATGTGGTGCTCAGGATGGGATTTTTCAAATTTTCGAAGAACATTTCAGGGACATCGGCGTGCCGATTCTCGCGGGCTTCGATGTGGGACATGGGAAGCAAAACACGACAATTCCTTTCGGTGTTGACGCCACATTAGATACCGACAAACAGATCCTGTCATTTGATCAGCCAGCCACTGTCTGATGGCAGATGGTCAGCGGACAGATGTCAGAAGACAGAGGTCGGAAGAAAAGTTTCAGGTTTCAGCGCCGCCGCCGGCCGCCGAAGCGGCCAGTTTGATCGAAAAAGAAACTTTGCAGTTTTATACGAGCTACATGGTATAGGGTATAAGGTTGAGGGCGCAGGGCGGATGCATGCGATCTAATCTGATTCTTTTCGTGCTCGTTCTCGTGAATCAGAATTTTATAGGGGACGAGGGACGAGGACGAGGACGACGACGAAGGCGGTCAAACGACAGATGGTAAAAACTGGAGGATGCAGCATCCTATCTGACTTCTGTTTTCTGTCCTCCGTCATCTGTTTACTGACACCTGACACCCGACACCTGAAACCTTAAGAGATAAGAAGCAATATGTCTATGCAGAATGTCGACAGCCTCATGAAGCAAGCCGTTGCTAAAGAGATATTTCCCGGCGGCGTTTTGCTGGTCTCTGAGAAAGGCGCTGTCATTTTTTCTAAAGCATACGGGTATGCTCATCTCTCTCCGCAGGCCCCGATGACCAAACAAACGATATTTGATTTGGCATCGCTTACCAAGCCCCTGAGCACCACATTGGCTGTGATGAGACTTATCCAGCGCGATCAAATTGAACTGGAGGATCCTCTCGGCCAAATATTGCCTGAATTTGAGCGCACCGCAAAGGTGAGGATAAAACTTAAAAATTTGCTTTATCATGATTCCGGGCTTCCTGATTACCGACCTTACTATAAAGCCTTGGCGGGCATTGACCAGGATTCACGCAGAAGTGCGCTGCGAAAGCTTCTGGTGCAAGAACCGCTTATCAATCCGATCGGTAAAACAGTATGTTACAGCGATCTGGGATTTATGATTCTGGCATGGGTGGTTGAACGCGTTTCGGATCAGCGGCTGGATCATTTTGTGACAGATGAGATTTATCAACCCCTGGGGCTTAAAAATCTTTTTTTTAATTCTAATAACCTGGCAAAAAACCGAGGTCCCTTTGCGGCAACGGAGAATTGCCCGTGGCGTAATAAAATTGTAGAGGGTCAGGTGCATGATGAAAATGCGTATGTGGTCGGTGGCATTGAGGGACATGCCGGTCTTTTTGGAACGGCTGACAACGTTCATCGGCTTTTGGTTGAACTGCTCTCTGTTTATCATGGAGAAAGAAAAAGCACGATATTTCATAGAGATCTCCTGCGTCGATTTTTCAAACGATTGCCCGGGACAGATAAAGCCCTTGGATTTGATACGCCCAGCGTAACCGACTCCAGTTGTGGACACGGCTTTTCACAAACCAGCGTTGGGCATCTGGGATTTACGGGAACCTCTTTCTGGATTGATCTGGAGCGATCTGTTATTGTTATTTTATTAACCAATCGCGTGCACCCTTCGCGTGAAAATGAAGGCATTAAAAAATTCAGGCCCGAAATACACGACGCCGTGATGAATACAATTGTTGCGTGAATTTTTTGGTGATTATTTTCGCTTGTCATGTTACAATAATTCTGTTAGCAATCCATTGAATTTTTACATACATTCTTTCTAGCGAGGCCTTTCCGAATGAATTTATTTCTTGACAGAATTTTAGGTGTGTTTTCAAATGATTTAGCCATTGATCTGGGAACAGCCAACACCCTTGTTTATGTTAAGGGAAGCGGCATCGTATTAATGGAACCGTCGGTGGTCGCTATCAGCACGGGCAACAGATCCAAAAATCGTGTTTTGGCCGTTGGCGCTGAAGCTAAAAACATGCTGGGTAAAACACCCGGAAATATTTTGGCCATCCGCCCGATGCGTGATGGCGTTATTGCCGATTTTGAAGTGACCGAGGCCATGCTGCGCCACTTTATCCATAAGGTACATAACCGCCGGACCTTCGTCCGGCCGCGCATTATCATCGCTGTCCCCTCAGGAATTACTCAGGTTGAAAAACGTGCTGTCAGGGAATCCGCTGAGTCCGCCGGGGCTCGCGAGGTGTTCCTGATAGAAGAACCGATGGCAGCGGCCATCGGAGCTGGGCTTCCCATCACCGAACCGACCTGTAACATGGTAGTGGATATCGGCGGCGGGACCACGGAAGTTGCGGTGATTTCTCTAAAGGGGATTGTATATAGCCGGTCGGTTAGGGTGGCCGGTGATAAAATGGATTCTGCAATTATTCAGTATATCAAACGCAAATATAATCTGCTGATCGGTGAACGCTCCGCAGAGAACATAAAAACTTCGATCGGCAATGCCTACCCTGATTCTCAGAACTTAGAAACTATTGAAGTTAAAGGCCGAGACCTTGCTTCCGGGATTCCAAAAATTCTATCTATCGATTCTGAAGAGATACGAATTGCAATTTCTGAACAAATCGATGCAATCGTTGAGACAGTGAAAATTGCTTTGGAGCAGACTCCTCCTGAATTATCTGCGGACATCGTTGATCGAGGCATCATTCTGACAGGAGGCGGGGCGTTGCTTAAGAATCTGGATAAATTAATCAGAGAGGAGACTAGCTTGCCTGTTACGGTTACCGAGGATCCATTGTCAACCGTAGCACTGGGTTCGGGAAAAGCGCTCGACAACCTTGAAATCCTCAAAGAAGTTATGGTCAACTGATCCCGCGTCTCCAAAAATCTACCGGTTATCCGGATTCATAAATCAAGCTCTGAATTTGGAAGACAGGCTGGCGGCGGGTTAAATAAGGAAAATATCAATTATTTCTGGTTTATGTGAAATCATTGAGCCCATCATCATTTCTGTATTCCGAAATTCCCTTATACCACGCGTCAATGAAGTAAACGAAGCTTTATGTTCTCCAAAAAGATGGTTCTGATTGTTGGCGGGATCGTTCTGATCACTGTCAATGTAATCCTCCTTTCGGTGACCAGCAAAAGCCAATCAAATTTTGGTTTTGGGCGCGTAAGTCTTTCTTTTGTGGCTCCCTTCCAAGAGCTTGTAACCCGCTCGGTCCGATTTGCTCGAGGGATCTGGGGGCATTATTTTATTTTGGTTTCGGTCTCTCAGGAAAACGACGACTTAAAAAAATCCCTAAATCATGCCATTGAGAAAAATAATCAATGGCATGAACTTGAACTGGCCAATAAACGCCTGCGCAATTTGCTGAGCTTTCAAAGATCATTGGCGAATCGGGTTGTGGCAGCTGAGGTTATCGGAAAAGACCCGTCCACATGGTTTAAAACGGTTACCATTGATAAAGGTAAAGCCGATGGATTACAAAAGGGGCTGCCGGTGGTTTTGCCTCAGGGTATTGCCGGTCAGGTTATCGAAGCTTCTGATCATTATTCCAAGGTGATGCTTATCATTGATCGAAACAGCGCGGTTGATGCATTGGTGCAACGCTCGCGGGCGCGGGGAATTATTAAAGGCGCCTCAGCAGACCAATGTCGATTTGAATTTGTTTTGCGCAAGCACGATGTTCAGGTCGGCGATACCGTTATCGCATCCGGGCTCGACGGCGTATATCCAAAAGGACTGCGCATCGGTCGGGTATCGGATTTAAGCGAGCGCAGCTCCGATATTTTTTATGAAATTACCGTTGAGCCTTTCGTAGATTATGAAAAACTTGAGGAGGTATTGGTCGTCCTGCGCCCCAAAATACAAACCTTTGCGAGTCAGCAATGAGATATGGCTTTTACATCGGCACCTGCCTTTTTTTGATATTAATTCAAACCACCATTTTGCCTTATTTCAATGCATTTAGCGGAATTTATGATCTTCTGATTCCCTTTGTCATTTTCATATGTATCTGCCTGCCCATCCGCGAAAGCCTGCCGTTTGTTTTAATTCTCGGATTGATTATGGACAATCTTTCTGGAAGTCCCTTCGGGTTTTATCTGACGTTTTATTTCTGGCTGTTTGTCGGTGTACGATGGGTTCTAAAATTCTTGCGGGTGAGCAATAAATTTCTTTTATCTTTCGTTGTTGTCATTGCTGTTTTAATCGAAAATATTATCGTTATCGGGACCTTTGCGCTTTCGGGACCGGATTGGCAACTACCGGCAGATGCTTTCAAAAATATCGCACTGCCGTTTTTTTGGGCCTTGATAACCGGGCCTATATTTTTACTGGGCTTGTTGGCCCTATCCAGGCGCTTTAACATTCAATTAAATGGTGCTTCACCTCAACCGAACGCTTATGGTTAAATATTTAAAAACAGCAGATGCTGAATGGTACAAGCAGCGCATTACCGGCGTGATTATATGTGCTCTGGCAGCCTTTGTGGTGCTTTTTATCCGGCTGATTTATCTGCAGGTGATCATGGGCGATGAGTTTCGACGATTATCATTAAATAACAGCATCCGACTGCAAAGTATCGATCCCCCAAGAGGACGCTTATATGATCGCAACAACGACCTGCTGGTAGATAACCGGCCTGCGTTTGATGTGAACATTACTTTAAAAGACGCACAGCCCCTGCACCGAACGCTTGAAAAATTATCGCAGCATCTCAAAACACCTGCGGACACACTGCTATCCCAAATAAAGCAGACCCAGGGTGCATCGGCTTATAAACCCCGGTTGCTCAAACAGGATGTGGGACGCGATACCCTGGCGGCCATAGAGGTGAATAAATATGATCTTCCGGGGGTCTCGGTAAATGTAAATTTGCTACGTCACTATATTCATGAACGCAAGGCCGCACATCTTATCGGCTACTTGAGCGAAATCAGCCCCGATGAACTTAAAAGCGGTTCATATCCGGATTGTCGCAGTGGTGACCTGATCGGAAAATTTGGCGCCGAAAAGGTTTATGAGAACTCTCTAAGGGGCAAACGCGGTGGTCGACAGGTTGAAGTCAATGCGAATGGTCTGGTGGTTAGAATTTTAAAGACCGTTGATGCGGAACCCGGACACAATGTTTTTTTGACCATCGATCAGCAATTGCAGCGCCGCACCGAAGAGCTTTTGGATGGAGTCGTCGGTGCGGCGGTTGCTATCGAACCCGGAACCGGTCAAATTTTGGCTCTGGCCAGCAGCCCCTCCTTTGATCAAAATTTTTTTGTTGGTGGTATCACGCATAAACAATGGGATTTACTGATTTCCAATCCTTTCAGACCGATGTCAAACCGGGCGATTCAGGGCGAATATCCGCCCGGGTCGACCTACAAAATAATCACGGCCTTTGCCGGACTTGAAGAGGGTGTGATCGATGAGAAAACCATCCTCAATTGTCCGGGGTACTATCGATTCGGCAATCGGGTCTACCGCGACTGGAAAAAGGGGGGGCATGGAAAAGTCGATATTATCAAGGCGGTGGAAGAATCCTGTGATGTGTTTTTTTATCAGGTCGGCCAGCGTCTCGGAGTCGATCGTTTAGCCTGGTATGCCAAAGCTTTCGGTCTGGGCACGCCGACCGGAATTAACCTGGATCAGGAAGCCCATGGGCTGATTCCAACAGCTGCCTGGAAAAAAAAGCGCACCGGTGTACCCTGGCAAGGAGGCGAAACCCTGTCAATTGCTATCGGTCAGGGATTTAACCTGGCAACTCCCCTTCAGATGGCGGTTTTGGTCGCTGCGGTTGCCAATGGGGGCAATCGTTATCGGCCGATGATATTGGACCGCATTAAAAGGGTCGATGGACAAATCATTCGGAAGAATGAACCGAAGCTGATCGGAAAATTACCGGTCAGCCCATCCAATCTAGATCTCGTTAAACTGGGCTTATGGAAGGTGGTCAACGGTGAAAACGGAACGGCTCGCGGCAGCCGTCTGGCAGACATCGATATCAGTGGCAAGACCGGTACCTCTCAGGTGATTAGCCGCAAAGAGGACGAAATGCTACCGGAAGAAGATATGCCGGTACATTTAAGAGCCCATGCATGGTTTGTGGCGTATGCGCCTTCTGAAAATCCGAGTATCGCGGTTGCGGTTGTCGTTGAACATGGTGAGCACGGCTCCGGTACCGCAGCGCCTATAGTCAAGGAAATGATAAAAACGTATTTGCGTAACGACGATGTTTGATCGACGGTTGATACAGTATTTTGATTGGGGTTTGATGGGATTGGCCATCTTGATCGGGTGTATCGGCCTGGTCACTTTGTACAGTGCCGTAACAGCGGAGACACCGACACCTCAAAAGATGTTGTTCTTTAAGCAGCTGTTGTGGTTTTCCGTTGGGCTGGTTGCCATGGTGGCTGCTTTTCTATTTAATTATAAAATGTTGGATCGCTGGGCACAGCCCAGCTACTTTGTCTGCATTGCTTTGTTGATTGCAGTGCTATTTTTCGGTAAATATGTCGGCGGGTCGCGAAGATGGCTGATCATCGGTCCACTTTCATTTCAACCGTCCGAACTTGTTAAGATTGCTGTCATCCTTAGTTTGGCGCATTACTATTCAAAGGATGCTAAAACCCGCGGGTTTACCCTCCGTGAACTCATTCGGCCATTGATGATTATTATACTGCCGGTCCTGCTAATCAGCCTGCAGCCGGATCTGGGTACGGCCGGGTTGGTGGTGTTGATTGCCGGCTCCATCACGGTTTTTGTTAAAATTGAAAGACGCTCATTTATTTATCTGATTGCTTCCGGAGCGGTATTGGCTCCGCTGATATGGTTTTTTCTAAAAGAATACCAAAAAAAGCGGATTCTCGTATTTTTGGATCCGGACCGGGACCCGTTGGGAGCCGGATATCACATTATTCAGTCTAAAATTGCAATTGGTTCCGGAATGCTCAGCGGCAAAGGGTTTCTAAAAGGCACGCAGAATGCACTTTCATTTCTCCCCGAGGAGCACACGGATTTTATTTTTTCGGTTTTGGCTGAAGAATGGGGATTCCTTGGATCGGTTACACTGGTTCTATTATTTCTTATTTTAATATTTTGGGGGTTAACAGTAGCCCATGGATGCCGCGAACCTTTTGGCACCATTGTGGCCGTCGGAGTTACGGCTATGATTTTCTGGCAGGTGTTCATCAATATCGGCATGTCGATGGGACTTTTTCCGGTGGTGGGCGTGCCGCTGCCATTTGTCAGCTATGGTGGATCTTCGGTCCTTACCACTGCAGTCTGTATCGGCTTGTTGTTAAATGTGAGTATGCGCAGATTTATGCTGGAATAAACTGTTCTCCCAACTGCAGCGATGCGCAGTGAGATATTTTGGAATTTGGAATTTGGATTGCGGATTAAACAGGCTCGCATTTAAGGCGCAATTGCCGCAACTGTTTTTAAATCCAAAATCCGAAATCTAAAATCTAAAATCTTGGAGGTAAACGCAAAAATGAAAAAAGATAAAAAAATCGATTCTATATCAACATTTTTAGGATCTGATACCAGTTTTGAAGGCACGATTGAATTTCAAGGTACCATCCGGGTGGATGGGCGCGTCAAGGGCAAAATTTGCAGCCAGGGTGGGACGTTAATTGTTGGCGAGAAAGCAGTGATTGATGCAGATATCATTGCCGGCGCGGTTGTCGTTATGGGAGAGGTCAACGGCACTATCGATGCCAAAGAGCGGATTGAAGTGTATCCTCCCGGTCGTTTAGGCGGAAATGTTCAGGCAGCGGTCATTTCGATCGAACCCGGCGCTATTTTTAACGGCAATTGCGCCATGAAAACCCAAACCACCTCCGCAAAAAAGACCCCGGCCCCACCCCAAATTCCTTCCGTTTCAACAGCCTCCAAGGGCGAATAAAATTTTAAAAAACCCTTTGACAACGGCTTGTTGCTGATGGTATAGACCGCCGAGCCAAATCATCCTTTTACCCATTATTAACTAGAACTCATCTCAAAAATGTGGATCAGGGTTCATGGCCCCCGCAATTTGCGGAATTTCGCATCAGAACTTAATATATTAAGGTGCTCAAAAGGCGCGGTTCGGCGAAAAAGCGGAGCATACACGGTAGTATGTGAGCATTTTGAGCCGAGTCGATGAACTCCTTAATATTCATAAAAATTGATGTGAAATCCCGCTTTAGCGGGGCAACACCGCCATGGGCACTTAGACGCATTTTTGAGATGGGTTCTATTTAGACCAGTTGCGCAAAAATTCTTTTCAACGGAGGTTCTCTCGATGAGGATTTTTGGTTTGTACCGAAAATGTTCTACAGTCCTTCTAATGACCCTGGTAATCGTGCTGCTTGCTGCTTCTTTGGCCTCGGGCGCATCGGAAGAATCAGGCGGTGGAGGGATCACCGTTATTCCCGATGAATCCGTTATCATCCAGATCGCTAATTTCCTTCTCATCATTTGGATTTTGAACCTTATTTTATATCGACCTATCCGGAATATTCTGCGTCAAAGAAAGGAAAAAATAGAAGGTCTTGAGCTCAGAATCGAAACCTATAATGAAAACGCCAAAGAAAAAGATGACGCGTTTGCATCGGGTATTAAAGAGGCCCGGACAAAAGGTTTAAAGGAAAAGGAAACACTGTTACAAGCTGCTGTTGAAGAAGAAAAACAGATTATTGAAAATGTGAATGCAAAAGCGCAGGCGGAGTTGGCAGAAATTCGTAAAAAAATCGCAAAAGACACAGAAGCTGCTAGAGTATCGTTACAAGAAAAAGTGGATGAATTTGCTGATGATATTTGCCAAAAAATTTTGGGGAGGACAGTTTAATGAAATTTTCGGGTCGTAAGCGGCGGTTCGATTGGAAAAAACACCGGGCGATTCTAATTGGCGTTCTGGTGGCTTTTATGGGCCTATCATTGGGGACTGCCCTGGCGGCTTCCGGTGGGGATTCCGGCTCGAAGGGGTGGCAAAATCTGGATTGGTATCGGCTTATGAACTTTGTCGTACTAGCGGGAGTGCTGGTTTTTATTTTGCGCAAGCCCGTTTCCCAGGCGTTGAGTTCACGCATTAAAGACATCAAGGAACAATTAGAAAGTTTAGAGGTCCAGAAAGCTGAAGCCGAAAAACAGTTGGCCCAATACAATGAAAAATTATCCCAACTGGAGAGCGAAGCCGAAAAAATCGTTGACGATTATATCAAACAGGGTAATGAGACCAAGGCGAAAATCCTTAAAGAAGCCGAACGAACTGCAGAGAAACTCCAGGCCCAGGCTCGACGAAATATTGAACATGAGTTTGACAAGGCCAAGCAGAAGCTGCAGCAGGAAGTTGTTGAATCCTCACTGCAAAAAGCTGAGGAGAGTTTAAAGAAAGAAATCACGGCCAAGGATCAGGATAAACTCGTTGACGAATATATAGATAAGGTGGTGGCATAATGAAAAATCTAGCGGTGGCCCGACGCTATGCAAA
>Ga0209976_10002187_pt1 | contig 11207 bp, 9 predicted proteins | sample SumtaG_FD_182806 | JGI IMG/M metagenome (GOLD analysis project Ga0209976, IMG submission 182806) | Deep subsurface microbial communities from Indian Ocean to uncover new lineages of life (NeLLi) - Sumatra_00157 metaG (SPAdes) (version 2) | ecosystem: Environmental > Aquatic > Marine > Oceanic >... | reverse complement strand
TCTAATGGTGTGATACTTGGAAGATTATGGACTTCTGCTTATTGGTTTGATGGTTCAATAGATGAATTAAGAGTCTGGAATCGTTCTTTATCAGCAGATGAAGTTCAACAGCATTATTTCACAAATCTAAACAAATATGATACTGATAAATGGTTACTTTATGTCAATCAAAGTAAGAATTCAACTGCAGGTTTAGATGATGGAACTTATACTTATTTTTCAACAGCTAAAGATAATGTTGGTAATGAAAATTTAACAGAAATAAGAACATTGACTATAGATTCAACTGCCCCTCAGATTGATTTTGTATTGCCAACAAATAATTCGAGTGTTTCTGTAAATAGAGATTATATAGAAATTAATGTAACAGCAACAGACTTACACTTAGATACAATTACAATTAAATTGTACAATTCAACAAGTGATTTAATAGAAACAAATACATCTTCAATGAGTCCATTTTATATTAATTATTCTGTATTAAGTGATGGTTTATACTATTACAATGTAACTGCAAATGATTCTATTGGAAATGTGGGTTTCACAGAAACAAGAAATATAACTTTAGATACATTATATCCACAAATCTTTTTTGTTCCACCAGCACCAGACAATGATACAGTAACAACAAACATATCAATAGAAATTAATGTTTCAATTGAAGAGCTTTATTTGGATGAAATAATCTATAACTGGAATAGTACTAATTACACAATGTATGATGATTCTTTAGTATTGATGATGAATTTTGATAATGTAAGTGCATTGGGGGAGAACGATAGTTATATTGTTGATGTTTCAGGTTATGAGAATGATGGAAATTGTTCTGGGAGCTTATGTCCAACATGGAACACATCTGGTAAATTTAATGGTGCTTATACTTTTGATGGATCTGGCGATACAATTACAATTCCAGATCATAGTAGTTTGGATCTTGCCAGTAATTTTACTATTGGTGTATGGGTAAAAATGAATCAATTCAAGAATTATAGTGCTATAGTTAGTAAATCTCCTGATACCCAGATGAAAAACTTCAATTATGGTCTATGGTCTTATGATGCACCGATTGAGATAAGGGGAATTATTGGTGATAATATTGATTATAATACAATTGATCTTAATGGTAGTTTAAATACTAATGAATGGTATTATATTGTTTTTTCTATTGATGGTTCTTATTTATATTTATATGTAAATGGTATTTTAGATAATCAACAAGTACAAACAATTACTCAATCTACTAATAACGAATCCATGTTAATCTCAAAAGATGTATTGACTTTTAATGGCACAATGGATGAAGTCCGTATATACAATAGAAGTCTAAGTGCAGATGAAATTCAACAACAATATATGAGTAATCTTAATAAGTATGATACAGACAAATGGTTACTTTATGTCAATCAAAGTAAGAATTCAACTACTGGTTTAGATGATGGAACTTATACTTACTTTACTTCTGCTAAAGATAATGTTGGTAATGAAAACTTAACAGAAACAAGATACTTTACTGTTGACACAATAAACCCCCAAATTGATTTTGTCTTTCCAACAAAAAATTCGGGTTCATTAACTAATTTAATAGAAGTTAATGTATCAGTAATAGAAGATAATTTAGATACAATTACAATAAGACTTTATAACTCAACAAATGATTTGATAGAAACAAATACCTCTTCAACAACTCCATTTTATATTAATTACTTTGGATTATCTGATGATTTATATTTTTATAATGTAACTGCAAATGATTCTATAGGGCATTCTAATTTTACTGAAACAAGAAATATTACCTTAGAGGCAACACCCCCAACCATAACTTTTGTTTTTCCAACAGAAAACTCTAGTGCATCAAGAAGTAGAGATTATATAGAAGTTAATGTAACTGCTTCAGACAGTGGATTGGGTTTGGATAGCATCTTAATAAGATTATACAACTCTACAAACGATTTAATAAATTCTTCAACTACAACAAGTTCTCCAAATTATATAAATTTTTTAGGGTTGGATGATGGTATTTACTTTTATAATGCAACAGCAAACGATACATTAAATAATCAAAATTCAACTGAAACTAGGAATATTACTTTAGACATAACCCCTCCTCAAATTACTATTGTCAGCCCAATGAACCAAACATATTCAACTGACATTATTGATTTTAATGTAAGTTTAAATGAAATGGGAGATTGGTGTGGTTTCTCATTAAATGGAGCTACAAATGTGACAATGACTAAATTTAATAATACTTACTTTAATTATACAAAATCTTCAATTGCACAAGAATCACATAATATCACATTTTCTTGTAATGACACAATAGGAAATATGAATGTTTCTTCTGGAATAACATATTTTACAGTGGAAATAGCTGAGGTTCTCCCTCCTTCTGATGGGGGTGATGGTCTATCTGTAATAAATATTGTTCTTGACCCAACGGAAATTAATTTAGATATGATCCTTAATAGAGCTATTAATGAAATAATTAGTGTTAAAAATTTGGGTACAAGTCAAATAACTGTTTTTGTTTTTCAAAAAGGATTAAATGATATGATTATTTTAAATACAACATTCTTAACTTTAGCTGTGGGCGAAACAAAAAGTTTAAACATCAGATTTGTAGCACCAAACCAATCAGGTGTTTATGTAGGAAAAATAATTATAGGAAACAAAGAAGTTTTAGTTACTTTAAATGTAAGAACAAAACTTCTTTTATTTGATTCAAATATGGTTATTTTAAATAAAAATTTTAAAGTTCTTTCTGGAGAAAAGTTGAAAACTGAGATTACATTAATTCCTTTGGGGGATAAGGAAAGATTAGATGTAACTTTAAATTATGTGATTAAAGATTATGATGAAAATATTTATTTAACCCATAGTGAAACAATTCTCATTGAGGAAGAAATAAATTTTAAAAGAGATTTTAATACTGGAGAACTTCCTGTTGGGAAATATATTATTGGTTTAGAATTAGTATACCCAAACGGGGTAGCTACTTCAAGCGCACATTTTGAGATTAGTGCAAAAACTCCTATAGGAAATAAGATTTTGTATTTAATTAGTTTGATATTAATAACTCTAAGTTTGATAGTAATAGTATTCATAATTAAATTTATAAAGAAAAAGAAAACACAAAACATTCCTGAAAGTAAATAATAAAATGAATTTTTAATTTGGATACAAAATATTTATATAACAAATTTTCTCTTTGACTTAATGATATATGAATTTTCTCAAGATATTCAATCAATAGCAGAAGAAATTTCTTTACTTTTATTTCCACATGTAAGAATAGAAAATGTTAAATGCTTTAAGAGTTATGGAACTTCTTCTAAAAGAACAATTGCAAGATGTCATGCTTTGGGAAAACTAATGCAAAAAGCTCTTGATACTCCAGCATTTTATGTTCTTGAATTTTTATCTGAAAGATTTGATAAACTTAATGAAGAAGAAAAGATAAAAGTTATAATGCATGAACTAATGCATATACCAAAAACTTTTGGAGGGGGTTTTAAACATCATAATGTGGTTACTAATAAAAATGTCAATTTGTATTATAAAACTTATAAAAATAAAAAGGAGATGAAACAAAGAAATGGAAATTGGTTTAAATAAAAAGAAATTTGAAATTGATTTGAAGATATGTAAGTCGTTTGAAAGATTTTCAGGATTGATGTTTACCCAAAAAAACAAGGCAAATGCATTATTATTTGATTTTAAAAGACCAGTTAAAATCGCAATCCATTCTTATTTTGTATTTTTTCCTTTTATTGCTTTGTGGATTGATGATAAAAATAAAATTATGGAGTTTAAGATTATTAAACCATTCACTTTAATGGTTCAACCAAAAAAATCTTTTTATAAAATTATAGAGATTCCTATTAATAAAAAATATAAAAGGGTTGTAGCACTTCTCGTCGGTAATTAGAAAGATTTAAATAGAGAATTGTTTTAATAAATAAAACGGAGGTGGATATAATGGGAAGAATTATTAAAAAAAAGGTTATTACAAGAAGACCAGGACATCTTTATTATGTAGATGGTGCAGGAAATGTATGTGAAGCAAAAATGGCTCGTGGTGGAAAAAGGAAAAAGAGTGCTAAGAAAAAATCAGCGAAGAAAAAACCTGTAAAGAAAAAAGTTGTCAAGAAAAAAAAGAAAAAATAAAACTGTTTGATTTTATTTTTTGTATTTTAATTTATTGTGAAATTTATTTTAATTAATTTTATATATCTATTTCTATTTGATTTTCTATGACGATTGTTTTGGGAATTGAATCAACAGCACATACTTTTGGTGTATCTATTGTAAAAAAAGGAAAAATCTTATCTAATATAAAGAAAAGTTATACAACTGAACAAGGAGGGATTATTCCAATAGAAGCAGCAAATCATCATAAAGAAAATAAAAATACAATTTTTCTTGAATCTTTAAAAAAAGCAGGAATAAAGATACGGGATGTTGATGCAATTGCGTTTTCACAAGGTCCAGGTCTTGCTCCTTGTTTATTAGAAGGAATGAAATTTGCTAAAAAACTTGCTGCTGATTTAAAAAAATCAATAGTTCCTGTAAATCATTGTATTGCTCATTTAGAAATTGGTAAAATCACAGGTGCTAGAGACCCTGTAATGCTTTATACTTCTGGAGCTAACACCCAAATAATTGCTTATTCTTCTGGGAAATATAGAATATTTGGAGAAACTCTTGATATTGGTGTAGGAAATTTTATTGATAATTTTGCAAGATATATTGGAATGGGTTTTCCTGGAGGACCAAAAATACAAAAACTTGCAGAAAAAAGTAAAAATTATATTGAATTACCATACAAAGTTAAAGGGATGGATATAACACTTTCTGGAATTCTCACTAATCTGAAACAAAAATTGAATTCTGATAAGTCTAAATTATCTGATTTAGCTTATTCAATGCAGGAAACGGTTTTTGCAATGTTGGTTGAGACTGCTGAAAGAGCTTTGGCACATACTGGAAAGAATGAATTGCTTTTAGGAGGAGGTGTTGCATGTAATTCAAGATTGCAAGAGATGTGTAGAATAATGTGCGAAGAAAGAGGAGCAAAATTTTTTTGTCCACCAAATAATCTTTTAACCGACAACGGAGCTATGATAGCTTTTTTAGGGGAGATAATGTATGAAAAAGGAATAAAAATTTCTTATAAAGAATTGGATAAAATTGATATAAAACCACGACAAAGAACAGATGAAGTTGATATAATTTACAGATAATTTTTTATATGTCTTTATATTTAAATTTTGATGACTAAAAAGAGGCTGAAGAAAAACTTGTCCATAAAACAAAAAAATTTGGGTGTTTTGTTAATATTAATTCTTGTAGGAATTATATTATTTAGATTTATTACACTTTTAAGCCCACCTCCATTAACAGGATATTGGTCTAAAGAAGGAGTTACTTATCTTTGTTCAAACTGCACAGACTGTACTGACGCAATTGCTAATGCAAGTTCTGGCGATATAATTAATTTAACAGCAGATATATCAAATTTTAATGGAACATGTATTGATTTTAATGGAATAGATGATATAACTTTTGATTGCCAAGGATATTATATTGAAGGTGATGGCTCTGGGACAGATTATGGAATTTATTTAAGCAATGCTAATGGTGGCTCAAACAATAATACATTAAAAAATTGCAATATTAGTAATTTTTCTTATGGGATGTATCTTTATACAAGTTCAAATAATACTCTAACAAACCTAACTTTAAATTTAAACACTGTAAGGGGAATTCGTCTTTATTTCAAATCAAATCAGAATACTTTAACAAACCTAACTTTAAATGGAAACAATGATGGAATCTATTTCCATACAAGCTTAAACAATAATACTCTAACAAATATAATTTCAAATTCAAATACTGGTTATGGAATCTATCTTGGGTCAAGTTCAAATCATACTTTGACAAATATAACTACAAATTTAAACGAAAACCATGGACTCTATCTTCAGTCAAGTTCAAATAACAATATTTTAACAAATATAACTTCAAATTCAAACGGTGAGCATGGTATAATTATCTATTCAAGTTCAAATAACAATGTTTTAACACATGTGACAGCTAATAATAATACTCAATCTGGAATTCATATCCTTACAAGCTCAAATAACAATATTTTAACAAATATAACTTCAAATTCAAACACTCAGCGTGGAATCTATCTTCATTCAAGTTCAAATAACACACTCCAAAACATAACCTCAAATTTAAATACCCAGTATGGAATTTATCTTTATTCTAGTTCTAATAATAACACACTCCAAAACATAATTTCAGATTCAAATTCTTATGGAATTTATCTTTCTTCAAGTTCAAACAATACTTTAAGAAATAATAATATGAGTGGTAATACTTATAATTTTTATATTGGTGGAACCCAAAACCTTGATTTTAACCAGAATATTGATGCATCAAACATTGTAGATTATTCTTATAAACTATATTATAATTATTCAATATCAAATTATACATTTAACTCCACTACAGCTCCACAAGCAGGGGCAGTTATTTGTGCGGGTTGTGATAATATTACTTATTCTGATTTAAATTTAAGTCACAATAATTACCAAGGTTTGCATTTTTTTAATACAACAAATTCTCTTGTTCAAAACATAACTGCAAATTCAAATTATCATGGAATTTATCTTAAATTAAGTTCAAATAATATTTTAATAAATATTACAACTTTAAGCAATAACTTTGGAACTTATCTTATTTCAAATTCAAATAATAATACACTTCAATATATCACAAATTTAGATGGTGATATTGGGATTCAAATCCAAAGTAGTTTAAGTAACTCACTCCAACATATAATTTCAAATTCAACTGACCAGTGGGGAGTTTATCTTTATTCAAATGCAAATCACAATATCCTAAACAATATAACTGCAAACTTAAACGGCAATATGGGAATTTATCTTAACTCTGTAAATAATAATACTTTAACAAATATAACTGCAAACTTAAACAATCCATATGGAATTTATATTAAATCAAGTTCAAATAATACTCTTACAAATTCCCAGATACAAAATAGTAATAGCTATGGATTATATTTTACTGGCACAAACCCCAGCAATAATACTATTTACAATAATTTATTTAACAACACTAATAATTATAAGAATACTACAGCATTAACCAACTTTTTCAATACAACTAAAACTAATGGAACAAATATAATTAATGGTTCTTGGATTGGAGGTAATTATTGGGGATATCCAAATGGAACTGGTTTTTCAGATATATGTGCAGATGCTGATTCTGATGGGATTTGTGATTCTACTTACAGTTTAGATGGTAGCAATTATGATTATCTTCCTCTTGCTGGAGGAGGATGCACAGAATCATGGACATGCACAGATTGGTCAACTTGTGTCAGTTCACTTCAAACAAGAACATGTACTGATTCAAATGGTTGTGGAACAGAGACAAGCAAACCAGCAGTATCTCAAGCATGTACTGTTACACCTAGCTCTGGAGGAAGTGCACCACCTGGAATAACAGCAGACCAACCAACAGTAACATATTCATGGGATGTAGTAGAACCAGAAACACCTTTGGAAATGGAGATAACAGAATCAGGTATAGATATAACAACAATAACTGTTGATGTTTCAGAAACAGTTACAAGCGTATCAATCAAAGTAACAAAAATTGATGTAGTCCCATTATCAGATATAAAAATAGATTTGGATGGAGATACTTATCAATCATTTCAAATAGATGTAACAGGATTAAACGATACAAACATAGAAGAAGTAACAATAGAATTTAAGGTTAATAAAACATGGATTGATGAAGAGAATGGGACTACAGAAGAAGTAATTCTTTACAGAAAAGAAGACACAGGAAATAAATGGGACGAATTAACCACAACATTTGTGAGCAGTGATGATGATTACTATTACTTCACTTCAACATCTTTAAGCTTTTCATCATTTACAATAGCTTTGAAAATAGCAAGGATGATTGAATGCATTCCAGAAGAAAGAAAGTGCATAGGTAATGTGCTTCAGCAGTGCAGTACTAATGGAATGACTTGGGAAACTATTGAGACTTGTGATTATGAATGTAGAAAAAATAAATGTGTGGATAAATTTGAATTTTCCATTTTAATATTTTATATTATAGTTGTTGTGTTGAGTATAGGAATATTAATTGTAATTTTTGTTGGATATAGATATTTTTCTAAGAAACATACTCAAAAAGTATGGGACAAATCTAAAGGAAGTCGAGGAATTTCAACTGGAGGATGAATAAGAAACTTTTATAAACTAACTATTTTATTTTAATTTATCTGATGAACGAGGATTCAAATGAGGATATTCGTTCTCTAATTAAATAAAAAATAAAAATAAAATGGATGCATATCAAATAATTGAGAAAGCTAGAAAAACAGGAAAGATAGAGAAAGGAACAAATGAAGTTACAAAAGCGATTGAAAGAGGAACTGCCAAGTTTGTAGTTTATGCTTCTGATGTGGAACCTAAGGAAATTGTTCAGCACATACCTCTTTTGTGTAAAGAGAAAAAAATTCCTTGTCAAGAAGTAGATAACAAAAATAAACTTGGAATTGCAGCAGGGCTTTCAGTGCCTTGTTCATCTGTTGCAGTAATAGAATCTGGAGAAACTGAATCTGAAATTTCTCAATTAAAATAAAAATGAAACAACAAAGAGTTAAACAAGGCAAAGCAGAGTCTTCTAAAGGAAGTAATAAGATTTTGGGAGAAGTGGCTTCTGCTGTTGTAGAAGAAATTATAGGAAGAACAGGATTTCGTGGTGAAATTACACAGGTAAAGTGTAGAGTTTTAGAAGGAAAAGATAAAGATAGAATTATGAGAAGAAATGTGAAAGGACCTATAAAATTAGGAGATATTTTAATGCTTAGAGAAACAGAAATTGAAGCAAGAAGAATAAGGTCTAAAGTAACTAAGGGGGCTTATACTTAAGATGAAAATTAAAAATTTCCATGGAGTCCGCCCAAGCGTGATCGAACTTAAGGAGGCGTATACATAAAAATGCCTAAATGTAAATATTGTGGAAAAATGTATGATGTTCCTAAGGGATTAACTTTAATTATGAAAGATGGAACTATTAATTATTTATGCTCTTCAAAATGCAGGAAAAATATGTTTATGAAAAGAAGAAAAGTTAGATGGATAATAAAAAAGAAAAAAGATAAAGAGAACAAAATTTCTGAAAATAAATAATTTTTAATAAACTTTAAATAGTTACCTTACCAATATTTCTAATAAAAATAGGGTGTTTTTTTGTTGTATGGTTTATAAGAAATATATTAAAAGAGGGGGAAAAATGTATGGTCCTTACAAATACCATTCTCGCAAGATAAGGGGTAAGGTAATTACAGAATATCTTGGCAAAGCAGAGGAGAAAAACAAAAACAAATTATTTTTAATTCTCTTTATTGTAGGATTAATTTCTCTTTTTTCTTTGATTTTTATTTTAAGTTATAATTCTAATTTTGTAAAAACCATGACTGGTTTTATTGTTTCTGATGATTTTGAGGATGAAACTGCTTCAGCAGTCATAAGATTTGTTATTGAAATAACAAAAGCAAAACATCTTGATACTAGTAGGAATTTTATCTCAAATATTTATGATGAAGTAAAAGCTTTAGATGATGTTTGGAGTGAAGAAATCCCTTCTGGCGATTATGTTAGAGTGACCTTTGAAGAAAATTTAACTTCTGAAAATGATATAACAATTTATCCAAGAGTTGTAAGTGGGTCTCCTACAATTGAGGTTTATGAAATTGATGGGACAGAAATTATTGTTCAATTCAGTGATATTATTTCAAATGAATATAATAAAGTTTTACTAATAAACCTCCAAGGAACTCAAGATACTTTTGATTTAAGAATTGTTGATGGAAGTTTAGAGTTTGAGCATATTTTTGACCCTGAGAAATCTCTTTATACTGAAAATTTAGGAGATGAATCAGAAGAATTAGAAAAAGGGCAAGAATCTAAAAAAATTTTAATTAAGGAGGTTAAAGAATGAAAGATGTCAATAAAATCAGGTTGATTGTTTTATTATCTGGATTTATTAGTATGGAACTGGAAATTTTAGGAACAAGATTAATATCTCCTATTTTTGGTTCTACTATTTATGTTTGGACTTCCTTAATTGGAGTAACTTTAACATTTTTAGCATTAGGTTATTGGTATGGGGGGAAATTAGCAGATAAAGGAAAGATAAATCTTAACAAATTAGGATTAATAATATTATTTCTTGGCGTTTATATTTGTTTACTTCCTTTTATTTCAAGAGCAATATTATATCAATTCAATAGTTTGGGAATAATCTTTGGACCTTTGTTAATTTCATTTGTGATTTTAGCATTCCCAATATTCTTTTTAGGATTTGTTGTGCCAACTTCTGTTAAACTTGTGACAAATTATTTGGGAGAAATTGGGAGAAAGGCAGGACAGATTTATGCTCTGGCAACTGTTGGGAGCATAATTGGAACTTTTGCTACAGGATTCTTTTTAATTTTATATCTTGGAGTGATTAAAACTGCGCTAATAACAGGAATCATACTTATATTATTATCATTATTCGTAATGGGAGATAAGAAAAATAAAAGATTTTTTCTGGTTTTTTTATTAATTCCATTATTACTATTTTTTATAACTCCAAAAATATCTCCTCTTATAATTTATTCTGATTCTGGATATTATTCAGAAATTAAAGTAACACATGAAGTAATTGGGGGATATAATGTCAGACAATTGGTTTTAGATAATGCTGTTCAGACAATTAAAACAGATAAGCCGAATTATTTTAATTATATTAATTTTTTTAGGATACCATTTTATTTTAGAGATATTTCATCTGTTTTGATGGTAGGTTTGGGGGGTGGAGAAGGTATCAAAATGCTTCATAATGATTATGGTGTGGAGATAGATGTTATAGAATTAGACCCAAAATTAAAATTTGTTGCTGAAAAATATTTTGATTTAAATATTAGTAATTTTAATATAATTGAAAATGATGCAAGAAATTATCTTTTAACTACAGATAAAAAATATGATTTAATAATTTCTGATATTGCTTTTGTTGATTGGAGTCCTTATCTTTTTACAATTGAATTTTATGAGATTGTTGAAAATCATTTAAGTGATGATGGAATTTTTATGATGAAT
>Ga0209976_10002183_pt1 | contig 11214 bp, 11 predicted proteins | sample SumtaG_FD_182806 | JGI IMG/M metagenome (GOLD analysis project Ga0209976, IMG submission 182806) | Deep subsurface microbial communities from Indian Ocean to uncover new lineages of life (NeLLi) - Sumatra_00157 metaG (SPAdes) (version 2) | ecosystem: Environmental > Aquatic > Marine > Oceanic >... | reverse complement strand
CGAAAATAAGGATCCAGAGAAAACTGAAGTATACCTTGTATTTGAAAGATCTTTTATTCTTCCGGATCTTGCTTGGTGTGCCCCTTGTATGTTTTTATCAGCCTCAGGTCTTCTTACAAATCAAGGATATTGGATTTTTTTTTCAATAGCCGGAGGTAGTGCAATACTTTTCTTATTTTTGCTAGATTTTTCATTTAATCTCCAACAAAAATCATATAAAAAAGAAAGAAGGAAAGAGAATATCCTTGAAATACTGGTAAATATTCTCTGTTTGTTTGGGGGACCACTTTTCATGGTATATGGCTTCATTAATCTTTGATTACTGCTTTATGACCATTAGTTTGTTTTTATTTTTAAAAAATAGAGTGCTAGACTTAAGAATAAAAGAAATCTAAATCTATATTTATTAAAAAAATTAAATAATTTCAAAAAAAAATCAAGTTGATAATTTATGACTAAAGTAAATGGTGCCCAATTGGTTGTTCGCACTTTGGAAAATCAAGGTGTTAAGGTAATATTTACCCTTTGTGGAAGCAATTCAGTAATATATATGTATTGTCAGGATTCTTCATGCACTGAAAGAGGGATTGACCTTATAGATTTTCGTCATGAGCAAGCAACAGGTCATGCTGCCATGGGATATTATCTTTCGACGGGAGAAGTTGGGGTATGTTCAGTTCCATCTGGTCCGGGAATAATAGATCTATTTCCCTCAATTCCATTAGCTTATGATGCAAGCATTCCTCTTGTAGCTATTTGCACAAGTACTTCATTAATGGAGGCTGAAAAATTAGCTCAGAATGAAATTGACATGGTGCCATCGTTTCAACCAGTAACAAAATGGGCTGGATATTGTTATCAAACGGCACGAATTCCCGAATATATTAATATGGCTTTTAGAATTGCCGCTACTGGTCGACCAGGTCCGGTTCTATTAATTATTCCTATTGATATATTGGTACAGCAATGTGATGATGAGTTGGATGTCGTAAAACAAGCTTTTCAACCGGTACATAAATTAAGGTCTTTTTATGGTCCATATGGTAATGAAAGTCAGGTAACGAAAGCTGTTGATTTATTGTTAAAAGCAAAAAACCCATTGATAATAGCAGGAAGTGGAGTTGCGTTTTCTAATGCATCAAAGGAGTTACTTAACTTTGCTGAACTAGCACAAATCCCGGTGGGAACTTGGAATTTTGGTTTAGCAGAATTCCCCTCTGATCATCCATTATTTTTCGGACCTGCTACTCCTTTAGATGGACCGGGTACATCTCTGCTCCAAAAAGTTGACGTCGTGCTGATACTGGGATCACGAATTAACTTTTTTATGCTTTACGGTCGAATGCCTTTTTTTTCAGATGAAGCTAAACTTATACAAGTGGATATCAAAGCTGAAGAAATAGGGAGAAATCGTGCTATAGATATCCCAATTGTTGGGGATATTAAAGGCGTACTTACTCAACTTATCAATATTACAAAGAATAAATTGAAAAATCCTAGAACTGAGACTCAATGGGTCAAAAAAATTCAAGATCTTTTAAGTAAATTTGAATTACGTATAGAAAAAGAAGGAAATTCTGATAAAATTCCGATTCAGCCTCAACGTCTAGCAAAGGAAGTAAGGGATTTTATGCCTGAAGACGGAATAATAATTTTAGATGGAGGAGATACAACAGTTTGGGGAATTACCTACTTAAGAGCTCGAACACCAAAATCGCTATATTTTTCTGGGGCTCTGGGGCTTGAACATCTTGGGGGTAGTGTTCCAATGGCTGTTGCTACTAAATATGCGAATCCCGATAAGAAGGTTCTAGTCTTAACAGGAGATGGCTCATTTTTATTTAACGGCAAAGAGTTAGAAACTGCTCGAAGATATGATTTACCATTTGTGGTTGTGATAAGTAATGATAGACTTTGGGGAATGGTCGCTAGAGGACAAAAAATGTCTCAAGGTAAGAAATTCTTTGGTTTAGGAAGTTCTTTAAGTGATAATACTAGATACGATAAATATGCTGAAGCTTTTGACTGTCATGGAGAATTAGTGACAGATCCAAATGAAATCCGGCCTGCTTTACAACGTGCTTTTGATTCCAATCTTCCTGCAATAATTGATGTCAGAATTAACCCTAAGGTGAATTCGGTAATGAATTATCTAGCCAAAGCTCGCTCTACACCTCGTACTCGAGCTGTTAAAGATAGTAAAAAAGAAGAAATCATACTTGAGGCATCGTCAAAGAATTAGTGGATTAGTCAATGAAAAATTGAAGGATTTAAAGTATTACATTTTATTTTTTATTAAAAGTATTATCTTACGATGAAAAGAATTGGTCTGATAGTAAATCCAATAGCAGGCATGGGAGGTAGTGTTGGTCTTAAAGGAACGGATGGAGTCATATATCAGAAAGCGGTAAAAATGGGTGCTAAACCTATAACTCCTGGAAAAGTTAGTGAGTTATTAACTCATATAGAAAGAAAGGAAGAGATTTTGATGATAGTAGCACCTGGAAAGATGGGTGCAGACATCATTAAAGACAAGAGCATAGAGTTTGAAATAATAGGTAAAATAAGTGAAACTACTTCCGCTCAAGATACAAAACGAATTGCAAAACAGATGCTCAACCAAGGAGTTGATTTACTGATTTTTTGTGGTGGAGATGGAACTGCTAGAGATATATATGATGCAATTGGATTAGAAATACCAATAATCGCTGTACCAGGGGGTGTAAAAATGTACAGTTCAATATTTTCTTTTAACCTTAAAGCTGCTGCTCAAATAATTGACGGTTTTCTAGACAATTTTAGTGAAACAGAAGATAGAGAGATCTTAGATATAGATGAAGAGCTTGTAAGAAAGGATATCTTAAAAACAACTCTGTATGGCTATTTAAAAGTTATTAAATTCAGAAACTTAATACAAGCAGGAAAAGAAGGTTCAAATCTTGGGAGAACTATTGAAGAAAATAAACAAGAAATTGCTCAATGGATAATTGAAGATATGAAAGAAGATACAATCTATTTACTAGGTCCAGGTACAACTGTAAAAACAATAACAGATATTTTAATGTTACCCAAAACTCTACTTGGAGTAGATGCGATTAATAATAAGAAGATTGTAGGTAGTGATTTGAATGAAAAGAGTATTCTCGAATTACTAGAAGATTTTCATGAAGCTGAGATAATACTATCTCCAATAGGGGGACAAGGTTTTATCTTTGGAAGAGGAAATAAACAATTTACTCCAAATGTTATTAAAAAAATAGGGAAAAAGAACCTTAAAATTATTTCAACTGAAGATAAAATAAGAAGTCTTGACTGTTTAAGGGTAGATACTGGAGATAGTGATTTTGATATGGAGCTAAAAGGACTTGTAAAGGTAATAATAGGTTATAAAGCACAATTAGTTATTCAAGTTGAATGATATGATCTAGTTATTTTTGCTAGTGTATAACTTATAAAATGATTTAAGATTTTAAGTTATCATATTAATTAAACCTCAAATGGTAATAAAATGGAGAAAATCGAAGTAATTAAAAAAGCAATCGAATGTGGGTTTGAAGATATAGGATTTACAACTATGGAACCTTTTGAATCTCAAAAAGAAATAATGAATTCTAGAAGAGAAGAATATGAATGGATTATAAGTAGTACCACAGATCTCATCAAAGGACTTGACCCTAAGAATCTAATGCCTAGTGGTAAATCTATTATTGTTTTAATTGATTTTCATTTCAGAGAAGCGTACCCTTCTAGTTTAGAAGGTTATTTTGGACGAGCTTACTTAGATGATGATCGAATAACTAGAAATAATATATATCTACGCATTAAAGCATTTCGTAGTTTTTTAAGAGATAATGGAATTGACTCAAAAACACCATTTAATATCCCACATAGATTAACAGCAGCTAGAGCTGGATGTGGGACTTTAGGAAGGAATAATTTTCTCTATTCAAACAGAATAGGACGAAAAAGCTCTTGGTTAACTCCAATACCCTTAATAGTTGATTATGAATTTGAACCAGATGAACCGACAGTTGAAATAGGATGCCCTAAATGGTGTAGAAACACCTGTATTGTTTCTTGTCCTACTGGTGCCCTTAGAGCTCCAAATACTATTGATCCTCGAAAATGTATATCATATCTTAGTTATTATCAAGAAGGAATAACTCCATTAGAGCTTCGAGAACCTTTAGGAACTTGGGTTTATGGTTGCGATCGATGTCAAGAAGTTTGTCCTCGCAATAGGCCATGGTTATCACAAGATTTACCTCTAAATGAAAGAGTAGTTGCTAAGGAAAAGGATTTCGATTTGATAAAACTACTACATATGGATCTGAATTATTATCAAAAAAAGATTTGGCCTCATATGTGGTACCAACCATATAAAGAAACTTGGCGTTGGAAAATGAATGTGGCGAGAGCAATGGGTAATTCTCAAGATTCGAAATATATACCTGAGCTTGTTAAAGCCTTTAAAGAAAACTCTGATGAACGTATAACCAGAATGATAGCTTGGGCTTTGGGAAGACTTGGTGGAGAGGAGTCAAAAATAGCTTTAGAATCTTTTCTTGAGATTGGTACCGGTGAAGTTCGAGAAGAGGTCCTACTTGCATTACAAAAGTTTAATTAAAACCTAAAGCACTTTAAATCTTTTTATGCTCTTTTAGTATTTTAATTATAAGTTGATCTCTAAATTTTCTAAGAGATTCATTATCATTTCCAAATTCAGAAGGTCTATTTTCCATTTCTTTATCTACTTCTCCTTGAATAAAATCTGCATATAATTCAAGAGCTTCCATTTCTTCCTCACCTGTGGATTCTCCTCTAATATGTAGCGTTATTCCTTTTATCCCTCCTTTTCCTCCACCTAACTGAAAAACTAAATAAGGTCCCATTGTAGCCCAACGTAATCCTGGACCGAAAGACATTGCTTTGTCTATGTCTTCAGCTGTACAAACACCATCCGTAAGCAATTCTGCACATATTGTACTTACCGCACCCTGTATTTGGTTTCCTATAAAGCCTGAAACATCTTTCTTTAAAATTATCGGTACCTTGTTGATTAACTTATAGAAATTAGAAGCTAATTCTGCTGTTTCAATCGATCCTCTTTCCCCTTCTGGAATTGTGATTTCTACTAAAGGTATAAGGTGTGGTGGGTTATACGGATGAGCACTAATACATCTTTTTGAATGTTGCGAAAATTTTGCGATTTCACTAATTAAAAGATTTGATGTACTACTAGCAAAAATTGCATCTGGCTTCGCATGTTTGTCAATATCTGCTAGAAGGCTCTGTTTTGTTTCTAAGTTTTCAGTTACCGACTCTTGAATGAATTGAGCATCTTTAACTGCTGTTTCAAGGGAGGTTGTATAGTTTATTAGATTCATCATCTCAGGAATTTTTTCTTTTCCAAACACCCCATTGAGAGCTAAACTTTCAAGATGTTCCCGAATTTCTTGTTTAGCTATATCTTCTTCCTCTTCTGTAAACAACCAAAGATTCACGGGATAACCTTTCCATATAAAATTCGCAGTCCAACTATTCCCAATAAGACCTGCACCAATAACAGCTATTTTTTTAATATCATTAACTTCCATTATAGTATTTCTACTCTTCTATTTGATTTCAAATTATTAGATTATATTAATTTGCGATAATTCATATAAATTACTATTCAAATCATAATCTTATGAGAAACGAAAATGGACAGAAAAATTAATGTAATATCAATAATAGGTGCGGGTTATTTGGGTAAACAAATTATTGCAAAATCAATTCGATATAATTACGACATTAAGGTATTTGATACCAACAAAGAAGATTTAGATACTTTCACAAAAGAGATGAAAAAATTAATTGAAGATAAAAATTTAGATGCAACAATAACTCAATATAATAATCTCGCCGAAGCAGTTAAGGATGTAGACTTAGTGATTGAAGCCATACCAGAAAAACTTGAATTAAAACGAGAAATCTTTCCAAAGATTGAAAAAGCAGCGTCACCTCACACAATTATCGCCACTAATAGTTCATCAATACCGATTTCAAGAATTGAAGATGTTGTTGAAAGAAGAGATAAAGTAATGAATATTCACTTTTACGACCTGTTTACTCTTCCCGTAGCGGATATCATGCGTGGAACTCAAACTAGCGAGGATACATTCGAAAAAGGAAAGGTTTGGTTGGAAAGTATAGAAATTACTCCTCTTGAAGTTAAAAAAGAATGCTATGGCTTTGTAATGAATAGGATTTGGAGAGCGATTAAAAAGGATTGTTTGAAGATTTGGGCTGGTGGTCATGCTGATATTGAAACTGTTGATAAGGCATGGAAATATTTTTGTCAATTTTTCAGCAAAAATGATTATGGGCCTTTTCAATTCATGGATCGAATTGGTTTAGATGTAGTTTATGATATTGAGATGTCTTACTTCAAAAATAGCGGATATCCTGATGATAAGCCACCAAACGCTCTAAAAGAGATGGTTGATAAGAAGGAAATGGGTGTTAAGACTGGAAAAGGTTTCTATAATTATAAAAACAAATAATTTTTTTTTCGATTTTTAATTTAAAAAAGTAATCCTTATAGTCTTTTTTTATATTTACTAATTAGAATGTCAGAAAAAAGAAAACAAGAAGTTCAACGGATAAAAGAATTGGAAAGTATCAATTTAGCCACTGACGATATTAGGGATCTTGTAGTCCAAACTAAAAAGGAAGTAGAAAAAGACAATGAGCAGCTTGCACAAAAGAATAATCAAGAATTACGAAAATTTAATGTAAAATCAATTGATATAGTCGGAGCTATTGGTGCTGGGAAAACTGCAATCATTGAAAAAATGGTTGAAATCTTATCTGAGAAGTATAGAATTTTAGTAATTTGTGGTGATGTTACAACTAGAGTTGATGCCGATAGAATCCAGGCGCATAATGCTGAAACAATTCAGATTAACACTGGTCGGGAGTGTGCTTTAAACGCGTATCACATACATCGAATTATAGAAAATAAAGATCTAAATAATTACGATTTAATATTCATTGAAAATGTAGGAAACTTGATTTGCCCTTCAGACTTTACTCTTGGTACTGATATAAGAATTACCATAGTCTCTACAACTGAAGGAGAATGGGTAATTGAAAAACATCCTATGCTTTTTAAAATGTCTCAAGTTGCGGTTATTAACAAAATTGATTTAGCAGAGAGATTGGGAACTGATATTCAAAAGATGATTAAGGATGCTAAAGAAATCAATCCAGAGATACACGTTATCACTACCAGTGGTAAAACTGGGAAAAATATTGAAAAATTAATTGAAATATTAGAGTTATAATTCTTTTTAAAATGATAACAATGAAAGAACTACTACAGCAATTAGAGAATTTACTTACTGAAAAAGAAATTAATTTAATAAAAATTAAGGAATTAAAAAGTAAACTGTTAAAAGAACAAATTAAAGGACTAAAAATAGATAATTATATAGGTGATTATCCAACCTTTATGGAACCTGTTATACTTGGAGATAGTGTGAAAATAGGTGATAACGTGTTAATCGGACCTAAGGTTTATATAGGAAATAATTCAGAAATCGAGGATTACGCAGAAATCTCTAATTGTATAATATTTGATAACGTTAAAATTGGGAAAAATTTCAAACTTGATAATTGTATTATTGCAAAAGATAGCAACCTGAATTTTAGTAATTTTAATAAGCAGAATTGCATCATAAAGGGAAGTGCAATTTCTGAGGAAGAGTTAGAAATAACTTTGCTATAACATACCGATTCACAATAGAAGAGTATCTGCAATGGAGCCAAATAAGAAAAAATATCCTAAAAAGATAATTACAGTGGAAAGAATCTCTGAAAGTTCAGAAGAATATAAGGTGATTACTAATATATCTAATAAATACGAAGAGAAAGCAGTAAATGCAGCGATTGCCTACATGCTTGGATTTAATGATAGGGATGCTTCTAAGTGTGATGATTCACTTAATTTCCCTCATGTTCGATTAGGAATGGAAAACCAAGAGATTAGAATTACTGAAAAACCTTCACAAATGCCACCAAAGTTCTTCGAATGGTTTGTGAATGAGTATGGGTGGAATCATAGTTGTTGGGATTATCGAGATGTTATCCAAAGTAGCCCCACCAAAGTTCATTTAGCAATTCAATTTTCTCGCTATAGATCAGATCTTACAAAAATAGGAGAATTCCCTTCACTATGGGTCATCACAAACCAAGATGGATATTGGGGGATTAAAATCAGATCGAGTTTTGCACCTTAATTAACCTTTTGACCAAAAAGATATCTTAATATATGGGTATGTTGACCCCTTTCACCGTGGTCTTCTTGTTCTTCTATGGTATCTGTCTCAATTATTTTAAACTCATTAAAGTGGTTAATTAGATCTTCTTTAAAGAAATAATGAGTAGGCCTTCCTGGTTTACTTTCAAATGTGTGGTTTTCTAATTCTTTTCCTCTGCCATAACTAGGTTCAACTTCTGAAAAAACCGTAAAAAAAACAAATCCTCTAGTTTTTAATAGATAATAACATTGCTTGAGGAACTTTTGACGTTTATTAGTGAGAAATAAATGTAGTACATTGTAACAATAAATAGCATCAAAGATTTCATTAATAATATCCATTTCCATAACAGAATTATTAATAAAAGTGGTTTTAGGATCAAATTTTTTAGCAATTTTTATAGCATTTTCAGAAATTTCGATTCCTACAGTCTTATAATTATTTGCAGAAAAGAGTTTTGTATGTCTCCCATACCCAGAACCAGGAATAAGAATTTTCTTGAGTTTATATTTTTTAAACAGTTTCAAAGCATAGAAAGCAGATTTACTTGGAGATTCTCCCCAAATTTTACCTTCTCTGAATATCGACTGTCCCAATATACTTTATTCCCATCTAAATTCATGACAAAATGATATTTATTTTCTAAATATTAATGTTTTATGAATTCTTCAAGATAATTGTATAATTAAGAACTTATTAATATCAAAATGTGATACTTCTTTCATGACTTCTGACGATCGAATGTTAGGTGGAACAAAAAAAATATTTAGAGAGTTTAGACAAGGTGTTTTTTATGAAGAATTGTATAAGAAGTATCAGATCACGGAAAGTAATCTCATAAATATCCTTAACAGGAACATCAAAGGGAATTATGATTATAAAAGAATATTATCGGGAGGGTTACAAGCCCAAAAACAATTCCTTAGTCATTTAAATACCCGTTGGAATCCGTTAAAACCTGATGAGCCCTTTGAAAATAACTCTCCATATTTAAATGGTAATTCATTAAAAAAGAAGGTAGAATAGTAATAGTTAACACCTTTATGTTAGTGAACTATAAAATTAATATGCTTAACAAGAAGAATTTAAAAGAATTAATCACTAAAAAATGACTGATAGAAGATTAGGTAAATTAATGGAGATTCTCCAGAAAAAAGAGGAATTTTCTAATTTAAGCAGTTGGAAAATTGAAAAATTTAAAGTAGGCAATACTAGTCCGATTAAGTTAAAATTATCTTTAAAAAGCACCAGGTATTTTTTTAAATTGATAAAGGATAATGAGAAACAAATTCTTTTAATCTTGAGTTCCATGAATTCAGAATTGATTCCAGAGGTAAAATATCCTGATCTGCTTGATGAAAATATTCTATTATGCCAATTTATTGATGGTGGTACCCTAAAGAATCGAAATCTAGATCCCGAACTGATAAAAAAATTTGCTCAAATGCAAAATCTCTTGAATGATGATATATATATAAAAAGAAGTAAATTCCTCAATGGATACACTAGAAGAAAGAGAGATGACGGGATGTTCCGCAATTATGTCTTGGAAAGCATTCCAATAGGATATAATAACTTACTTAAACTAAGAAGATTAAAATTGGATATCATTGAAGACTTTCTGGTAATCTATGATGTTTTAAAAGAAAACTCCGATTTAATCGCCAACGAATACTCAAAGATGCCATTTGCAAGGCAACATCATGATTTCAGGGAGGAAAGTATTACTAAATCACCCCAGAAACTTGTGGATTGGTGTTCTTCATACGGTCATGGTCCTTTTCTTTTTGATCTAGCTCCATTTTTATGGAAGAATCCCAAAAGTCTTAATATCTTTATGAATAGTTCATTAATTTGTCAGAATTCAAATGAGGAGCATATTAAGAGATGGTTGTTTATTGCTACATGCTTCAGGTTTATCTTAATGTGGAGATATTTTATACTGATTATAAGAAAAGGCTTTAAATTCAAGCACCGTCTCGAGGAATTTTTCTTATATAACTATGAAACATATAAAAATCTGGCTAAACAACAATATTGGATTTAAAATTGAATCAAATATATTTTTAAAAAATTTTTTGGATATCTAATAAATATTATCCAGATCAAATCCTTTCATCTAAATGAAGGAATTATTTCTTCAGCAAATTTCTTTATGGTATCTGTTATATTTGGAGTGCGTTGAAAACTCACTAGATAATAACCTGCCCCAGAATTTACTGCTTCTTCTATCTTTGTAGGATATCCTCCGATATCAGCAGGTCCCATATTTCCGGCCATAAATTCTAATTCTTGAGTTCGATTATGTAGTTGTGCCGATTCTGTAACTACTTGCTTCATTTCAGCAGGATCTGCTCCAGGCCAAGGGGGAATAAAGCAAATATTTGCATATTGACCTGCTAATTTAAGCATTCGTGTTCCTCTACTTCCAAAAAGGATTTTTGGGTAAGGTTTCTGCAATGGTTTTGGATCCAAAATAGCTCCTTTAGCATGATAGTATTTTCCTTCGAAATCAACCTTATCTTTACTCCATAACTGAGTTATCAAATCCAGACCCTCATATGTTTTATCAACTCTGACTTTTGCACTATTCCACTCACTATATCCTTCAAATTCTATTTGAGACCATCCAGCACCTACTCCAAAAATAGTACGGCCACCAGATAAAACATCTGCGGTTGATATCATTTTAGCTAACATACCGGGAGGTCGAAAAGGAATAGGGGTAACTAGGGTACCAATTTTGATTTTATCGGTTTTTCCTAATAAATGGCTTATAGTTATCCATGTATCAAGAGTTCTATTACTATCTGGTCTCTTATGCCATGGTAATTCCCCCCACATATAGTGGTCAGGGAATATAGCTCCATCAAAATCATATTTATCTGCTTCAATAACAGCTTTTTCAGTA
>Ga0209976_10002180_pt1 | contig 11237 bp, 24 predicted proteins | sample SumtaG_FD_182806 | JGI IMG/M metagenome (GOLD analysis project Ga0209976, IMG submission 182806) | Deep subsurface microbial communities from Indian Ocean to uncover new lineages of life (NeLLi) - Sumatra_00157 metaG (SPAdes) (version 2) | ecosystem: Environmental > Aquatic > Marine > Oceanic >... | reverse complement strand
CTTCATGTCATCGTTGTGCTTAACCTTACCGTTAGCTCGACGCATCACCTTCGCTGTAAGGTGCTCTAGAGCGCGTCCTAGCGCTAAGTTCTCCCCTACATAGTCATCGTTCCGATCTTTACCACTCTTCTTGGCAACACCTTCACCAACTATCTCTTCTTCGTAGAAAGTAACCGTCTTTTGGTCTTCGCTCTCCACACGCCTGCTTACATCTAAAGTAACACGGGCAAAGTGATGTCCGGCACACTTGTCAATAGTTTGGTCAATCGGTAGTTTCCTCATTCCCCTCACCCCCCTGTTACGAATCGCTTTCCGATTCTAACTGTCAGACGATTTGTGAACTTCCAAATCATCAGCTGTATCGTAATAATCCACATAGTACCAGAAACAAACCAAAATACAATAGAAATATCGCTATCCATTCTTCTTTGTCTCCGTATCTAAAACGTTTATTCATAGGGCCATTATATAATATTCTCAGCACACGGCAACAAACCAGAGCTTACCAACAGGGCAACCCTGCGTAAAATAGCGTTCGCACTGTGCTGTAAAGCCAAGATACTTCCCCCCTTGTTGCTTTGCTTTCTTGCCCGCCTAAAAAGCGGCGGTAAGGCCGCGCCTACTGTAATGTTAATGTGTTTAGTGTAAAGGATTAGTGTAATGTAGATTAGATATAGTACGGGTAGGAACCGTATCGTGATCATAGCGGGAAAGCTTTGCTTTGCCGTTGTGTTTTCAAGCGGTAGGTACGACCGCTCAAAAAACAACTTGCGGATGAACCGTGATTAGATAATTGTTTCCTTCCAACGAATCCCTACAACCAGTGCTACCACCGCCCTACTGGTTTAGTAGTCAAGGAACTAACAAATATCCTAGACGCTCACACCTTACGGTACTTGCTGAGCGTGTTTATATCATAGCACATCTTTATAAGGGTGGGAAGGGTTGGTCGCTCTTTGGATTCCTCTTCCAAGTCACATTGCCCTGTTTGTCAGTGATCTTAATGTGCCCGCTGTTACGTTGTTGTTTGCCACGCAAGCTACGCGCTTTCTTCGGTATGCTGGGATGTGCTTTCTTGCCCATAATCCTCCCTATAGTCACACGCCGCTCGATCACACCCAACAAATGCTTGCTCTTCAACAGTCTGTATCTTTAGCAAACCAATGTCACACCGGGGGCAATGAATGTCGCCGCTCTTTTGGAGTTGTCGCGCTTTGCTTCTCTCAGCTACTCGCCAATCAGCATTATAAGTCTTCGGTTCATCCTTCCACATCTTACGGGTGTATTCCCGTGTGTATCGACAATGCTTGGGAAAACCGGTGCAACCGATAAACTTGCTATTATCCTTACGGTTCTTACGTTCGACTAAATCTCTGCCACACTCAGGGCACTTCGATCTATTGGCCCATGGTGCGCCACAGTTCTTGGCTCCTCGTCGTTTCATGGTGCGCCACACTCAGGGCAGTAGTCCGCGTCATTCGGTCGGTCGCCACCACAGTTACCACACTGATCTGCTACCTCAACGTAGTCTGTCAGTCGTTTGTTTGGGTCGAACCAACTTGGTAGTTTGTCATTTAACCAACCAATGTGTTTACCTCCGCAAAGAATCTCGTCGTTTGGCATGACGATCACATTTAGTTTAGCTGCTTTGATAATGCCCGGTGACCATTCTCGATGTTTGCTCATTACTCTACCCCCTCTTTACAGTCTTGTGATTCCTTATAGAATGTCAAACACGCTATACAGTCCTGTGTACAGTCTAAGCATCGGCAACGACTGCAAGCATCACACGCTCCCAGAGCACAATTGTCCATGTGATCAGGTGCATTACATATTTTAGCTTCCTTGCTCATTACTCTTCCTCCTTTAGGTTTAAGACTATATCTTCTATACGGGTTCGCATGGTAGCTCGTCCCTTAAAGTAGCCGTCTGTATGACCTAGATCATAGCCCTTGTTGTATCCGATGCGTTCTCGTTCACTCAACTCTCTCTCAAATGATTCTTGTGTATCACTGGCTCCGCGTTTGCGTCCATCAACGTAGCCATTGCTGTATCCTTCTCCCTTACCATAGATAGCCCGCGCCTCATTCCAGCCCCGACCATACTCTTCTTTACATAGCGTGTCTAAGGCATTAAGTACTTGTTCTCTTTTGCTCATTCTTTCTCCTCCTCAATGTGTTCTCCGCACCACTTACCGGTGTTTACCTCTGGGTAGTGGTCATAGTTTGGCCCTATCGACGGCGGGTAACGCCGACACAATAAAACCCCTGAACCAACGTCCCTGCTAAAATGACAGTTCCCGCAATTATCCGCCATAGAGACTCACCCCCCTTGATATCGTCTTTTAATTCCAACCTTACCGTGAAACCAATACGGCGGATGCTTTAAGTACTTGATAGCCACATAGCTATCGGGATACCGCTCGTCGTCTTGTCCGCCGTGGGCAAGCTCCTGTAATTGTTCCGTGATCGCTACACTTTCTGGAAGATGGAGCTTTCCCTGCGTTGCTACTCGGGGCAAGCGACCACTTCCATAGGATTCTTCTAACCAATTGTATCCAAAAGTATTCATACTATTTCATCTTATTTCCTTTCCTTTAGACTCATAATAGATATCTCTCCCTGTCGATCAAATCAATCAAGGCATTTCTTCCCCACATCATCCTGATCTTCTCGATTATGCCACCAAGCGTACTCTCATGGTGGGCGACATTTTCTTCCAAGCTATTTACTGCATCTACTAACTCATTGATCTTCTTAGTGTTTTGGTTGATACCCACGATACCACTATCATTGTGTAAATGCTTATGTGTCATCTCTCTTCCTCCTTAGTAGGGTATTACTAGTGGTTTTGTTATCATTGTAAAATGTATTACATAATCGCATTCTGAGCAAACAATCGTTTCCCCTACCAAATCAGCTAATATCTCTGGTGGCGCATCTTCTAGCGCATAAACGCTCATCGTGCAGTCGCCCGCTTTTGTTTGCTCCATTATGATCTGTCCACAAGCAGGACAGCGAATAGTTACCTCGTCGAAACATCCCATGACTCTGACTCCTCATTCCTTAATTCTTGCCAACGTTGTTTTGCCTCTTCAAGCACTTGTTCGATTGGATGTAGCTCTCCCCTAGCCGGTGTCGGCGTTAAAAAGAAATGACTAACGAACAGCATGTTGCCATCTTCTTGGAGTCGTTCAAGTAATAGTGAAACATCTAACCGATGAATCATCCAAGTACCAAGCGAACAGTCTGCCTTTTCATCGAATATCTCTAATCTAATGTCATACAATTCCATCAACGATCAACCCCTATTTGCACATTATCTAATATTTTCTTGAAATGTTCAACACCCTCTTTGTACTCCTCAGACATTGCTTGCTGAGCAGCTTCAACCACTCTTTTGCCATCAGTACAATGGGTAGTGTACTTATTTTGAAGATGGTAAGCAAGCTCCTCCTTGTACAGGTTAAGCAATAGTTGCTTTGGTGCTTTCTTTCTACTCATTTTCTAACGCCTCCCCGCACTGTTCGACCTCATAGGTAATCGGCCCGGCTTTGTACTCTACCCAAAGAACCTGCTTGCACTCCCACGGTTCTTTCTTAATAGCGTCCCGGCGTAATCCCGTGAGATTTACAGGAATCACTCGATTGTCTAAAATTAAAAACCCTTTTTTAATAATAGCCATCAGTATTTCGCCTCAACGAATATGTGCCACACGTACCCAAGCGGGTCAATGACCGTATCGAGCGGTTCTAATGCTACTTCCTTGGGTATCTCCCAGCCGGTTCCCAGTACCCAGAATCGGCGTGTTTCCGTTCCGATATCGGGGTCAACAATTGCCCATAGGGTTATTCTGTCATTCTGCATCTTAACGCTCAGTAGCTTAGCCGCCAAAGGCAAGTCAATCCCGATAGCCCCAATATGCCCTCTACTCGCCAAGTCGTATTTGTAAATTCTGTAGAAATCTCCCTTAATACTCTTAATTAATGCCATCAGTCAGTCAGCTCCTTTATGTGTTCCAATATAGCAATTTCTGAACCTAGTACGGTTATCTCGCCACTCTCGTTTACTTCTACCGCATATCTTTGGTCAGCACAAATACCCGTGAGTGGTAGCATTGGGCCATACCTTACATCAACATCATCCAAGCGGTTGTACACTGCTCTTAATACCCGAGCCAACAACCGGGCTATTTCTTTCTTCATAGTAACTCACTAACCCCCATCCCGCTTTCGATGATCAGCTTCCGCGCAAGCGAACCGATCTCCAAAGGTGGTGCGAACAGTGTTCTAATGCCCGCGTTGATAAGTAAGCCAGCGCAATCTTTACAAGGTGCTTTAGTAGTGTAGACATGGGCACCCATAGTAGAAATCCCTAGCTTGGCGGCTTGTGCTATTGCATTTGACTCTGCATGTACAGCCGGACAGAGCGCATAGCCTTTGCCGGGTTTGCACTCTTTCCTCAAGCAATCGGCACACGGGTCTATCCCCGATGGGACACCGTTGTATCCCGTGGCGATGATATGCTTATCGCGGACTATCACAGTACCGACTTGTACCGAATGGCACTGGCTCCGCGTTGCTGCTAAGTCCGCTATGGACATAAAATATTCTTGCCAACTTGGTCTCATGTCACCACTCGTTTCATTGCTTTGGCAAAGCCGATCAGATCGTCATCGTTGTTAAACTTCAAATGACTATCTCCTTTGTCTGTTTGCCAGCCAAATGGTTGCCAGTCTTCATCCGCGCTATCTCTGCGGAGTTGTTTATTGACTTTGAAACCCAGCCCTTCCAAGTAAGCTTTTGCTTCTTTTATTGTCTTCATTCAAACCTATCCTTTCGCTTATTTGCTATGCTAACAAGGTGAAGCATTAAAGGCACTTCAACAAGTACGCCGACCACAGTAACAAGTGTGGCCCCAGAATGCAATCCGAATAACGCTATCGCTAGTGCTACCGCAAGCTCAAAGAAGTTTGATGCACCTATGTAGCCAGCGGGGGCTGCTATATCGAACGGAAGTTTTTTCAACCATGCCCATCCGAAAGTCAGTGCAAAGATAAGATAGGTCTGTATGACCAATGGCACGGCGATCAATAGAATGCTTAGTGGGCTTTCAATCAGGTTATGTCCTTGAAACATGAAGATGATAACCAGCGTAGTCAGCAAGCCCACAATGGGTACATTCCTTAGCTTATCTATGTAAACATCCGCAGAGCCATATCGTTGGGTCAACCAACCAGCGACTAGCGGAACGACTACAAACAAGCCCGTCGATGCAAAGATTGTATCGTAGGGAACACTGATCTTTGCGACTCCCAAGAGTAGCATGACGATGGGAGCATACAACACAAGCAAAATCAGATCATTGATTGCAACCTGTACCAACGTGTAACTTGCGTTGCCTTTGCTCAAGTAGCTCCAAACAAAGACCATAGCAGTACACGGCGCGGCACCTAGTAGAATAGCACCGGCTAAATACTCTTGAGCCAATACTGGGTCGATGTATGGTGCAAACACTATCTTGAAAAACAGGTAAGCTAGTCCAAACATTGTGAAGGGTTTTATCAACCAATTAACGGTAGTGGTTATAGCTATCCCGCTGGGATTGTGCCGAATGTCTGCAAGGCTGCTAAAATCGACCCGCAACATCATGGGGTAGATCATCGCCCAGATTAAGATAGTCACAGGCAAAGACACACCGGCAACTGATAATCCAGCCAACCACACCGGGATTCCCGGCAGTACGTGTCCGATGCCTGTACCCGCTATCATGCAGGCGATTACCCACACGGGTAGATACCGTTCAAACGTTTTCATCTGTCAACATCACCATCCCCAATAATTATGTGCTATGTACACGAATCCAAGTACGAACGTCATCCAGCCCGCACATGCAGCGATTGCAATAAGAAACTCTCGCCAACTTTTCACCGGTACTGTATCTCCAAATTTTGTCATATTTTCACTCTCGCTCTCAAAGTTTTAGGTGTCAACCAAGTCTTCCAGTTTGTGTAAAAGATTCCGCCCCATAACTTTGCCCCCGGTGCAAACATCTCTACTCCCTTGATGATTTCTTTAACAGTATTACCACCGGCTATGAAATCGTCAAGAATCACGTACCGTTTAGCGGCAACATGTCCTTCAATTCTGTGGCCGCTATGGTCGGAACTTCCTGGTTCTCGTTTACGTATTACGATGATCTCTTTTTTCAATATGTGAGCTACAATAGGAGCAATCAATGTTCCGCTTAATCCTCTAAAAGCTATTGTGTCAAACTTTCTACCTTTAAGTTCTTTGACACACATATCGACCACATCCTCTATCTCGTCCCGTTGTAGTGCTTTAGATAAATAGCCACAATGGTCATACTTGTCTGGGCGATATCCCCTAGCCAATGGACTCACCGAGCGGTACCCGGTGTCCCTTTTCGTTCCTTTCAGTCTTGCGTATCCGTTGTCCTCCACAGTCTTCGGTGTCGATGAACTCACAGGTAGAACACCTTTCCAGTCCGGCCATTTGCACAAGCCAGCACTCAGCTGTAAGCTCAGACTGTGGAATTGATCTTGCGTTGTTAGTTGTGCCATCTGGGTGCCCCTCCTCATATATCATTATGAAACCGCTCCTGTTTAACTCGTAGCCAGTAGTTTTCTTCGATCAGTTCCGTGTCAACCTTTCTAGGTGCGATAGGTTTGTTCTCTAATCCTTTAACCTTCCGACAGCGAAACATTATTGTTACCGGATTCTTTGCGCGTCTACTCATTTCAAATCCATCCCCTTGTATGTGATTTCGACCATAGTAACACACATTAGCACAAAAAAAAAGAGGCCACGCCTTTAAGCGATAGCCTCTTCATTTACTTCTGCAAGTAGTCATTGTTTTGAACTTGTGCCGATTGCTTAAAGATTCCCTCCCCTCTATGTAAATGGAAGAAGTCAAAGTAAGTGCTTAGTTCAGGTAAGCTTCTTTTGTTTCGACTTCTTAGGGAGTGTAGCATAGTGAAATGATAAGTCAAAGGGAGCTGGGCGGTAACTAGTTATACCCAACTCCCTTATACACTATATTAAGGTTGGCGCGTACCGTCGCCTACGTTTTATGCTTCCCTCCCGGTGTCAATTCACGACCTTGGCTAATGTCCGTTCCTTGCCAAACTAGTTTGCACATGTGGGTTCGACTCCCACCTAACCCAAGGAAGCCCCTTAATATGTAGGTTAGGTGGGAGTCGAACCCACATGGCCGAAGCCACTGGTTTCTAAGACCAGCATGTATACCGATTTCATCACTAACCTCTAACGTGGGCGGCGACTTTACGCTTGGCAACCCACTCGCTGCTCTGGCTGGACTCGAACCAGCAACAACCTGATTAACGGTCAGGCGCTCTACCATTGAACTACAGAGCAAAAGACAGTGACAAAGCCAAGGGATTGAGGGGCAATTGATAGTAGCGGGAGCTACATTTATCTTTTGACTCCCCTGGCTCTGCCCTGTACTGTGTATCATAGCACAGAAAGCTAAACAGGGAAAGGGGGTGCAATCTTATGAACCCAATCGCCGCTGCGATCATTCTCAACCCAGTATCGAATCCCTTCCCTAGTTAGCTTTATATAGCGTATACACTATGCCCGGTGAGCGTTTGGAGCGTTTCTACGCCCTGTTAAGGTGGGCTACCCTTCTCCTCGTTCCTCACCGAGCAAGTACAGTATACCACGTTATCTTCTTTTTTGTAAGGTAAGAAACCGTTCTTTCAATACCGCAACCAAAGCATACGTGTTCGCACAAGACAAACAGTAAGGTTCGTGACACCCTCGTAGGCCGCTTCCTACTTCATCAAGCAAGTAGTCTGTTGTTTCCAAATCCCACGTTTCCTTATCTCTTTGAAAAGACTCATCTACTTTCGCTTGCTTCTCTTCATCTGTTTGATGAAAGATATCCAGATTCTCTTTTCCATAGATGTCATCGCTCATATGCTTGCCCCTACGAATCTAAGTGCTACAAGGTGCAGCCAGGTCATAAGCAATACAAAGCCAACCAGGACAGCGCTCGTAAACACTAAGGTAAAAATTACGTTAAAAATGCGTTTAAGTGTTCTCATTATTTACCTCCCTTGTCTCTGTTTTTGTTGATCGACACGACATTATTATCCGCCAGCTTACCGTCCAACTCTTCTTTCTCAGCAAGCAACCTAGCTCTTTCCACCAGCATGACCAAGGCACCATTGTGAATCTTGTCTAATGTCTGTGGACTCTTAATAGTGAGAGCAATTGCCATCTCACCGATCTCTTTCAATGTGAACGTTTTCATTTTGCACCTCCATTGTTCCCACATGTGCTTAGTTTAGCGGGTCTCTATAAAAAGTCAACCAATAAAAAAGCGGCAAGCAGTTATTAGCTGCTCACCGCGTTGTGTTACATTTTGCTTTTAACATTGATCTGATCACCGTCGAACTCACCAAGCACTATCATAGTTACTTTACCATCGTCAAACATAATCGTCACATTGTCTAAACTATGACCGTCTGAATAGATAAGCTCTAAGACAGTACCAAACGTTTCATCCTCTACCTGGCTGGTTATCTCAGGTTCTCCCGCGATACCCCAGACCTCGTTTTCGGTCATACCAAGCCCTACCCTGTTGTAAACTTCACTGACAGGTAATCTTTCTTCTCTTGGCTCAACCGTGTAGTCTTCAATTTCTTCGGCAGTCTCTTCGGCTTTTTCAATCGCTTTCTCTTGCTTAATTGGCTCCTCGACTGGGCCATCAATAGCAGTAAGAATGCCCCCCAGTACAAAGAGACCAGCAAAAATAGCTAATGCTATCTGCCAACCCCTCATTCTTTCTCCCCCCTTTAATTGCTAATAAAAAAGAGCGGCTTGTTAGGCCGCTCGATCTACCAGACCGCAAGCTTCAAAGAACTCGTAAGAATTGAACGCTGGGTCGATCTCTTGGGCAACGCGCACTATAACTGTAGCCGCTTGAAGCCTATGATTCTTGTCCCAGATTTTCTCTTTGAAACCGCTTGCTATCTTATCGAAATAGTCTTTGTTAAGCAACTAAACAACCTCCTTAGTTTCTCCATGTGTGTCTGCTAGTATCTCGCAAAACTCAGTTTTGTCAAGATGCCGCAATGTTAAGAAACGGGTAGCACGATACAGCTCCCCATAGTCACGGCCATACAATGTACCGTGAATCTCTTCATCGGCATAGTACACACTTCTCTTGCCCTCTAGTTCACCGTGTAACTTTCTGTAGTGTGTGGTGATCGTCATAGTACTCACCCCTCTTTAATCAACCCCCGGCCATGTGGCTGGTCGTAGTGCTATAACCTGCGTAATAGCTTTCGCGCTCCGTGTTCCTTTGGTTTTCCGCGCTACCAAGCACCTTCCATACGTTCCACTACCATACTCAGACAACTCCCGTCAGGTAGGGGTTTCTCTTGTCCTTTAGTAGTAGACCCAACTTTGGCCAGTACTATGGGTGCTTGACGGCGCTGCCTCACTGTGAGTCCATCGTGTGTAATCGGTCTCCGTTCGCATCTAGTTATGCCCAACAGATTGCCCGCATTGTCAAGTCTCATAGTGTTACTTTTTTGGTAGAGCAAGCTTAATCGTAGCCGCTCGCTTAGCGCTAGTAACAAAGCGCTTTAATCCTTTGTAGGGCGTGTCTTTTGGTACAACAGTCCCACGCCCAGTAAACGGATTGTATTTCATACAACCACCCCCTCAAGTGTTAAAACCTTCCTCGGGTACCTAGTGACCTACTGTTGCATAAGCGAACAAGCGGGGTAAAACCCCTACCACTTCCCTTCCCCGTAGGAAGAAAATTGTTGAGCAAACAAGCGACTTCCAGCTTTAATCTAGTAGCAGCACTTAGAAACTGGTTGCGGCGTGTCAGGGGTAGCTAACTCCTGAAAACCGTCCTCGTTTCGTCGCTTACCAACCTAGCAGTTAGGGATTCCTATTCGTACCGGAATCTGTCAGTACGTCACGTACAAACGTTCTGACACCGCGCCGTGTAACTTTTGTAACTTGACCTTTGGTGGCTTGCGGTTACTCTCTTGGCCCATTTCAGGGCTTACCTCGCAACCGTCTTTCCTTTGGGTAGTACCAAGCGTTGTTTTGACCGGCGTTACCGAACGCGGGAGCTTGTTAGCTCAAATCATATAAAATACTAAACGGCTCGATCTTGGCCGGGGCCGGGTGTAGCACCATTTCAGTCAGGTTATAACTCAAGGGCTTTCCCCCTTCGTTTTACGCTTGCCCAAGTTACAGTTGTAACTCATTGGCTCCACACCAAAGGCTCTACACTGAACTTGCAACCTTATGCTTACTGCCTACCATTGACTCGCCATACCTGTTCACCGGCATATAGTGTCTGTTTCCAAGGAAATTCTAGGCACCGTCTTTTTCGCTCCAGGGAGCTACTTTGCGGTACTATAGTAATCTTGCGGTCAGACAGTTAAAAACACCGTATTTAGATCGAACCGTTAAGTAAAATGATGGAGCGGGTGACCTTATCACAGAGACTTTAATGCTACTGTGGGCTGCTCTGTGTTTCATCTTGCCCTCGATAAGACTCCATCAAGAAAATCTTTGTGACAACTGCATAATGTCGGACTCGGACTGTCCGGTGCCGGGGCCGATATAACGGTGACTCTAAAAACCGCCCGACATTCTTACCTTACCGCCCATTGTGAGACTTACGTTGCCACAAAACGCGCCGTGGGTACTCGCTCGCCACTTCCAGCGAGTTTGCCAATGCTCAGGACTTACCTTTGCGCTTACTTCTTTGCCTGTCATCTTTTCGGTTTCTAGCTTGTTACTTTGCTCAACAAAACAAAGGATTCGTTACCGTTGTGGCTAAAAGCCATACGTGAGCTTCTTCCCTTGCTAAGCCGCCAGCTTACAGAGGCCAAAATTGCCCTTCCCCACGAAAATGCACCGTGACAACTGCATAGGGGTCAACGGGTGCAACCCGCCTCGCTATGATTTACGTTGTCACGTAGGGCGGAGATTCGATTCTTCTAGCTCCCTTTAACTGCTAACAAGACCGGTTAGCAGACCCATAAATTGTTTTAAGTAATTATCAAAGGAGCAAGTGGCCCGTGACAGGGCTTGTGCCCCCGCTCCGACGAATAGGTAGCTCACTTCTACGCTCAATCTTTGGTTTGCGTTAAGTGCGGAAAGTCACGCCGAACCCTCAAGTAGGGAAGCGATTTCTCTTTCTTCCGACCATTGCCCCTCA
>Ga0209976_10002177_pt1 | contig 11250 bp, 13 predicted proteins | sample SumtaG_FD_182806 | JGI IMG/M metagenome (GOLD analysis project Ga0209976, IMG submission 182806) | Deep subsurface microbial communities from Indian Ocean to uncover new lineages of life (NeLLi) - Sumatra_00157 metaG (SPAdes) (version 2) | ecosystem: Environmental > Aquatic > Marine > Oceanic >... | reverse complement strand
TTTTGTTCTTTCCTAATAATAGGGATTCTGATGTTAATCTTCTATAGCCAAATTTTAGCTGCAGTTGCTAGGTTTGCCTATTTATCGTTAGGAGCAGAATCTTTTTGAATTATCAAAATGTAATTACTATAAATCCTTTTTTAATGAAACATTTGTATTTATGTGTTTAAGTTAAAATTTAGCCTTTCTTTACACAATTTGATGGCATTCTGATTGTTATCGACACCAATCCATTTTCTGTTTAACTTTTTAGCTATAGCTATCGTTGTTCCAGAACCACAGAAAAAATCGGCAACGATATCTCCTTCATTTGAGGATGCTAAAATAATACGTTCGAGTAATTTTTCAGGTTTTTGAGTAGGATAACCTAAATATTCCTTCGATCTCGTAGTCGTTTGAAACGAATAAATATCGTTCCATACGTCACCAACTAATGTTCCGGGTTTTTCGTCTAAGTATTGTCTACCTCCTCGGCGTTTTCGATACAATCGTCCATTTTCGTCTTTATATCTAAACATTTTTTTAACATATTCTTCTCGATATGGTAAATATTGTTTATGAAAAGTGAAAATAGGTGATTTCGTGTAATAAATTATTGTATCGTGCTGACGTACCCAACCATTTACTTGGCTTTTAAATCCCGAAACGCTTCCCACATTCCAAATGATTTCTCTTCGAAAATTTTTTCGCCCAAAAATTTCATCACAAATAGGTTTCAAGTCAAATTTTGCGTTTGTATCGCAATGTAAATAAAAACTACCCGTATCTTTAAGGATACGATACATTTCTTTAATTCTTAATTTCATAAAATCTAAATATTCATCTAGCGATTTCCACACATCAGAAAAATCCTTGTAATCGACGCCACTGTAAAAAGGAGGGTCAATATAGATAAGATCGATGACTTCTGATTCCAGTTTTCTCATAAATTCTAGGTTTTCTGCGAGATAGACAATATTTAACTTCATGCGAGAATTAAATAGGAATGAACATTAATATAATTATGATAAAAAAAGAACGGTTAAATAAGAATTTCTTGGATGAGTTCCAAGATTACGATTTTTCAAAAATAAAAGAAAATAAAATCTTTTTAGTAGGTTCCATGCGATTTAAGGATTATTTTATTAAGATCGAGTCAATTTTACAAATTAATTATAAAAAACTTGTCGAAATCTGTTCGGTTGACGGATTATTAAATAAAGAAAGATTTTCGGTGGAAGAATGGGACAAACTCCAAGAGGTTGCCCTAAGGAAACTACACGATCAAGACGCAATTTTAGTACTAGATGTCAATAAATATATTGGGGACCAATCAAAAGAAGAGATTGAATATTTTCAAGTAAAACTAAAAAAACCAGTATATTATTTTTCCAAACTTAAATTAAATTAATTGTTAATTTTCTTTTTATCAAGGAATCTCCATCTATTCAATAAATAAGCCCCTTAAAAATCAATAATTCGGTGAAGTCAAGATATTTTAAAGGATAGATTAAATTTTAGACATAAGTAGATCGATTGAAAAATTTAACGATAAAAACTAAGGGTTATAACCAAAAATGGAATTGTTCCAAGTTTTTTGGGACGATCAAAGGAAATTGTTTTTAGAATTTAAAAAAAACGATGAAGAACAAGTTCAATTTCTTCCAGATAAGATTAAACGATTGAATTTCCAGTTTGAAATATCTAAGATTGTTAGACAAGAGATTTATTATAAGCAATCTCCATCGCTGATTTCAATAAAAAAAATTTATCACTCGAACGAGCTTCTATGTTTTACAATTGAATTAGATGAAATTCAAGGTTATACAGATATCCAGATTAAAGTTTTAAAACTAACGATATATCTATATTCTGGGCACCGAATCGAGTATATTTTTTCAGAGAAATTTAACATATTAGACATTGGGATTAACGACGATTGCTACGATGGTTTTCAATTTATAGATCTAAGTTTAGGTAAAGGTCAAAAAAGAAAAGTCACTCAAGAAAGAGTAGTACAATCGATTAAGACGGATTATAACCAAAATAAAGAAGAAAGAACAATAATTTACGAAAAAAATAGTATTGAGAGTATTTCTGCTGATCAAACTGATCAATCTGTAATTTCAATGATGAAAGAGAGCAACGAGACTTTAAAAAACATAGAACTATATTTAAAAAACCTCACTTTAACCATACAAAATATGCCGGTTAGTCCTATATCTTACGGGCCGCTAGTACGCACGCCCCAAAGAATTTCTGGATCGGGTATTGAAAGAATTAAAAGATCCGAATTACCGTCATTGATACAAAGCCGAGGATCATCAGCTAAACTTTTAGTGATGAAAGAAATGAAAACAAAATTCAGAGAAATCACAGAGAAAAACAAAGTTTTTAGTGTTACAGATATTTTGAAACCAATGAACGATGATGAACTTAAAGCTATCATATTGAGCGATGAGGAATTAAAGAAAAAGGAAGAAATCGCAATCAACAACCAAATTAAAAGATTTAGAAAAAAGCAAGAACAACAAGAACAAAAAGAAAAAAAAATCAAATTGAAAAAATTAAACAAACCAAAATAAGTTATTAATGAATACCGAACTCACTTTTTTTAACTCTATCCCAAATATTCATTCGTAGCATTCATTATTAGTTTTATTATGAATCTTTAATTATCTTCGATTATTTAAATATTAATGAGGAAAGAAAACTTAATAGAGGTCGATTAATTTTTTATTAAATTACTTTATTGGTACCGCTGGAAGCGGTAAGAGCACTTTAACAGGATTATTTAAAGAATATGTTCTTAGAAGAAATCCTGAGATTTCCGCTATTACTTTAAACTTGGATCCTGGCGTTAAAAGAATGCCTTATACCCCCGATATAGATATAAGAGACTTCATCGTTCTTGAAGAAGTAATGGATAAATATGAGTTAGGGCCAAACGGAGCCATGATCTTAGCTTCTGATTTAATGGTTAACTTTCTAGACGATTTAAAGTACGAAATTGACGAATACAATGCAGATTGGGTATTTGTAGATACTGCTGGACAGCTCGAACTGTTTGCTTTTAGGGAAACGGGACCTTTAATTGCAAGCTCATTAGGTTTTGGATCAATTCAAAAGGCAGTTTCTTTTCTTTTTGATTCAAACTTAGTCCTCAGACCTAATGGATTCATCTCTACACTACTTTTAGCAGCCTCAGTACAATTTAGGTTTAGAAATATTTCCCAAATTAATGTTTTATCCAAAGTTGATCTATTAGGCGAAGATCAAATCGATATGATTGTTAATTGGAGCCAAGACTTTCGAGCGTTAGAGGATTCCACTAATGAAAGAGAAAGTGGTTTAATAAGAGAGTTATCTATGTTAATCTCAGAAGTTTTCGTTGCATTAGGCTCCACTTCAGAGTTGATCCCATGCTCAAATAAAGAAGAATATGGGCTCGATCTATTATTTGGCTATTTACAAAGAATTTTCGATTCGGATGAGTCAAAGTTTTATTAAAATTAAATGATTTATAACACTAAATAAATTAAAAAGACAGTATTTCAAATTAAAATATGAAAATTATTGGTCCATGTGCGGGGATTGGTTCAAGATTACGCCCATTTACTTTAAGCAAACCTAAAGCGTTCATAAATGTTGCTGGTAAGACGGTGTTGGAACACATCCTTAATAAGATTAACGACACATTTGATTCAAAAACGGAATTAATTTTAATTGTAGGATATAAGAAAAGACAAATAATAGAATTCGTTAAACAAAAGTATAGCGATAAGTTTAGATTAACTTTTATCGAGCAGGTACCTAGAGGTTATAATGACGACATCCCCTTTTATTGGGGCTTAGGTGAAGCCGTATATTTAGCTAATTCAAGGTTTGAAAAAAAAAAATACGCAAGTAAAGAAGCTGATAAACGGGAAGGATCGTTAATCTTCTTAGCAGACATGATTCCAATTGACGAATTTTCTTACTTAATGTATCGATATTACGAATCTGATATAGATGGAATTATTACAGTAATGGAAGTCCCAAAAGAAGTTGCAAGCTCTTACGGTGTTGTTGTCGTAGATGATAATTCCCTTATTCAAAAATTGGTTGAGAAACCAAAAGAATTTGTATCCAATTTAGCTATAGCTGGCATATATGCATTTTCTAACTCTGCAACCCAAGCTCTCTTTGATAAATTAAAAACATACTTAGATAAAAGAGTGGACGGATCTAAAGAGGTTTATTTAACCGAAAGCTTACAGGATTTAATCGATAGCGGATTCAAAATCGCAGCAGTTAAGCTTAAAAAAGGAATATTGGATTTTGGAAGACCTTCTGAAGTATTGAACGGTAACAAGTATCTTTTGAACCAAAAATCGGTCAAAATCGAAGATTTTCAAGAACTAAATATCGTTTCTGAAAGGTCGTTCATAAAAGGTCCTGTGTATATAGGGAAGAATACCAAAATTTCTTATTCCGTTGTTGGACCATATGTTTCGATTGGTCGCGATTCTAATATCGAAAATTGCATTCTAGAAAATTGTGTTATTGAAAAGAATGCAACTTTAAAAAATGTGATCACTGAAAGTTCAATCATAGGAAGTAATGTAAGAGTAGAAAATATTACTAAAAATAATTTAATTATTGGAGACAAAAGTATTTATTGATAATAGATTACTCTTTTTATTAAATGACAAAAAAAAATAATTATCATGCCGTATAATATAGCGTTTGATGTGGCCCACAAGCCCCGTGGAAAGTTAGACGAGAACTTAACGGAATTACGAGACTTCTTAAATGCGAACGATTATACTTGTTATAATTTCTTAGAAGCGCCGATTACTCGAAATTCTTTAAAATCTTTTGATATTTTAGTGTTTGTTTGCCCTGATTTTGCAAAAATTTCTTCGATGGAAATAACTGAAATTAAAAGTTGGATTTCAGAAGATGGAGGCGGGTTATTGATGATGTCGCATGCGGGGGGCGATAGAGGAAGAAATAGTAACTTAAGCGAACTAAGTCAAACATTTGGAATAGTATTTGAAAACGATCAAGTATTAGATAAAACTTATAATTTAGGCTTGGAAAATATGCCTATAGTTACAGCCTTTATTCCTCCACATCCAATTACAAATGGTATTAGTTCTTTATGCTTTAGATCTGGATGTTCGCTTTCGTTATTAGGTCATTCGATTTCTATTGTATCCTCAAATGAAACCTCAGAACCTTTTTCTACTCCCTTAATTTGTGTTGCTGAACCAGATAAAGGAAGAGTATGTGCTATAGGAAGCTATGAATTGTTTAGAGACAGAGTTGGAGGGGGTTTCGGTAACGATGAGCATCCAAATTTAGCGTTTAATATTTTTTCATGGTTAGTTTCAGATTATAGAATGGAATTGCATTCGAGTGGTGCTATCCCCGAGATTGCTCCTCAAGAGGAAACTTCTACAACACAAACAATGGATTACCAAGCGCCACCAATTAGTTCTGAAATAACTGAAAGGAAAAATATGGATATCAATTTTTCTATGAAAATATCTAAAAAAAGTGAATTAATCGACTTGCTAAAGATTTTTCAAAATCAAATTGATACAATAAAGACTACAATCGACAAATTAATTAGAACAGTTGCATCTTCGAAAACCGAGATTACAGAATTGACTGAACCCCCAATTAATAAACAAATTGAAAAAACAACTAGTGATAATTTTGACGAATTATTAGCCTTAAATGATCCACTAACCGATCTACCCAAAAGACCTGAGAGTTTAGACCAAAAAGAGGACGAATATTTTATTGGATTGCCAAGACTCGATGTCTCCGATAAATTAAAGCCTGCTCCAAAACCACATACTAAAAAGAAAGTTAAAAAGAAAGATTTATTAGCCGAAAAGAAGGGACTAGAAAGTAAACTTAATTCGGTTCGAAACTTACTTGATTTTGTAGAAAAGAAATATAAAGCCGGACAAATGGATAAGAGATCTTACGAAAAACGGGCTGGTCAACTGAAGAATGATTTGAAGGCGACTAAAAACAAAATTGAAGAAATTGATAAACAACTATAAAATGCAAAGTAATGTTTATATTCATTAAAATCTAAATTTTTGGCTTAATTTCGTCAGGAACGTATGGTTGAGCGTATTTATTTACAATTTCAGTATAATTTTATTCTTTTTAATTGTGCCCACATCCACACCCACATTCATGAGTGTCAGGTGGATCTGGTTCGCAACCTGTTTCTAGAATTTTAATTTTAAAAATTAACGTTTTTCCAGCCATTGGGTGGTTCATATCAAGCGTTACAAGCTCGTCGTCAACCTCCTTAATCCAGACCACAGATGGTGTCCCGTTTGCATCATATGCGTTCAACATCATCCCAGGTTCAGGATCAATATCTTTTGGAAGTTGATCTTTTGAAATAGTTTGAATTAATTGTGGATCGACCTCACCATAAGCTTCAGAAGCTTTTAAAGTAATAGTAAATTCATCTCCAACTTCTTTACCCACAATTGAATTATCAAAGCCTCGAATTAATAAACCAGCACCAACTTCAAACTTCATTGGTTTTCCCCCTTGAAGTTCCGTACTATCAAATATCGTTCGATCTTCTAATCGCCCTTCATATTCTACTTTAATTATATCGCCCTTCTTAATAACCATTTTAGTTTCCAACTTTTTAGATATTAATAAAATAATGGAAATAATATTTATTACTTAACGATTTATTTTTAAAAAATCTGATCTTATTAATAATGATTTCAAGGAGTTTTCATTTACTCTCGTTGACTATATCTATTTAAAAAGGAATTAGAAATCGCTCTTGTTTGTAAGGCTTTAAATCTTTTTTTTTCCCTACTTGGAGATTGATGATAAGCCCTTTCAAAAGCTTTTATAAACTCAATACCATCTCCAGTAATACTATAAACGCCAAAATCAACCTTTTCTATCAATTTAGCATTTATTAGATGTGATAGATGATTTGACAACGCTGTTTTTTTTAAGTTTATTTTAGACATTAATGCACCAAACGAATTAGTTCTCTTTAATAAAAAAATTAGTATTTTTAGTCTTTTTTCATTTCCTAATGATTTTGCAATCGTGACAATCTCTTTGAAAGATTCTTCAATAGATCCGATTAAATCGTCATACGGGTTTTCAGAATTCATTCATTATCACTTTCATTCTTTTTTTTAATAGGTATATACCAATCAATCTCAGATTCTTTATCCGTGAGGCCTTTATATCTAGGATGTTCATAAGCTTCAATTAAATAAGGATAAGATTGTTCAAATTCCGAACTCGGCAACCAATCATTATAAATATTACTACAAGTCTTAAAATCATCTGCTTTAGTAGTGAAAAATAAATACTTCGTTTTTGGAAGTTTCTTAATAATCATCTCTAATGGTATGAATTCGAGCGAAAAGACCTCGATTCCTACAAAAATATAAAAGTTCTTTGTATCCTGATATTCCTTAGGTTCAATATGGACTTCATATCCGATATTTGGATTTACATTAATTTTCTTTAGGAAATTCTTATATGTTTTTGCAAGCTCAATATATCTCTTCCATAAGAGTCCTATCTCGTTTTCATAGCTCCATGGAGCTGCAAGATGAAATGGGTTTCCATAATAAATACATCCTAGAAGATTGAATGTTTTCTCTTCTGTGATAATTGGCTCCATTTTTTTCGTTCAATATGAATTGTTTGAGCTTAATATTAGATAAGATAATAACCTTTAAAAATCTGCCTAAAAAAAATGAACATAATCCTAGAAATTTAAATACTAGGTATAATTAATATTTCTTACTAACTAAAAATGGTAAATTTGTATGAAAGAAAAAGAATATAAAATTAAACCGATAGGCTACGTTAGGATTGAAGGCGATGACCCAATAGAAACTAAATATTTCATAGATGTTCTAGAACCTTATCGATCGGCATTAAAAGAATTAGATAAATTCAGTCATATTATGGTTTTTTGGTGGGCACACGAAATGGATAAAGAAGAGTATAGAAATGCTGATGATTGGGCAATAAATGTTCCATATGCGGAAGGTGCACCAACCACAGGGATTTTTGCCACAAGAGCGGAATATCGACCAAATCCAATGGGATTAACTACATGTGGTATTTTTGATGTAGATGATAAGAAAGGGATAATTAAAATTGGGGGAATCGACGCGTTTAATGGAACTCCCGTTTTTGACTTAAAGGCATACTTCCCGATATGCGATCGTGTCCGGGATTGTCATATCGCACCATGGTTAAAGGATTGGCCTGAATACTTAGAAGATGGGGCCATTTGGTGGCAAAAACAAGGATTTTTTGAGGAAGAAACATAAACCTATATTTCTATTTTTTTTTATAAAACCTAGAAAAAAAAGAAGTGAAAAATATGGCAAAAATAATAGATATTAACGAGGAAAATATTGATGAGTTAGAGTTGTTTTGCAAAAAAACAAAAAAAAAATTAAATGGTTATCAAAATAAAGTCAAATGGATAAAAGAACGTTTTAAAGAAGGATTAAAATATAAATTACTTATAGTAAAGGAAGGCAATAAAGAAACTTCTCGGGGTATGATAGAATACATTCCAGGAGAATATTGTTGGCGAGGGATCCAAGCTAATGGATGGATGGTCATTCATTGTCTATGGGTAGTTGGAAAGCAGAAAAAAAAAGGTTATGGTTCAAATCTTTTGCAAGAAAGTATTAAGGATGCAAAAAAAGCAGGAATGCATGGAGTAGTAGGCATGTCGGCGGATAAAGGAGGTTTCCTACCAAAAACGAATATATATTTAAATAATGGATTCGAAAAAGTGGATGAAATAAAACCTTATTTCGGATTATATGCCATTATTTTTAATGATAAAGCACCTAAACCAAAGTTTCATCCCATTTCAGATAAAAAAGTAGAAAAATATCGTAAAGGAGTTCATTTATTATACTCCGACCAATGCCCTTATATAGTTGATCTAGTTGACGAATTAGAAAAAGAATTTAATAGGAAGAATGAATCGTTGAATGTAATTAAATTTAAAAATTGTAGAGAGGCTCAACAGAATGGTGTCCATCCTTATGGAACTTATTGTATAGCTTGTAATGGAGAATTATCACTGTATAAACACACAACAAAAAAAGATATTCTTACATTTTTAAACAAGGAAAGAGTAGAGAGTTAAATAAGATGGTAATTACAATTCAATGGTTAACGCATGCCGCATTCTTGTTAAAACTATTACAAAAACATATACATCTGAAAGAACTGATTTCATTTATTTTATAATATCTGTTATAAAACAAGTTTCCATTATTTTAACTCCTTTGATTTGAGATATTTTCTCTTCAATTAAAGGGTTAAACTGTTCAATAGTAGGAATCTCAACTTTTATAAAAAGTCCACAATTTCCACTTAAGCGCCAAATATCTGTAATCTCTTCAATTGCTTTTAATTCTTTCATTATATTTTTCATCTCCTTAAAATCAGGTTCAATTTTAACAGTGGCTCTAGTTTGTGGTTTAGAATTGGCACTATATTCTATAGTAAAACTTCTTATTATGCCATCTTCCTTCAACTTATTAACCCGCCTTCGAACCGTAGCTTCTGTTTTTCCTACTCGCTCAGAAATGACTTTAAATGATATTCTACTATTTTCCTTCAATTCTTCTAAGATTTTTTCATCGATTGCGTCCAATATAATTTTCAGCCTCTTCTAAATATATTTAATATTTTACTAAAATGATCTATTTTATATATTAATTGTGATGTTTAGTTAATTGTTTTTTTGCTTTTTAGTATTTAAATTTTTATTTTTTATTTTAGATTTTCGAAAAAAAGCGATTTTGGTCGATATGTATTATATTTATATAATAATTTGAAAATTGATATTGTTAAAATAATCAAATATTTAGTATATTATTACCAAATTAATAATTTTAAAATTTTTTTTATCAAAACTCTCAAATACACAGACATCTATAACTACTAATATTACCACTATCAAGATAAACATAATTTTTAAAAAAATATATGAATATGGATTATTTTCTTGGTTTAGATTGTTCAACTCAAAGTTTAACGGCCGTTCTCATAAATTTGAGCAAAAATGAAATTATCATTAGGTATAGTATTAATTTTGACGAAGAACTACCACATTACAACACCCAAAATGGTACTTATAGTTTAAATGGCGGTAAAGTTGTTCACTCGAATCCATTAATGTGGGTAGAAGCTTTAGAATTATTATTTAAAGCGCTTGTTCAATTAAACTTACCTTTGAATAAAATAAAAGCAATATCTGGTTCAGGTCAGCAACATGGAACGGTCTATTTAAACAATTCTTTCGAAGCAACTCTAAATAATTTAGATTCTAAAAAATCTTTAGTAAATCAACTACAGAAAGTCTTTACAAGAGAAACTAGTCCAATCTGGATGGATTCAAGCACAACCAAGCAATGCGAAGAAATTCGCCTTAAATTAGGAGGATTAGAACCTACAATAAGTATAACTGGTTCAAATACTTTTGAGAGATTTTCTGGACCGCAAATTAGAAAATTTTACGAACAAAATTACGATGATTATATTCAAACTTCAACGATTCATCTTGTAAGCTCTTTTCTTTCTTCAATATTATTAGGTAAAAGTTCACCAATCGACCATGGAGATGGAGCGGGTATGAATTTAATGAACATTAGAACAAAACAATGGGATGATAAAGCTTTAGACGCTACTGCTCCGAATTTGAGACAAAAATTACCGTCCCTTATCAACTCTTACGATGTCATAGGAAAAATATCTCCTTATTTTGTAGAAAGATTTGGTTTTTCTCCAGAAACTATCCTAATCGTGTGGTCGGGAGATAATCCCAATAGCTTAATTGGAGTTGGTCTTACAGAAAAGGGTAAAGTTGCGATTAGTTTAGGGACAAGCGATACATATTTTAGTTATATGAAGAACTTACATTTTGATTTGAAGGGCGAAGGACACGTTTTTGGAGCGCCAACTGGCGATTATATGAGCCTAATTTGCTATAAAAATGGTTCTTTAGCAAGAGAGAAGGTTAAAGATAATTTTAACCTTACTTGGAAGGACTTTTCAGCGATTTTAAAAAACACCCCTCGTGGTAATTACGGGAAAATAATGCTACCTTATTTTTTTCCTGAGATCGTCCCGTTTGTATCGCAACCTAAAGTATACCGGTTTGGATTCGATGAAAAAGATTTAGAAGGAAACGTTAGAGCAATTATTGAGGCTCAATTCTTGCTCTAA
>Ga0209976_10002176_pt1 | contig 11252 bp, 10 predicted proteins | sample SumtaG_FD_182806 | JGI IMG/M metagenome (GOLD analysis project Ga0209976, IMG submission 182806) | Deep subsurface microbial communities from Indian Ocean to uncover new lineages of life (NeLLi) - Sumatra_00157 metaG (SPAdes) (version 2) | ecosystem: Environmental > Aquatic > Marine > Oceanic >... | reverse complement strand
TCGATGCTGCAATTACATTAAAAAGAAAAACTTCGCCAAAATTTGAATTCCCATTCAAGGATGATAGAAAAAAAACTATACTAATAAGAGTTGAAGAGGATCAAGCTGCATATTTAACAAAGAATTCACGTAGATCAATTGAAATAATTAAAAAAATAATTAAAGAATTTGGAGACCAAAATGTTATTGTTCATGGAAGATATGCATCACAAATAAATTTTCTAAAAAAATCCTTTGGTAAGAAAGCAATAATTCTATCAGGAAATATCGATGGAAAGGCTTTTCTTGAAAACACAGATGTATTTGTTGGATCAGGTGGAACCATGACAGCCGAATCGGCATTATTAGGAGTACCAACAATATCGTTTTATGCAGTACCCAATTTCATAGAAAACTATCTAATTAAAAAGAAATTAGTTAAGCGAGAAACAGATCCAAAAAAGATAGTATTAGCAATAAAACGCTCAATGAAAACATCAAAAATAGAAAACAGAAGAAAGGCTAAGAAGATTCTTGCATCCATGGAAGATCCATTTCCCAAGCTAGTTAGGACGATTAAATCATTAATTTAATGCCTAATTCAACTCATGTTTGTAAAATTTTGAAAGTTTTTTCAAATTACAAAAATAGAAAATAACATTAAGGGAGTGAAAACTTGTTTCGTGGTCCGGCAGCCCGGTAGAGGATTTAATCCGCCGATTGTAGAGGTCAAGCATAGGGGCCTTTGAAGCCCTTGACCCCAGTTCGAATCTGGGCCGGGCTATTAAATTTGTATAAAGTTTTCAAAATTCTGATTTGCTAAAAATCTAATTTTGTAAGCAATTTTGTAGCAACTGCAAAAAATGTTGACGCTAAAATGATTAAGATCACCATTTCTATTACAACAAAATTTGAAAAAGTTCCAAATATTCCTGCTCGAATAACATCAACCAAATAAGTCAATGGATTAAGGTAAAAAGCAGTAGCAAGTGGTTCTGGTGCTCCAGATGCAGGATAAAATGCAGTGCTTACAAATGCAAAAAACAAAAACACAGTATTGATTATGACATTAAATCCTTCACTAGATCTTAGTCTTGTAGAAATTATTGATGCAATAGATCCAAACAAAAGTGAACCAACTATTGAAGCAAAAATGATTATTGGAATTGTTAATACATTAAATTCAGCTGATTCAAAGAAAACAGGCAATGCAACAAAAGCAATAAGAGTAGCACTAACCAAACCTACAATTCCTATTGTACAAACATTGCTTAAGATGTAATTAGTTCTAGTAAACGGACCAGACAAAATTTGTTCAAACATTCCATGTCGTCGATCATTCCAAATAATAATTCCAGAAATTAGAGTGCTATTCATAATGTTGAATCCAATCATTCCAGTAGCTAAGAAGGTTGGATAGTTGAGTTCCTTATTTTCAAAAGGTACCACATCAATTAATGATGTATATGCAAATCCAGCAACAAAAATGTAAATTAATGGAAAAATAACCTGCCAAATCAAAAATCCGGGATTAATTGAAATTGTTAGATTCCTGTTTACGAGCCTAATTATTGGGTGCATCAGAATCTTCCACTACTTTAAGAAATATTTCCTCGAGATTGGTTGGCATTGCCGTTAAATCCTCAATAGATATTCCATTTTCATTCAAAATTTGCAAGATTTTCAATAAAACAATCTCAGATTCATCAGAGTGAATAGTGATATTTGTCCCAGTGTTAAAATCAATTTTACAATCTTTTACGTCTTTTAAAAGATTATGAATTTTTTCTTGTACTTGAGAAAGATGAATTTTTATTGTTTTTTCACTACCAAACCTATTTTTTAATTCCTGAGGAGTATCAACAGCAATTATTTTTCCTCTATTCATTATAGCAATCTCATCACAAATGTATTCTGCTTCTGTTAAAACGTGAGTAGTAAAAAATATTGTGAGACCAGTTTTAATTTTATTTTTTAAAAAATCAAGTAATTTTCTTCTTGCTGTAGGATCTAGGCCAACTGTTGGTTCATCTAAAAATAGTAATTCCATATCGTGCATAAATTCACGTGCTACCTGAACTCTCCTCCTTTGGCCTAGAGACAAATCTTCATTTCGTTTTTTTCGAAATTCTTGTAAATCAAAAGCAGTAATTAGCTCTTCAACTCTATCACTTCTTTTTTTATGATTTACGTTCCACATCATTCCATATTTTTCAAGAGATTTTTCTACAGAAAGTGTGGGTTCATAACTAGGTTGTTGTAACACAACTCCAATTTTGTTTCTTATCTCTAATGGATTCTTTATTGCATCTATTCCTAAAATATTTAACTTTCCACTAGAAGGAGGGATAAGTGTTGTTAAGAGTTTAATGGTTGTTGATTTGCCAGCTCCATTTGGACCTAAAAAACCAAAGACTTGACCGGATTTTACAGAGAGATCGATACCATCAACAGCTTTTACAGATCCGTATGTTTTGTGAAGAGATTTTGCCACTATGCAAGACATGATCTCAGCTCCAAATTACCCACTAATTTAGGTAATGAAATTTTTATTAAGACATGTTTGTAACAGAAACTGATTTGTCAGAATTTGAGACATTAATGAATAAACTTCTAGAACAGAAACCAGAACTTTCAAAAACAAATATTGAAGAAAGAATTAAACAAAAAAAAGAAAAAATTGGAGCCGGATATCTTACTGATCAAGGGGCATTATTTCTAATTGCCTCTGATCTAGGAGTATCTCTGACTGAACCCCTCAAAGTAGAAATGGGATTAAAAGACCTCTATGTAGGTGCTAAAGAAATATCCCTTGAATCAAGGGTTTTGAACATATCTCCTGCAAAGCAATATTCACGAAAAGATGGTTCTCCTTTCTTTCTTAGGACTATGACTGTGTATGATCAAGACTCAACTGCTAGTGTAAAACTTTGGGATGATAAGGCAAACCTTCCAGGAATTGAGGACTTGAAACCTGGGGATTTAATCAAAATAATTAAGGCATATGTAAAATCCGACCTCAATGGTGCACCAACCATTAATGTTGGTTCAGGGTCTTCTATTGAAACAACTAATGAAAAAAGCGATATCCCATCAATAGATTCTATCGTAAAAGATGTTAGTTCTGTAAAAGAAAATGAGAATAATTTGGTTATTTCTGGCACATTAGATGGTGTCATAAACACTATGGAATTCACAAACTCGCGTGGCCAACCAGGAAAGGCCCTCAGATTGAGGTTAAAGGGAAATGATGGAAATTCTATTAGAGTTGTTTTATGGGGAAAAGATGATTCTGCTCTTCCAAAAATGGTTTTGTCTGGCGCAAAAACTCTACTTTACGGAGTTAGAACAAAAACTGGTAATCAGGGTAATGAAATTCATGGTAATGATGCTACACTAGTAAAAATTGAGGGTAAAAAAGAAACAGAACCGTTTGTCCTAAGAATAATATCAATATCAAAAGATGAAAGTGGCAAGACAATAGCAATCGGTATTGATTCTAAAAAAAGTATCTTTAATGTCGTAAACAATTTGGATAGTCTTACTTCATTTCAAAATGGAGATGTCATCGAATGTATGCCATCAAAAGCATATGGAAATTCTTTAACAATAGATCAGGATTCGTTTGTAAGAAAAATTGAAGATGATGGAAGTGTTCCGTCAATATCAGATCTACGAACAAAAATATCTGATGTTAAAGTTGGTAATGATTATTGTATTGAAGCAATAATTTTGAAAATACCTGGAAGACGTGAAGTACAAACAAAAACTGGAGAATCAATTTCATTATCAGAAATGTTTGTAGAAGATGATACTGGTCAAATATGGTTAAAAGGTTGGCGAAATCAGGCAAGACTACTAGACAAGTTTTCCATTGGTGAAATTATATCAGTAACTGGTGTTACTGCAAGATCTGGTCTTGAAGATAGAGTTGAATTATTTTTAACTCCATTTTCAACAATAAACAAGAAAAACTAAGAATCCCAAAATCCTCTGGTCATGATATATTGTCTTTCTGCTTCGTAAATTTGTTTATAGAGAGTCTCATCGTCTACCATGTTTCTAAGTACACGTGCTGCAGTATCTGCACCAATTCCATATCCAGATAAAACAATTAATGCAGTTTTTCCAAAATTTTCCAATAAAGATGATACTTTCCAGGCCCTCTGAAAAAGATGGTTTTCCTCTTTTGAGATTTTTTGTCCTTTATGCTTTTTTTGAATAATTTTTTGTAAATCATAATCTGAATAATAGGTGGAGGTAATTTGTCTACCTTTACAATAAGGACATGTAAGAGATTTTTTTACATCCTTTGTTAGCATTACTCGTTCCCATTTTCCACATCTTACGCATACTAGTCGATGTTTTGTTTTTAATAGTCTTTTTTTAACTAAATCTAATAATCCTTTATCAATATTAGATGGGGATGAATAATATTTTGTAGTGTGATCTAAAATGGGTTCTGCTAGCTTTGAAAAGCTATCAACTTCAAACCATTCTAGTTGAATAATATTTTCTTTAATTTTGGTTAAAATAACTTCAGTGTTTTTTAGATCATATTTGTCATGGAAGAGTTCACGTAAAGCTTCCTTTACAAGTGGAGTTTTAGAATATCTTTCATAAATAAATCGAGCAGATTTTCTTTCATAAATTGCTCCCCTTCCAACAACACCAAATTTTTTTGCTACACACCATGTTTTCCAATTTACATTATGAGTTCCTGTAAGAGATGCGGTTACGATAGTGTGTAGATCATATTGATCTTTTAACACATCAGTTATTTGTTTTTCAGATATTCTTGCCTTTGAAGATAATACCATCCTATAAGCATCAGATCTTGATTCAACCATAAATCCTAATTTTGCAGAAAGCATTGAAGAAAGTAGCATTGATAGTGTTGCATTAATTTTAGTTCCAAAACATGCATGTAAAACAACTATTCCTTGACTTTTCGATGATTCAACTAGAATTATTTTTTCATTAGGAATAGAACTAAGATTTAGTTTTGTAATGACGTTATTCATCATAGATAAAGAACCTTGTTTTACTTTGGTCCTAAACATACCAACTTTTCGTGCTGTTTTAGAATCTATAGGAATGTTTTCTCCTTCCCAATAAGGTACCGTTTGTCCTCCTGAACGAAAAGGTTCAACATTTACTTTTAATGATTTTTCATCAACATTAATAATTCTCCATTGCATTCCTCGTAAAACGAAAATATTTCCTGCGTCTCCAAAATCTCCTACGAATCTCTGGTCTAGAGTTCCAATTATTTTCTTACCAACAGAATCGAAAACTTTGAATTTTAAAATATCTGGAATAGTAGAGAGATTTTCAAAATAATATTGGTATGTACGGCCTTTCTTCCCAAAATTCATTTTTTCTTTATCAAAATACAAAAGAAAATTAGAATCTAATAATTCCAATACATCACAAAAATCCTCAAGGGTCAAATTTCTAAAGGGATACGCTTTCTTGATAAGTTGAAAAGCATTTTCTACAGGAACTATTCCCAATTGTATTGTCAAACCTACTAAATGATGGGCAAGTACGTCAAGAGAACCATCTTGAATTTTTTGTACTTCAATAGAATCTTCTTTAATTCGTTCAAGTATTGCTTTAGTTTCATATTCATCATCTGCGCTATTGGTTACAATCAATCCTTTGGCAGAAGAACTTCTACTATGTCTGCTTCGTCCAATTCTTTGAATAAGTTTTGTAACTTGTCTTGGAGAACCATAATGAATTACTAATTCCACTGATCCTATATCCAAACCAAGTTCTAAAGAAGAAGTACAAACCACTATTCCTGATTTTCCTTCTCTTAGGGATTGTTCAGTTTCTTCTCTTACCTCTCTTGATAATGAACCATGATGTAATTCGACATTGATTAGAGATTTTTCTTTAAGAATTGAAGCAAGGAATTCAGATTCGCCACGAGTATTTGTAAAGAGCAGTATTGGAGAATTTAGATCTTTTTTAGTTACATATTCAAGTATAAAATCTGCTACATCAGATATTGAACCATCAATGTATTTTACATCAACATCGTATTTTCGAATGGAACTATCTCGAATGATCTTGCATTTTCTTTTTGTTCCTACAACAAATTTCCCAGATTCTTCAGCATTTCCTATGGTAGCTGATAATCCAATACGTGTAATTTCTTTTATTGAATTAAGTTGAAGTCTTTCTAAACTTAGGGAAAGTTGTGCTCCTCGTTCATTACCTAACAATTCGTGTACTTCATCAATGATTACCCACTCAAGCTCAGATAGCCCATCTAACATTTTTTTCTGAGTTAATAGGATTACAAGGGTTTCTGGAGTTGTTATTAGAATATCAGGAGGCTTATTGGATATTTTTCTTCTAGTTGATTGTGGTGTGTCTCCATGTCTTATCTCGATTGTTAACCCATCGTTTTCAGCATAATGAATTATTCTCCTAAATACATCTCGATTTAGTGCTCTCAATGGAGTAATGTAAAGGGTTTTTACTTTACCTGGTTTTTTTGAGTTTTTTATTAGAGAAAAAATTGGGATTACTGAGCATTCTGTTTTTCCTGAACCAGTTGGGGCTAAAACAAGGGAATCTTTTTTCTGAAAAATTATTGGAACCGCTTTTTTCTGAATTTCAGTGAGTTTTTTAAATCCAAGAGATTGAAACTTGGCAGCAAGTTTTGGTTCAAGCAGTTGTTTCTTCGTTTTGTCGTGTTCTAGCTCGTTCATAAACCATTACGCCAACAAGCCCAAGGGCAAATAGTATAACTGCAATGACTGGTATAGAATCAAAAATTCCCGCCATTACTATGTTTCCATTTTTTCAAGGTTAAATAGATTAAGATGCTTCCACAATACCATTTTTTGTTATTAGGTATGAAAATTTCCTTTTACGGTGTATGGGAGATAGAATTTCACCATAATAATTGGTTCCTTTTTTTGTTAATTTAATTTTAATGTGAGTAAAAATGCTTATTGATTTATCAAGATTTTCTTTTTCTATTTCATCAATTTTTCTAATCATGTTGGTTACAACTATTGGAATTTTTTTTTGAATTGCAATTAATGATAAATCATGCATATATTTCATAAACAGATTTCTTTTTTCCAACTCTTGTGTCACTTTGGAATATTCAAATGAAAACAAATCTGTTACATTATCAATTATAACTAATGAAAAATTATCAGATTCGTTTATTTTTGAAAGATATTGAAGTTGCTCGCTGGTATTGGTAATTCTTCCAACTTTTACATTGTCAAGTAATTTAGGATCGAAATTATGAGTTTTTATGATTTCAAGCATCCTTTCAGGTCTAAATTCTCCAGTGGTATCTTGAAAAAAAATATGTCCTCCTTTTTGCAAAGAATTAATACAAATTTGCATGGCCAGTTGAGTCTTTCCTGTCCCATATGCCCCAAAAATATCAGTAATGATTCCATTTTTTACGCCACCATCAAGGAGTTGATCTAATTTTTTATGTCCAGTGCTAATCAATTACTATTTCTTAGAAAACATCAAAAATTAAAGCCATTTCATTCAAATGGTAAATAGACAAGGCTTTTATGCTGGATAAAAATGTGAGTAAATTGAATAATTGTTGTCCCAAACAAGTGCAAAGAGACCACTGACAACTCTCCAAAAGAGTACCAAGAAAATGGTCACTGTAAGACTAAAGAACGAAGTTGAATACAAGGGAAAAATGGAGAATGTTGATTCTTACATGAATTTAATCATGACAGATGCTGAAGAATACAAAGACGACAAGGTAATAGCAAATTATGGTCGAGTTATTGTAAGAGGAAATAATGTGCTGTTTATCAAACTAGAAAATGAACTCTAGTTAAGAATTCGGATTTAAAATGACGAAGGATTATCTTTTAACTTCTGAATCAGTTACAGAAGGCCATCCTGACAAGATATGCGATCAAATTTCTGATGCAATTTTAGATGAGTATCTTAGACAAGATCCCGACTCTAGAGTTGCTGTTGAAACCATGGTAACAACGGGATTTGTAGTGGTTGCAGGTGAAGTTACTTCAAAAGCAAATTTTGATAAAAACTCTCAGGAAGAATTAATTAGAAAAATTATTCGTGAAATCGGTTATGACAAACCAGAATTGGAATTTGACTCAATTTCTTGTGAAATTATATTAAAATTACATGCTCAAAGTCCCAATATTAGCCAAGGTGTTCTTGCAACAGATGATAAAGAACAGGGTGCAGGAGATCAGGGATTGATGTTTGGTTTTGCTACAAATGAAACTAAAGAACTAATGCCAATGCCAATAATTCTAGCTCATAAGTTGACAAAAAAACTCGCTGATGTTAGAAAATCAAAAGAGTTGCCTTGGGTAAGACCTGATGGAAAATCTCAGGTTTCTGTACAATATGAGGATGGAAAACCAAAAAAAATTGATACCATAGTAATTTCCACCCAACATTCTCCAGAAATTTCAAATGATGAAATTACTAAATCAATAATAGAAAAAGTGATCAAACCAGTTTGTGGTAACCTCTGGAATGATGACATTAAGATTCATGTTAATCCTACTGGAAAATTTGAAATTGGTGGACCACATGGTGACGCTGGTCTTACTGGAAGAAAAATAATTGTTGATACTTATGGTGGTCAAGGTAGGCATGGTGGTGGAGCTTTTTCAGGAAAGGATCCTTCTAAGGTAGATAGATCTGCATGTTACATGTGTAGATATATTGCTAAAAATATTGTAGCAGCAGGACTGGCTGAAAAATGTGAAGTCCAGGTTGCCTATGCAATTGGTGTTGCAGAACCTGTATCATTAATGGTTAACACATTTGAAACAGGAAAAATTCCCGATGAAGATATTGAAAATATTGTGAGAAAAAATTTTGATATTAGACCGGCTTCTATCATTTCACAATTAGATTTGAAAAAGCCGATATATCTAAAAACTGCTGCTTATGGACATTTTGGCAGAACTGAACCTGAATTTAGATGGGAAAAAACCGATAAAGCAGATTTATTACGCCAAGCTGCTGGTCTTTAAAACTTCTTTAAACTTCTTAAACTTCAATCCAGAAAGTCTCATCAATTTTTTATGATCTCCTTTAAAATCTCCAATCATTATATTGAGGTCCTCTAATCCAAAGAAACTTTGTGGATTATGTAATGCTTCGTAGTATGCTTTCTCAAGATCAATTTTTTTAATTTTCGTTTTGTGTTTATTTTTAAAAACTTTTACAAATTCTTCAAAAGTAATCAATTCAGGCCCTACCAAGTCGATTATCTTTTTTGAAAAACTTTTTGAAATGATTGCATTTAAAATAACTTCTGAAACATCTTGAACGAATATTGGTTGAAGATGGTATTTACCTGAACCTGGAATAATTATAGTTCCATTCTTAATTTGATTTTTTAGATTCTTGGATAACGGATCATTATTTCCAATTATATATGATGCTCGAAATATTGTATAGTTTAAACCAGATTTGATAATTTCTTGTTCTGCTTTATACTTTGAAATAAAATATGCCGAAGTTGAATCTTTGGTAACTCCCAGTCCACTAATGAAAATAATTTTTTTTATTTTTGACTTTTTACAAAGATTAACTGCTTTTTTTGTTAGATTTACATTTACATCTTCAAAGGAGTTTTTGCTGGTTTGCCTTCCTCTCCCTATCAAATGAACTAAAGCGTCATAATTTTTCATGTGAGAGTAAATGTTATTTTGATCAAAATTAGATGAGATTATTTTTCTTTCAGATGGTAAATTTAGAAAATTTTTTCTAGAGATGGTAATCAAATTAACTCCATTTTTATGTAAATGACTCCTAACGTTTTTTGCTACAAATCCGTTTGCTCCTGTTATTACTACTCTCAAACTATTTGATTTTGGCATGAGGGTTTTAGTATATCATTTAATTTTAAAGATATCATGGAAGAACAACTAAAATCAAGAGAAAAATTAAGAACTGGTTTTACTACAGGCACAGCTGCTGCTGCATCAGCTAAAGCTGCAATTCTATCAATTATTAATCAAAAAAAAATTGATTCCGTTAAGGTAACTCTCCCAAAAAATAATGAAATTCAAATTAAAATTAATAGTTGTGAGTTTAGCAGTTCGATAGGAAAATGTTCAGTAATTAAAGATGGTGGAGATGATCCTGATGTTACTCATGGAGCCGAAATTTTAGTTGAACTATCACTAACTTCAGAATTAAATAAAATTGAAATTGATGGTGGTGAAGGAGTAGGAATAGTTACTAAACCTGGTTTGGGTTTAGAAATTAATAAAGCGGCCATAAATCCTACTCCAAAAAAAATGATTACTGAAAATATTAGAGAAGTAGCTGACGATATTTTAAAAAACAACGGAATAAAAATTGTTATCTCAGTGCCTAATGGAAAAGAATTAGCAAAAAAAACTGATAACCCAAGACTTGGAATTGTTGGAGGAATATCAATTCTTGGTACCACTGGCATAGTAATTCCTTATTCTACAGCATCATTTGCAGCTTCTGTAAGACAAAATCTTGATGTTAGTCTGGCAATGGGAAATGATACTGTGGTTCTTACAACTGGTGGAAGAAGTGAAGATTTTTCAAAAAAAATCGTAGATTTACCTGAACATAGTTTTGTTCAAATGGGTGATTTTGCAGGATACACAATTCAGCAATGTGCAAAAAAAAGAATCAAAAAAGCATACGTTGCGGGATTTATTGGTAAATTAGCTAAGATGGCTGCTGGAGTTAAGCAAACTCATGTTAAAGGTTCCAAAGTAGATACAAATTTTCTTTCTGAATTGGCAGAGAGTTGCAAAGCTAATGAAAACGTAATTAATCAAATTAAGATGGCTAATTCTGCAAGACATGTACAAGATATAATTAACGAGAACCAAGTTGATGGTTTCTTTGATCTAGTATGTTCTGAGGTCTATAAACAAATGAGAAAACATTCAGAAGAAAAGGTTCCAATTGAAGTCATCCTTTTTGATTTTGATGGGAGTGTATTAGGAAAACATCCTAGATTGTAAGGAATTTTATTTAAGAGATTTGAATTTTAGTAGTGGAAAAAGTAGCAGTAATTGCAATTACAAAAAATGGAATTAAGATTGGATTAACTTTAAAAGAATTTTTTCCATCTTGGCAAATTTATGCTCCTTCAAAATTTTCAGACGAAAATTCTAAAGTAAATTGGTATTCAGAAACTAGTGCTAACAAAATTGCAGAACTTTTTAAAACAAATGATGGTTTGGTTTGCTTGTTTTCACTTGGGGCAGTTATCAGATTAATAT
>Ga0209976_10002175_pt1 | contig 11252 bp, 11 predicted proteins | sample SumtaG_FD_182806 | JGI IMG/M metagenome (GOLD analysis project Ga0209976, IMG submission 182806) | Deep subsurface microbial communities from Indian Ocean to uncover new lineages of life (NeLLi) - Sumatra_00157 metaG (SPAdes) (version 2) | ecosystem: Environmental > Aquatic > Marine > Oceanic >... | reverse complement strand
TTGTAGTAGCAGAGTTATCTGCAAGATTCAAGACAGAGGAGCTTGACCAACTCATGCCACTATCAGCCAACCTTAGTAAAGCATCTTCAGCCCCCGCTTCAGCTGTATAATAAGCTTGAGTTGATTTAACAGTATTTTGAGAAATTTTTTGTTCATTATAAGTTAAAATAAAAATACTAACTGCCATGGCAAAAATTACTGCCAAAACTAAAATTGTTACGTAAAAAGCTGCAAAACCTCTGCTTTTGTGAATCCTGAGACCTGAAACCAGAAATTTTTCTTGATGGCAAAACTTATTTTTTATAGAATTTCGCTTCATGTTATATGTTTATTACTTTATGAGGTTAGTACGATCTTAACGAAGCCGTAGAGGTAGTGTTAATTGAGGTCTGATATTCCGGTTTATTACTCGGAGCCTTGAAGTTAATCCCGAGGCTGATTTGAATAGAGGGAGTAGTTGAAGTGGTGGCAATTTGGGAGAATTGTAAATGGTTTATTTCTACTTTGTCAGAGGTCAAGGCCATTGGATCCTGACCTTCTTTTTTAAGGCAGAGACGTTTTTCACAAAGATAAAAATCAATATAACTTGTATTTTCTCCTTCTGAAAGATATTTTGCTGTTTCTAGAGAAAGCTGACCAGTGCTAGAGGAAAAATCAGATGTTGGAGTATAAATGCTTTTGGCTTCTCTTATCTCATATGTCATTATTTCCATTGCTCGTCTAGAGTTATTCAGTGTTTCTCTGATAACTTTCGCTCTAGTATTGGAACGACTAATCCCTAAAAACAAGGAAACTACAGCTGAAAAAATTATTGTTAATACCGCCACATAAACTAAAACTTCAGTTAAGGTAAATCCTTTTTTCATTGCCTCCAATTGGTTAAATAAGTAGTTAATGCTATTTGATGAGTTTTTCCTCTTTCTTCCCAAGACACAGTCACAGTGTTTTTTTTCGTGCTTGGATCTAGATCCCCACCGACAATAATAATATCATCGTTTCCGTCTCTCCTTACATCTTCAAAAACAACTTTTCGCACAAATCCATTTATTGTTTCTGTTCCAGAAATTAATTGCCATTTAAAGGGTGTATCATACTTTTGAGGATAATAATCAGTAGAAGTAGTTAGTGTTCCTAATCCATCTATGTCCCAGCTTGTTCCGTCGCGAAAGTTACGGACCTCCTCCATTGTTTCTTGAGCCAAATTATTAGCTAGGTGGGTCTGTCTTATCAAGCTGGTAGTCCTTAGAGAAAAAGAAGTTAAACCTAAAAGGTTGGTTAGGGTAAGAGAGATAATAGCAATCACTATTAATATTTCTATTAATGAGACTCCTTTATTATTGCCAAATGGGGAGTAAAGCATAAATTGAAGTGCCTTGAGTTGTTTGGCCATCAGCTGTGTATTGAATTAAATCACCGCCGCTGTCTCCGCTAATTTCCATCTTCAAGGCTTTAGTGTTATATCTCTTATCTCGGTGGATACAAAACTGAGTACCCAATAATAAATCATTAAGTCTGTGGGTATGAATTTTTAATTCCTGATTTTCCCCATCAACCTCAACCTTCTCCTTCCAATAAATCTGACCATCTTTTAGGTTGTCGGCAATTACAATATTTTCGGTTTGGGATGAGCCATTATAAGTAAAGGTTAATTCGAGAATTTCGCTTGAAGTAGCAATTTGACGACTGTAATCAAAATGAATATGACGTGAGTCTTTAACTCTATTTTCATCGCTAGGATCAGCTTCTGCTTCAGAAATTATTTTGCCTGAAGATTTAACAATAACTTGTCTGGTTTTTGAGATATCATCTTTTAATCTTAAAGAAATACTACCTGGCTGGTTGGTGGTTCCCACAATTTGATTGAAAATAACTTCTGGACTATCGCCAGCCAAACTGATTTCATGGGCCTCAACAGTATTAGGAAGCTTATAAGTTTCATCAGATGAAGCAACTCTTAGAGAATAACTGTGTCCTTCAAACAGAGTATATTGCTGGGGGATAGTAGAAGTTGAAAACCAAATTCCCCATGATATATTTCTTTTTGAAGCTAACGTTTGGCTTTGAGCTAATCTCAGAATATTGATAATTTCTTGGGCAGTATTTTTTAAATCTGATTCTTTTTGAAATGATCGAAAAGTAGGGACCGCTATGGCAGTTAGGATGACTAAAATTCCAATGATTATTAATAATTCAATTAAAGTAAACGCTCCTCCTTTTCTGATTGGAGATTTATGCTTTATTTTTTTAGAGAGAGGAGGTTTTAAAGACCGCACTATTTTTGAACTTTTGAAATGAAAAAGAGTATTTTTAATATCTTGAATCATTTTAAATCAATTATATTGCTCCCAACATGGAATACATTGGTTGAATCATTGAGACTGCGAAAAATCCTATCACCGTTCCGATAATTATCATTAAAACGGGTTCAATAACTGAAGCTAAATTTTTGGTCGCAATGGAAACTTCCTCTTCAAAAAAATCAGCTAATTTAGCTAAAATACCTGAAGTTTCACCAGTTTCTTCTCCTACGGCAATCATTTGAATCACAATTGGAGGATAAATACTTTTATAAGAGGATAAAACCTCTGAAAGTTTTTCTCCCTTCCTCACTTTTTTAGCTGCCTCACCCATTGCTTCTTTATAATAAAAATTACCCAAGGTTTTGGAGGTAATTTCCAGAGTTCTAGGAAGAGGAGTACCAGCTGCAATTAAAGAGCTTAGAGTTCTTACTGTATAAGCCGCACTTGTTTTCTTGACTAGTGGAGATATGATTGGAATTTTTAAAACAAGTTTATCAACTATTTTTTTGACTTCTTTTATTTTCAAAGCCTGGGATAGGACAACAATCAAAAAGAGAAGGAAAATAATCACTAGTTTCCATTGATGAGCTAGAAAGTCGGCAAAACCAATTATTACCTGGGTAGCCATAGGAAGCTCAATATTTAATTCGTCAAAAGTTGCTGCCAGCTTTGGGATAACCATAATTAGCATTAGGACTCCAACTCCAATCATAGCGGTAATGATTACTGCCGGATAAATCATCGCCCCTTTTAGTTGGGATTTTAAAGAATGTTCTTTTTCCATTTGGAAACTCAGAGTCTTCAAAACATCTTCTAGGGTTCCTGATTCTTCTCCAACTTTTACCATGGCCTGGAAAAGTTCAGAAAAAATCTCAGGGTGACTCCCCAAGGAATCAGAGAGGTTTTTGCCTTTTGTGATTTCATCTTTAATGTCTATGAGAGCTTTTTTAAATTCACTATTTTTTACCTGATTAGATAAAGCTTCAATTGCTCTGGGTAGGGGTAGGCCAGCTGCAATCATTACTTGGAGGTTTCTGACAAAAAATATTTTTTCAGGTAAAGAAACTCCTAAAAAAGGAAGAGGGATTTTAAAGCTTCCTTTTTTAGGGCCCGTTTCTGATTGAGCTTTAATTAAAATAAAACCTTCCCCGCGCAGTTTTTGAGACAATTGATGAATATCTTTTGCCTCCAAAGTACCTGTTTTTTCTTCTCCTTTTAAAGATTTAGCTGTGTAAAAATATTTTGCCATAGTAATATTACATATAGAATATATTATTCAGATATAACTCTCAATACCTCTTCAATTGAGGTAATTCCTTGAGCGGCTTTGACAAACCCATCTTCAACCATTGTTTGCATTCCTTCTTTCCTGGCTTGTTTTTGGATTTGGTCTGATGTTGCTTGCTTAACAATCATTTCTTTTTTGTTTCGGTGACCAATAATGTTTCAAAGATTCCAATTCGACCACTATAACCGTCTGAACATTCTTCAGTGGGTTTGGGTCGATAGAAAGGAATGTTTTTCCAACTGGTCCTTGGTTTTATAATTTTCTTTTCTCTTAAGATCGCTAAAATCCTATCTAGATCGCAATATTTAGATATTTCTTTCAATTCTAACTCTTTTAATGTGTATTGTTCTCTTTCTAAACATAATTTTCTGACTAATCTTTGGGCTAAGATACAGCTTAGAGTTGAAGAAAGTAAAAAGGGTTCACATTTCATATCAATTAGTCTGGGAATAGTGCCTGATGCATAATTTGTATGAAGAGTGGATAAAACCAAGTGGCCGGTTAGAGCTGCATTTATAGCGAGATTGGCAGTTTCACTGTCTCTGATTTCTCCAACCATAATAATATCTGGATCTTGCCTGACAAGAGATCTGAGGCCATTAGCAAAGGTTAGTCCAATTTTTGGTTTTACTTGGGTTTGGTTAATTCTTGGCATGCGGTATTCAATTGGATCTTCAATAGTAGAGATATTCACTTCTGGGTGATTCAGAATCTCTAACATTGAATACAGGGTAGTAGTTTTTCCAGAACCAGTAGGGCCTGTAACTAGAATCATACCCACAGGTTTCTTTAGACTGTCTTGAACACGTTCTAAAGATTCTTCCCTTAGGCCTAATTGCTCTAAAGTAAAGGCCTTAGAGGTTTCTGATAAAAGACGCATGACAATTTTTTCTCCTTCAGAGACCGGCAAGATTGAGACCCGGATAGAATATCTATAGTCTTCGGTTTCTATTTTGAAACGACCATCTTGAGGTAAGCGGTGTTCATCTAATTTTAAATTAGAGAGGACTTTTATCCTTGCTACAATTCCAGAGGATGTAATTTTGGGTAAGGTCATGGCGTCTCGTAAGATTCCATCAATACGGTATCTTACTAAGACCTCATTTTCTGTCGGTTCAATGTGAATATCTGAAGCTCTTTGCAAAACAGCATGTTTGGTGAGAGTGTCTACGATTCTAATTATTGGCAGCTCTTCAGCCATTTTCTTAAGCTCAGCCTTATCTTCAATTTTTCCTTCATCCTCTTCTTTTATCGGTTTTATTACTCCAGCCTCTTTTCTGATTATTTCTCCAAATTCGACTTCTAAAGTTTTTTGATATTGGCGTAAAACATTTTTGATTGAACTTGGGGTTGTCAATCGAGGTAAAATTTTTAAATTAGTAGTTTTTTTAATGAACTCAATGGTTCTTAAGTCCTCTGGATCTAACATTGCTACTTCCAAATTATTTTTTGATTTTCTAAAGGCAATAATATTGTGAGAGCGAGCAATGGATTCGGGAATAATTTTTAAGATTTCGGGAGAGATATTTTCTTTTTCTAAATTGACAAAGGGAATACCCAAAATATAAGCTTCTAGCTTAATTAACTCTTCTTGCTTTATAAAGCCTTCTGAAATCAAAACATCACCAACTTTTTGTTTGGTTTTTTTGGCTTTCTTTTGAGCCGCACTAAATTGTTCTGCAGTCACTAGGCCGGCATCAAGCAAAAAAGCTTTTAATTGTTGAGATTCTATTCTCATCTTAACTTTTTAGTTTTTTAGCTGTTTAGCCTCTTAAAAGAATCTCTAACCAGTTAATAAGCCACTATACTAATAAACTAATCTGGCTAATCGTTAAGAGCGCTTTTAACTTTTTCAACTACTTCTTCTAAGCTATATTGAGCTTTTACTAAATAAGTTGTGACTCCCATCTCAAGCGCTTTATTTATATCTCCTACTTCTTCCAGGTTAGTTAAAATGATTACGGGGATATTTTTTGTTTCTTCTGTTTCTTTGAGTTTTTTTAAAACATCAAAGCCATGGATTTTGGGGAGAATAAGGTCAAGTAAAATTAAATCAGGATTTTTTGTTTTAGCTAGCTTTAAACCAGTTTCTCCATCAAGAGCTGGAATTATTTTATATCCTTCTTGCCCCAAAACTTCCCCGAAGGTTTTTTGAAGAGCAGATTCGTCTTCAATAAAGAGTATTGTTTTCATAATTAGCTGTCTGTCTATTTGATTGGCAAGGTGAACCAAAATGTCGACCCTTTGTTTTCTTCAGATTCAAAACTTAGTTTACCACCCGCTTTTTTAATAATAGCCCTTGAAATATATAATCCTAATCCTGAACCTTGTGTTTGGTATCTCATAATATTTTCTCCGCGGAAAAATTTTTGAAAAATATATTTTTGATCTCTCTTGGAGATACCTACCCCATTATCTTTTACTGAAAGATGAATGGTTTTATTTTTCTTTGAAATCTGTACTTCAACTCTTCCTCTGTCTTTTATATATCTAATGGAATTATCTAAGAGATTCTCTAGCACCAGTGTTATTTGAGAGGGATCAGATGTGATTTTTGGTAAATCCTTTTGAGAGTTAAAAGTTATCTCCACGTTAGAAGCTCTGGCAAAAGATTTATACCTAGCAATTAGTTCTGTAATTAAATCTTGAAGATAAAATTCTTCTTGTCTCAGAGGAAGTCCGGCGCTTTCAATTTTTGAGACAGTTAATAGGTCAGAAATTAATATTTGCATTCGATTGCTATTTTCTTTTAAAATTTTAAAATATTCAGTTTGTTTTTCCTCAATTTTGCCTAATTTCCCTGACATTAATAATTCAATAGTCCACTTTAAATTTGACAGAGGAGAACGTAATTGGTGGGAGACTATACTGATAAATTCTGATTTCATTCGGCTGGCTTCAGCTAATCGTTCAAAGCTGTGAGTAATAACTACTGTGATAGTAATCAAAATTTCTGCTAAAGAAACGATAACTAGAGCCACAGCTAAAGGATCTTCTATAAAGCGAGTACCGATAATATAAGCAATTATGGTTGAGCTAATAATAAGTGCTCCCATTACTAAAAAAAGAAATTGAGGACACTGCCAGGGAGAAAGATTATATTTTTTACATTGAGCAAGAATATTCAATTGAGACAAGATTTTTTTTGGTGATTTCATTATCTAAGTATAGCATATTGGTTTATCCTTCAACAAATTCAATTAATTATAGATTGACCAAGGAGGAGTAAGGTGATAAAATAGCTTAGATTTTTAATATCGGGGCATGGTGTAACGGTAGCACGAGTCCTTTGGGAGGATTTAGCCCGAGTTCGAATCTCGGTGCCCCGACTATACTAGTATATTTTGTATTATAGATTGCGGCAGTAGTTCAGTGGTAGAATGTCTCCCTTCCAAGGAGAAGGTCGTGGGTTCGAATCCCATCTGCCGCTCAAAGAAAAAAGCCGCCCAACTCGGACGGCTTTGAAATTCCTATAGTGCTAAGAGAATTAAAGAAAAGTTATTTTAATTCATTAAGATCTGAGTTATTACAGCTAATTACTTTGCATACTCAATCACCCTTGTTTCTCTTATTACGGTGACTTTAATTTCTCCTGGATATCTTAACTCTTCTTGAACCTTTTGAGATATGTTTTTAGCTAAGTTTTTTGCCTCAAGATCGTTAATCATTTGAGGTTCTACAAAAACCCTTATTTCTCTACCAGCTTGTAAGGCCCAGGCTTTGTTTACTCCGGGGAAAGAGGTAGCTATTTTTTCCAAATCAGATAATCTTTTAAGGTAATTTTCTAAGGTATCTTTTCTTGCTCCGGGTCTTGTTCCTGAAATTTGATCAGCTACCTGGATTAAAACTGCTTCAATGCTTTTACTTTTATATTCTCCGTGATGAGATTTCATTGCATCAATTACTTCTTTTTCTATACTGAATTTTTCTAAGATTTTTATTCCAATATCAACATGAGAACCCTCAATCTGGTGGTCAACTGCTTTTCCTACGTCGTGGAACAATCCTGCTTTTTTGCATATTAAGGGATTGGCCCCCATTTCTTCAGCCAGAGATGAGGAGAGATAAGCTACTTCAATTGAGTGGAGCAATACATTTTGACCATAACTTGTTCTAAACATCAATCTTCCAAGTAATTGAACCAGCTTTGGGTCCAAACCAATAAGGCCTAATTCATAAACTGCTGTCTCGCCGGTTTTTCTTACCCTATCATTTATTTCTTTTTTAGCTTCTTGGACTTTTTCTTCAATTCTGGCAGGTTGTATTCTTCCATCTAAAACTAATTTTTCTAGAGCAACTTTTGCTATTTGTCTTCTAATCGAATCAAAACCTGAAATTACCACCGTTTCTGGGGTTTCATCAATTATTATCTCTACTCCGGTTAATCTCTCAAGAGTTCTAATGTTTCTCCCTTCTTTACCAATTATTCTTCCTTTTATTTCTTCGTTAGGTATAGAAACAGTAGTAGTGGTAATTTCTTGGGCTTGAGAAGGAGCATATTTTTGGATGGCGATAGCCAAGATTTCTTTAGCTTTTTTTTCAAATCTTTCGTATCCTTCCTTTTCTATCTTGTTTATTCTTTCCAAAATATCCATTTGATATTCTTTTTCCAGATTTTTAAACAATTCAGTTTTAGCTTCTTTTTTATTAAGTTCTGCGATTTTCTCCAACTTTTCAATAGCCGTCACCCTAAGCTCTTCTAAGTTTTGCTTGATTAGCTTTACCTTTTTAATCTTTTCTTGAAATTCTTTCTGTCTAGTTTCAAATTCAGAAAGTTTTCCATCTAAGGTATCTTCTCTCCTTACCAACAGCTGCTCACTCTTAAAAAGTGATTTCCGTCTAATATCTTCTTCTTTTTTAGTTCTTTCTAAGAATAAGGATGCTTTCTTTTTGGCTTGAGATAAAATTCCCTCTGCTTCTTTTGTTACCTTTTGGATCCTCTTTTGAATTTTAGCTTCGATTGTCTTCCAATTTCTTTTTGCAATTGATTGGCGAGCATAATAGCCTAAAATTGCTCCGGCTGTAAGCGAAAGTATTCCCGTAATTAATGGGGTTAATTGATCCATATTTTAAAGTTAGAAATTGGTTATTTAGCATAGTTTAAACTGTAAAGTTTTTGGTTTTAGAGAATTATCTAAATAGTTCCAAAGTCCAAAGTTATTTTTTAATTCTGATACTATAAACTCTATCAAAAATTTCCCAAAGAATCAACCCCATACCACTAGGGTATGAGGTTGATAGTAATTGATAAAACAGGTTTATTTTACTGATTAACCTCCTAAAGCTCCTTTAATTGCAGAGGGAAGAGCTTTGGCTAATAAAATTATCAAGAGAGCAATTATGGCCCAAAAAATTATTGCTTTACCTCTATTTATCCGCTCAGGGTTGCCACTAGCAGTCAATATTAAAAAGGCGGCATAAATTAACAAAAGAGGAGCTATAGCAAAAGATAAGAGCAAGAGAAAGTTAACCAAGGCATCAATGGCCTCCCAGATAGTTTTAGCTGCCAAGGGATTGAAAAGGACGGTAGGAAGTCCGGGACCAGGACCGGGACCAGGACCAGGACCAGGACCAGGACCGGGAGGGGGTACAGCACTGGGTATGGTGGTAAAAGCACCTGGAGGGTTAGGAGTTTCTGCACTATTGTCGCTGGGATTCATAGCTTCTGCCATTATAGTCCATTCATAGTCAGTATTTGCTGTTAACCCCATGAGCATATACTGATAATTCGGCCCATTAGTAGAAGGATATCTTTTTAGCCATGAGGGCGCTCCTACTCGTCTGAAAGAAACAACAAATCTGCGAATTATTCCACTTCCTGCTCCAGAGCCAGGAGGCGGCCATGTCCACTCCAGTAAAGCTGACCCCTCTCCTACAGAACTCACCTGGGTGTTAGTCGGTTGGTTCAGAGCAGAAACTTTGCTGATAAAAATTCCTAGACCGAGAAATATGATTAAAGAGATTAATAAAATTTTTTTGTTCATATTTATACCTTAATATTTATATTACCATTGTTGGCTGAAAAGCAAAGCCAGAAAGATAAAACTTTATTTTTTTATAACTCTTATCCATGCAGTTTGGCAAATGCCTTGACCTCCTTTTTTATCAAAAACTTTTACTAAAGGCATATAGGTGCCAGCTTGAAAATAAGAGTGGGAGGAATTTTTTAAGGCAGAATTTTTACCATCATCAAAATCCCAGAGGAAGAACAGGGTATCGTTGTCAGGATCGGTAGCTGCAACCTTAAACTGAAATTCTGTTTGGGTATTTCCGTTAGTGGGGATAGCCTGGCAAGAAGAAATTTTTGGAGGAAGATTTGTTCTAGCTTCTACTGTTTCGCTCCTTGTCAAATTTCCTGCTGCATCTTTGCAGATTGTAGAAATTTCATAAACTCCGTTATTTTTAGGGATAAAGTTTTTTGTGAAAATACATTCTTTTTTACAACCTAAAATAGTAGGCGACATTGCTCCCTGATTTTTGCCATCTACGTAGAGATTACACCCAATAATTTTGAAGTTATCAAAAACTTTCATTTTAAAGGCATATTCTTTATCTTTTTCAATTTGGATAGGATAGGTTTGATCTTTTTCAGTTTTATCAATGAATATTTTCCCGAGAGAGGGTTTGGTCCAGTCAATATGATAATAGTTTACAGATTTTTTTTCTTCGGTAGAAAAATGTAGATTATCAGCTTTATCCTTTGAACGAACAAAAATCCAGCAGGCTTTTTCCCCCTCAAGATTACACATTTTTTCTTCTCCAACTGGAATATTTATCCCCAAATTACATTTTCTATTTAACCATCCTGAAGAATGCTCGGTACCATCTAGTTTATAAGTAAGAATTTTATATTGACAAGAGTCAGGGTTTAGTCCAGAGTCTAAATCTTCGTCTAAGACATCAATGATAAAATCTTTATTCTGCCAGGAATCCTTAGTTGGAGATTTTATTTGAGAAGCAGGCTCTCCTTTATCTCCTTTAAACTCATTTTGAGGAGGAGGAGTATGATTGTTTGGAATTTTTCTGGGTAGGAGAAGAAAGTAAACAAAAACCCCTATTCCAATAAGGGTTATAGTTATCAGCCAGAATTTTTTTGAAGTCCAGAATTTTTTCACTTCCTTTTGTTTTTTTTATTTCATAATCTCCACCAGAGAAGTGTAATCATCAGACTTATTTTTTTGTCTTTATTACCTCATCAATAAGACCGTATTCTTTAGCCTCTGGAGCCGAGAGATAAAAGTCGCGATCAGTATCCTTTTCAATTTTATCTAAGGGTTGGCCGGTATGTTTAGCTAAGATTTCATTTACTTTTTGTTTTAATTTAACAATTTGCCGGGCTGCAATTTCTACCTCTACTGCTTGTCCGCCTATTCCGCTTACTGCTACCTGGTGAAGTAGGATTTGGGCGTTGGGCAAAGAAAATCTTTTTCCCTTAGTTCCGGCTGCCAATAGGACTGCAGCGCCTGAAGCCGCAGACCCTATACAGACTGTAGAAATAGAACATTTTATATATTGCATGGTGTCGTAAATAGCCAAAGCCGAAGTTAAAACTCCACCTGGTGAATTGATATATAGCTGGATATCTTTTTTAGGATCCTTGGAAGCCAAAAAGAGCATCTGGGCGATAATAGAGTTGGCTATTGGATCAATAATTGGTCCAATAG
>Ga0209976_10002173_pt1 | contig 11255 bp, 9 predicted proteins | sample SumtaG_FD_182806 | JGI IMG/M metagenome (GOLD analysis project Ga0209976, IMG submission 182806) | Deep subsurface microbial communities from Indian Ocean to uncover new lineages of life (NeLLi) - Sumatra_00157 metaG (SPAdes) (version 2) | ecosystem: Environmental > Aquatic > Marine > Oceanic >... | reverse complement strand
CCTACGCTGAGCATTTCCTGCTTGAGGATATTGGCGGCCGGTGATTTCATCGACCGCAGGCGCAGCACGTGGAAAAAGCCTTTGGGAGACATGATTCCGATGCCCCTCTCGTCAACTTTGAGGGAATCGAATTCCTGCACCAGCTCTTCTGGCGAGTGAGCGATAATTTCCCTGATGGTGGCCACCGACAAGGTCAGCTGCTTGTCTTGGTTGAAGAGGATGCTTTCCGCTTTGACCCGGCTGCCGGTGATGTTCTATTGCGTGGCTTGGTTGCTGAGGTCGATCTGGATCCCTGGGCCGGTGCAGTTTTTTTCCGGGTGGTACTGCCAGCTGTTCCTCTGCGCCTGGTTTTCGCCCCGGGACGGCCGTCGGTGGAAACCCTGAGCAGCCTTTTCCCTGAAAAGAGCCGCGGCAGGTCTTTGCCCTGGATGGTCTCGTGTTCCAGCAGAGCTTTGGCCAGCAGATGGAGCCTATCCATGTGCTCGGTTATAATCTGTGCCGCCCGGCGTTCGGCCGCCAGGATAATAGCACGGATTTCATTGTCGATGGTGCGGGCCGTTTCCTCGCTGATATTCTTATGCTGCTGGATGTCACGGCCCAGGAATAGTTCCTGTTCGGCCTTACCCAGGGTGGTCGGGCCAACCTTGTCGCTCATGCCCCATTCCACCACCATCCGGCGGGTCAGCTCCGTGGCCATTTCCAGGTCATTGCCGGCCCCGGTGGTCAGATCATTGAAAATCAGGCGCTCGGCGGTGCGACCACCCATGAGAATGTCCAGCCTGCCTTGAATGTATGTACGGCTGTAATTGTGTTTGTCGTCCAGAGGCAGCTGGGCAGTAAGTCCCAGGGACCGCCCACGGGGAATGATGGTGACCTTATGGAGCGGGTCGGCCTGCTTGGTATGGTAGGCCACCAGGGCATGACCGGATTCGTGGTAGGCGGTGACCTTCCGCTCCTCCTCCGACATAATCACACTCCTGCGTTCCACGCCCATCATCACCTTATCCTTGGCCTCTTCGATGTCTTCCATGCCCACCTTGTTCTTGTTCTTACGGGCCGCCAGGAGAGCCGCTTCGTTCACCAGGTTGGCCAGATCGGCGCCCACCAGCCCGGGCGTAGAGCGGGCTACTATTTTGAGATTAACATCGTCCGCCAGCGGAATATTCTTGGTGTGCACTTTCAGGATGCCTTCCCGCCCTTTCATGCCGGGGACATCCACCACGATCTGCCGGTCGAACCGGCCGGGGCGCAGCAGGGCCTTGTCCAGTACATCGGGCCGGTTGGTGGCGGCGACTAGTATTACATTGGTATCGGTGTCAAACCCGTCCATTTCGACCAGCAATTGGTTGAGTGTCTGTTCGCGCTCGTCGTGGCCACCCCCCAACCCGGCGCCACGGTGCCTCCCGACAGCATCAAGCTCGTCGATGAAAACAATGGCCGGGGCCTGCTTCTTGGCCTGCTCGAACAGGTCCCTGACGCGGCTGGCCCCCACACCGACGAACATCTCGACAAAATCGGCGCCTGATAGATTGAAGAAAGGCACACTCGCCTCGCCGGCCACCGCCCGGGCCAGGAGGGTCTTGCCCGTACCAGGAGGACCCAGCAGGAGAGCCCCTTTGGGAATTTTGCCACCCAGACGAACAAAACGCTTGGGACTTTTCAGAAACTCGATGATCTCGCGGAGCTCTTCCTTGGCTTCATCACAGCCGGCCACGTCCTGGAAAGTTACCTGGGGTTTGTCCGGGGCGACGATCTTTGCCCGGCTCTTGCCGAAGCTGAAAATATTCCCCTGTCCCCCCATACCCCCCTGCATTCGGCGCATGATGAAGAGCCAGAAAAGAACAATCAGCAGAATCGGCCAGGCGCTCCAGATATAGTCAAACCAGCCCGGGCTCTTGTCCTTGAACTCAAACCGCAGACCGCTCTCCTTCCATTTACTTACCAGCTCGCTGTCAACATAGGGTATGACGGTCTCAAATTCCTCGTATCTACGCGTCTGGCCGCTGATGCTGGTTTCAATATACGGTTCTTTGAACTTGCCCCGGAAGGTGTTACTGGTAATTACAGCCGACGCCACTTGACCGTTCTGGATGAAGTCCTCCAGCTCGGTGAAAGTGGCCTTCTTGATGTCACCGTTTGAAGAGAAAATGCTGGCCAACAGGAACGCCACCAGAACAAGGGCTATCCAACCCAGGGACGTTTTAAAGGCCCGGCCCATCTGGAAGCCTGGTGGTCGTGGCGGGGCCTCCTTGCCTCCTTTACCGGAAACCCGGTTCTTGTTCCCAGCCGGCTGGCCCTTGCCACGAGCTTCCCCCCTGACATTTCGGGGGGGACGCGGCGGCTTCAACCCCGGTCTCTGTGACTTTTCCCGCTTATCTCTATCCGGCATCTAAGTTCTCCCTGAAAGCATACAGTGACCTCAGCCCTCGTAATTTCTGATCCACATCTAATCCATAGCCTACAACAAAACGATTTGGAATACTAAATCCAACGTAATCAATAGTAAAATCCAGATTTGCCACCTCGTATTTAAGTAGTAAAGTTACAAAGATTACCGAAGTAGGTGCGGCTTCTTCCATGCGGCTTCGCAGAAATTTAACGGTCAGGCCCGTATCCACAATATCTTCCACGATGACCACGTCGCGACCGGTAATGTCGGCACTGATATCCTTCAGCAGCCGTACGGTGCCGGTAGAAGCCGTCTCGCTGCCGTATGAGGCAATTTTAATAAAATCAATTTCAAAGTCAATATCCAGCTGCCGCACCAGGTCAGCCATGAACATGAATGAGCCGTTCAGCACACCGATGAGGATGGGACACCGATCCCGATACTGCTCGGAAAGGACCGCGGCCATTTCAGCCACCTTGCTTTGGATTTTCTCCCGGGGGATAAGAAGTTCCAGGACCTGACCCCCGTAGCGACTGGAGGCAGGGACGGTTATCTCTTGCGGATCTGCGTCTGCCATGTGATCCTCCACGGGGACCTGACCAGCTGATTCCGGGGAATTCCCAGCCCGGGCAACCAGACCACCTCCTCCTGACCAGTTACCACCAGCGGCCAGTGAGTCTTTTCCAGGCGACTGAGTCGGGCGTTGACGTAAATATCACTCACCAGTCTGGCGTGTCTGCCGGGCATCACCCTGGCCCGGTCACCTGATCGCCATGATCGCAGCCACAGACCGGTGGTCCCCGCCGCATGATCTGTTGTGGTCACCACGAAATCATGGTAGCCCCACCCGGTCCGGCCCGGTTCCAGCGGGCGTCGCTCTGGTGCAGAGGCCTGCCCGGAATGATAAAAGATCAGCCAGCCACGGTCCATTAAGACCTTGGCCGAATCAGGTAGCTCAAAAACCTTGCCGACAGTACCAGCCCGGACAAAATGACGGAAGTTCCGCCAATGGGGGGAACTCATCTGAATGTGAACTCCCAGGAACCGCTCCATTACACATCGTACCGCCAGCTTGAAAATGTCTTCCTCTACTGCGAGCAGGGCTTCAACCGGCATTTCCGCGGTTGCCGGGATGTTTCCCTCGGTAGCCAGCCCCGCGAGTTCCCTGGCGGCAGCGGTGCAATGGATCTCATATCCCTGCGCCATCCTGGACAGGCCCAGAAGCGCCTCCCTGGCACCCTCGTCTTCAGCCATTATCGCGGCCATTACACCGTGGCGCAGCCGGTTGCGCAGAAAGCGCCGGTCAGTGTTGGAAGGGTCTTCCACCCACTCCAGGGCTTCACTCTCAGCCCACAACCGCAGCTGTAGCCTGGTAAATGACAACAACGGGCGTAGCACCCGGTCCCGCCGGGGCCTGATACCCGCCAGGCTGATCAGGGGCGCCTGCTGGATCAGGCGCATGAGAACGGTCTCCGCCTGGTCATCGGCATGGTGGGCGGTAAGGATCCACTCTGCGCCCGCCTCCTGCCGCAACCGTTCCAGGACGGCATAACGCTCACGGCGGGCCCACGCTTCAACCGATTCTCTTTTCCGCTGGCCCGGATTGAGAACAACGACCCGGAAAGGCAGGCCCAGCCGGGCGGCAAATTCCCGGCAGAAAGCCTCTTCCCGGTCGGCTTCCGGGCGGAGACGGTGGTTCACGTGACCCAGGGTGACCGCAAAACCGTGCCCGCCCGCCAGGCTCGCCATACTCTGCGCCAGAACGACGGAGTCCAGCCCCCCGGAAAAGGCCACCAGGAAATGAGACCCTTTCAGCGGGATTCCCCACCGGGAGAAAACGGGTTCCAATCGAGTGGGATCATACATTGTTGCTATTACCCTGCGACGTTTAAGCCCACGGCAACCGTCTCATGCCTTTCCGGACGCAGACGACGATGGCTGCTTCTTAACACTGGCACGCCCGACTTTGCCCTCGGTTCCCGAATCAGGCTCGCCGTTATGCGGCAGGATCACTTCCAGCACCTTCAGGGCAATATGGTAGCGATTGAACGGCGGCATGATGTATACCCCCTGGGCGCATTGCCGGATCTCCAGGAGCATCTCCCGGGCAATGGCTATCCCCTCGGTTTCGCCATCGTCGCCAGCTTTATACATCCGCTCCCGGACGATGTCGGGGATGGTCATGCCCGGAACCTCGTTATGCAGGAATTCGGCGTTACGGTAAGATGCCAGCGGGAGAATACCGGGAAGTACCGGCCGCTTCAGGTGTTCTACCCTCTTCAGGAACCGGCCCAGGAGCTCGTTATCATAGATAGGCTGGGTCATGATGTATTCGGCGCCGTACTCGATTTTTCTTTCCAGGCGGTCCATTTCGCGTTCAGGGTTCTGGGCCGCCGGGTTCGCGCCCACTCCGATGACGAAAGCGGTCTGGCCTTTCATAGATCGCCCGCCCATGTCCAGCCCCTGATTCAGGTTTCTCAACAGCGTTACCAGGCCGATGGCGTCCACGTCGAAGACACCCGTGGCCGATGGATAGTCGCCCATCAGGGGCGGATCGCCGGTTACCGCCAGGATGTTGCGAAATCCGTTAGTGTAGGCCCCCATCATATCGGACTGGAGCCCGAGGAGATTCCGGTCCCGGCAGGTAGTGTGCAGGATAGTCTCAATCCCCACTTCCCGCTCAAAGATCAGCCCTATGGACTGGGGGTTGACCCGGGCGGTAGCACGCGGGCCATCGGCGATATTGATCATATCCACACCGGCCGTTTTCAGAGCCCGGGCACCTTCAACCACCCTGGCATGTCGCAGTCCCCTGGGGGGATCGATTTCCACACTGATAACGAACTTGCCCTCGACAAGTTTGCGACCCAGGGGGGAACGCTCCACCATAGGCACCTCTTCCAGACGATCCTCTTCCTCCACCGGCTGCGCCTTGACGGCCACTTTCTCGCCCTTTCCCAGCGCCCTGACGGCACCGGCCATAGACTGAGTATGCCCAGGGGTAGTGCCACAGCAGCCACCCACCAGTCGGGCACCGGCGTCAATGAATCGCTTGGCGTATACTCCAAAGTAGTCGGGTGTGGCAAAATAAAACAGCCGCCCGTCCACGTACTCCGGGCTCCCGGCGTTAGGCATGACGGAGACCGGTCGATCAGTAAGTGCCACCATGCGCGTTATTACGTCAAGGATAGTCCTGGGGCCGATAGCGCAATTGGCACCCACGACATCCGCGCCTTTCTCCTCAAGCACGTTGACGGCCTCCTGCATGGAGGCACCCGCCAGGATGCTGTTCTCATCAGCAAAGGCAAACTGCCCGACGATAGGAATCTCAGGATCTACCTCGCGAGCCGCTTCCAGGGCAATGGCCATCTCCCCCAGGTGGGAGATAGTCTCAAAGATAATCCCGTCAACACCGGCTTCCACCAGGACCGACACCTGATCCCCGAAGGCGTCATGGGCCTGTACGGGGGTAATACCCTTGTCCTGCACAATCGGCCGCCCCAGAGGTCCCACCGATCCCAGTACGAAAATCGATCTTCCACCAGCAGCGGCCCGGGCGTGCTCAACGGCCAGCCGATTAATCTCCGAGGCACGCTGCTCAAGACCGAATTTTTCCAGTTTGTAGCGGTTTGACCCGAACGTGTTGGTCTCGATGACCTCCGCCCCGGCATTGATATACTCCTTGTGAATATCCACGATGAGACGGGGTTCGGTGAAGTTAAGCTCGTCGAAGCAGCGGTTGACGAAAACACCCTTAAGATACAGCATCGTGCCCATGGCACCATCGCAGAGTAGCACCTGCTCTTCCAGGGCCTTAAGAAAAGCGCGTTTAGCTTCAGACATGAATTGTATTCCGTTAGTTAAGTTCAAGCAGGAAGGGATTGGTCCGTTTCTCCCGGCCAATAGTAGTGCAGGGGCCGTGACCCGGGAAGACCATCGTATCGTCGGGCAGATTCATAAGGAATTGCAGGGACGTCTGGAGAGCGGTCAAATCGCCTCCGGGAAGATCAACGCGGCCCACGGAGCCGGAAAACAGGGTGTCCCCTACAAACCAGTGGTTTTCAATTTGATAGCAGACCCCGCCCGGCGAATGCCCCGGTGTGGCGTGAACCACTATCTCCAGCCCGCCCAGCCGGTCCGGAGACACCTCCCGGGCCAGCCCGGCGGAGCCCGAATTCAGCCAGTGATCTACCTTGGGAACCGGCTTTTCAGGCACACCAAAGAAGCGGCATGAATCGGGCAGCTGGTCGAGCACTTTCCGTTCCCCTTCAGGGAAGCAGACGACCGCCCCACTCCACCGGCGCAGCTCCTCTATCGCCCCGACGTGATCAATGTGGGCGTGGGTGGCGAGGATAGCGCCGAGGCTCAGGTCCTCCGCGGTGATTGCCTCCATCAGGCGGTCGGTTTCATCCCCGGGATCAATGATGACTGCTTTAGTCTGCCCCTCCTCCCATACCAGGAATGTATTCACCTGAAACGGACCCGTGACAATGGTTTCTACCCGCATACCTCAGATCTCATTGAAGAACAGTCCCTTCAAGCACTTGATCTTTTCCTCGAAGGAATGGGGATACAGGAACCACTCAGCGATGGAGATGGAGCTGAGCAGGGAATTCCCATCCTGCGGAGTAAAGGCAAAGCCGATGATTTCGTGCCCGTTACGAACCTGCAAAGACGGTACGGCTGCCACTAACTGGTTTAGGAAGCGGCCGTAGTGCCCGTGATCACGCCCGAAAGAGAAAATCTGGTTGGCGGTGGTCTTTTCGGTCAGGGCAATGCGGTAGTTGGCGTCCAGCCGGTCGATAACTTTCTGGAGGGTGGTGGGCTCTTTCAGCTTAAGGTTGAAGTGCACCACGTGCATGTACTGTGAATTGACCCTCATGGCCGAAGAAAACAGATTCAGATCCAGACCCCTGGTAGCAAAGAGTCCGGCGCAGTCCCGGGCGTGGTAGGTACCATAATCCTCATAGCCATGCTTGCCCACCTGGGGAGACGGAACAAAAGAGGAATCCTGGCTGATGTCGTTGCTTCGGCGTACGAGGACAAACCGTCCCTCCACCAGGTTACTGGGCGACATGTCCTGCAGCGCGAGGGTCTGTACCAGTACGGCCAGACAGTGAGTGTTACAGGACACCACGTGGATGAACTGGTCTTCACCGTGTACGAGTGCCTCTTCGTTAATTCCCCGGGCGTACATTTTCCCGAAGCCGTACTCGCTGCCCTGGGCCACAAAGCCGATGGTGGAGCCTTTGTACCGTTCGTAATACTCCACCTTGTTCTTGTGACCGCTGCCCTTGGGCGTGCAATCTATAATCACAGAGGCGCGCTCGGCCGCTTCTTCAGTAGTGAAGTCTGGATCAAGACCGATGCTCTTGAACCCGTCCACAGCGTCAGGACTTACTGCCAGGCGGGCCCCACGCCTGATCAGGTCCTTTACCTTCGAGCGCTCACTGGTCAGCGGCGTATTCTTATGAAACGTGACTTCGTCTATCCCGAGCTGCTCACTGTAATCGCTCAACAGGCCAATCAGGGGTTCCCCGGTGGTACCCGTCCCGACAATGTGAATAATTTTTCGTGCCATGGTGCCCTATCCATTTTCCATGGTTGAGTAGAGATTCATCGCTGTGAAAGAACTTTTCGCTCCCGCAGCCAGATGCGTAGCACATAGGCCAGCACCACGACCCAGACGCTGATGATGCAGGCCAGCAGATAGCCGTGATATTTAGGCATCGTTCGTTCCTTCTGCTCGTGCCATCCGCCTGAACTCCAGCTCGCTTACGTGGCGGCGATAGCGAAGCATATATACCAAGATAAGGGTAAAACTGAAGAGCGAGAAGAAAAATATTCTCAGAATCATGGAAGGCTGCCGGGTCATTTCCATCTGGGGATGGCTCTGCACTTCCGGGGCCCACCAGGTCACTGCCGTGAGGATCAGCGGTATATCGATCACGGCCAGGATACCGATAACCGCCGCATAGCGCGAGGCCCGCTCGTAAGGCCCGCTGAAGGCCCGGACCATGAAGTACCCCACGAAGATGAGGAACAGGACCAGGGTCGTGGTGAGACGCGGCTCCCAACTCCACGGCCGACCCCAGGTGGGTGTGGCCCAGATCGGCCCGGTGATAAGGATCAGCAGAGCGAACAGCGTGCCAACCTCGGCGCCCGCCAGGGACCAGCGATCCCACCGGGGCTGGCGCGTAATCAGGTAGGCGGCACCGGCTGCGGCCACCAACAGATACGCCAGGAAGGCGTTCCAGGCCAGGGGCACGTGGTAGTAGAAGATTTTCTGGGCCATCTCCTGCTGGGGCACTAACGGGGCTGCCTGGTAGATCAACCACAGATTGGCGATGGCGACCGCCAGGGTTATCACCAGGAAAACCTGGTTTCGTCGTATGGCATGGAAAGCTTGCATCTACTGCTCCGAAATATAATCAAAGATGAGGACGCCCGCTAAGACGAACAAAAGAAAAGGTTGCTCAATCCTCATCCCCGAAATCGACCTTATCCATCAGCATGGTTTTCAGTCCCGCGAATCCTTCGCTTGCATGCACGTCCAGCTGTTCCCGGGCTTCACTGCCACACTCCAGCACTTCCTCTACCGTTGCCACCACATTTTCAGTGCCCAGCTCGGTCAGGGAGGGGCGCACATAGGCCACCAGCTTCTCCACCTGCTCGGCCATGGTTAGGATCTGGTGATCGTTGGGATCGGCCACCCTGGCATCGAAGCCAAAGCGGGTGGCCTTCCACAGGGCGTCGTTGAGATATTCCAGCTCAAAGTCCTGCTGTAAGTGATTATTATGGAGATCCCTGAAGATGCGATGGCAGATGGCCTGGCCCAGGGCCACGAGCATTTCGGTACGCTTCAGGGAGCGCTGCATATCGGACACCCGAAACTCCACCGTCCCGTAGCCGGCATGGGGGCGAATTTTCCACCAGATATGCCGGGGTAGGCGGATAGACTCCATGGTCATATAGGTCTCCAGCACATCCCGGAAATGCTCAAAATCACGGAACGTCCCGGGAATGTTGGTCCGGGGGAAAGCCCCGAACTGGAACGTCCGGGCCGAGAGCATCCCGGTATTGCGGGCGCGGAAGAAGGGCGAATTGGTGGACAGCGCCAGCAGGGGAGCCAGCCACCGGCGGGCGGCGTTGGTCGCGGCAATGGCCGCTTCGGCATCGGGGAGCGCCACATGAACGTGGATGGCGAAGGTGATGTTCCGCCGGGCGTAGTAGTGCAGCTGCTCGGCGACCCATTGATAGCCGGGACTGTCCACAAACTGCTGTTCGTCGCCCAGGGCGGTGGGATGGGTGCCGCTGATACCGATACGGAAGCCCAGTTCCCGACCCAAATCCCGGACCCGTCCCCGAAAACGCCTGATATGGCCCATGGCATCATTAACCGTCTCGGAAACGGGCGTATTGATTTCTATCTCCGAGAGAATCAGCTCGTAGCTGAAGCGTTCCCGCTCATCCTCATTGAGCCGGGCCAGGATGCTGTCGGCTCGCGGCACCAGGTCACCGGTAGTTGGGTGACAGAGCATGTACTCTTCTTCAACCCCAACCGTGAAGCTGCGGTCATGGCTAAATAAATCGGCGTATGCAGGCATGTCCCTGGAGGATTGGCTCAGATTAAAAGGCCGTACTTTCCACCCAGATACCGAGCTCTTCTTTCATAACGGCCACGATTTCACCGAGGGTGGCGTAAGCCCTGGCCGCCTCGATCACCGGGTTAAGAATGTTTTCCGAGGAGTGACACACTTCACAGACACGCTTCAAGGCTGCTTCCACGGCGTCGCTGTTACGCCGGGCACGGAGGGATTCAAGCTTCTCCCGCTGCCGGCGTTCGACCTCTACCGATATCTCGAGGACCGGGATATCCAGGACTTCATCTTCGTTGACGAACTCGTTGACGCCCACGACGATCCGCCGCTTGGCATCCACCGCTCTCTGGTAATCGTACGCGGCCCGGGCTATCTCCCGCTGGAAGAAGCCCGCCTCGATGGCCGGGATCACGCCGCCCAGCTCGTCGATCTTCTGAAAATAGGCCTCGGCCTGTTCCTCCATCCTGTCAGTCATGCTCTCCACGAACCAGGAACCGGCCAGAGGGTCGATGACGTTGGCGACGCCGGTCTCGTAGGCGATGAGCTGCTGGGTGCGCAGGGCGATCATGGCGGCTTTCTCGGTCGGCAGGGCGATGGTCTCGTCCATGGCGTTGGTGTGCAGGGAGTTGGTGCCCCCCAGAACCGCTGCCAGCGCCTGAAAAGCGGTGCGGGATATATTGTTCTCCGGCTGCTGTTCTGTGAGGGTGCATCCCGCCGTCTGGGTATGAAACCTCAGCCGCCAGGACCGGGGATCCCTGGCACCGTACCGGTTTTTCATCCGCCGGGCCCATATCCGCCGGGCGGCCCGGAACTTGGCGATCTCTTCGAAGAAATCCAGGTGGGAGTTGAAGAAAAAGGAGATGCGGGGAGCAAAGGCGTCCACGTCCATCCCCCGCTCAATGCCATGCTCGATGTAAGCAAAGCCGTCGGCCAGGGTGAAAGCCAGCTCCTGAACGGCGGTGCTCCCGGCCTCCCGAATGTGATAGCCGCTCACCGATATCGAGTTGTAGCGGGGCAGCTCATCAGTGCAGAACTCGATCATGTCAGTGACGATACGCATCGATTCTTGGGGCGGGAAGATCCACTCCTTCTGGGCGATGTACTCCTTGAGGATATCCGCCTGGAGGGTCCCGGTCAGTTCACGCCTGGGCACGCCCTGTTTCTCGGCCGCAGCCACGTAGAACGCCAGCAGAATATAGGCGGGGCCGTTGATGGTCTGGGAAACGCTGATCGCCCCCAGGTCGATGCCGTCAAAGAGCGTCTCC
>Ga0209976_10002171_pt1 | contig 11260 bp, 8 predicted proteins | sample SumtaG_FD_182806 | JGI IMG/M metagenome (GOLD analysis project Ga0209976, IMG submission 182806) | Deep subsurface microbial communities from Indian Ocean to uncover new lineages of life (NeLLi) - Sumatra_00157 metaG (SPAdes) (version 2) | ecosystem: Environmental > Aquatic > Marine > Oceanic >... | reverse complement strand
CCCGGTTCCAACTGGTAGTCGGGTTCACACATATCGAATAAAACACCGGTCATATTTAACTGTTTGGTCTGTGCGATCTTGCTGATAATGTCACACGAAGCTTTCGACCAGTCCAGTCCGTAGAGTTTTTTCTCCGGAAATAATTGACCAAGCTCGACGAGATTCAATCCTGTGCCGCAGCCGAACTCGTAAACTGCTGCAGCATCACTGAAATATTTCCTGAAAAGATAGGTTCTTAATACTCTTACAAAGCAGGTTTCGAAATCCGGGTTAGCAGGCCTAATATAACTGCCATTCAACCTTACAACTTCGTTACGTTTGACGAATTTTGGGATCAACTGCCCCAAATCAAAACCGCTGTTTATAAAATCTTGTAAATTTTCAGACCAGCCTTTCTCCCAAGCTGGTTTTCTGTCCGGCCCTGCAATTGCCAGTTCATCAGAATGTATCTCTTTGAGGACTCGCAGGATAATTGAATTTTGCTCATCATGGCTTAGCTTTTTATATCTGAAATCATATTCAGCGATTAAATCGCGGTAATCGTCGCCAATACCCTCGGCAGTAGTCCCGAACAAACAGGCGAAGTCATCTAAGGTCAATTCAGAATATGTGTTATCACCGGACGATGTTTCGTTCACAGGCTGGTTGCCTTCAGTTTTTGTCCACCCAATATCACTTCGATACCAGTTTAAGATTGCCTCTGCGATACCCTGCACATCCAAACCGTAAAAAGAGTGCATCCAATCCCTGTCACCATATCCCAAACAGGTTTTTTCTGAGATGCCTATTCGTTTTAGTGGCACAGCTGCACCTTTATCTGTCAATATTTCACTGATAATACTGCCAATTCCTCCTACAACAGAGTGTTCCTCTAAAGTCACCACTTGTTTTGACTGACTGATAACATCTAAAAGCAGCTCTGCGTTTACAGGCTTTATTCTATACAGATCCAAAACCGCCGCATCAATAGAATACCTGGAAAGCTCATCTGCCACCGCTAATGCCCGGTGCACCATCAGACCTGTTGAGACTATCAGCACATCGCCACCGCTTCTGAGCAACGCAAACCCGTCAACAAAATCCTGTGTTTCGTCGTATAACAAGGGCCATTTGCCCTTGTCAATTCTGACGTAGACCGGATGATTTTCTTCATATGCCATGCTCGCCGCAGCCGCAGATGTCACAGGGTCGGAAGGATTAATAATTGTAATGCTTTCAAGGGCGCGCATAACTGCTATATCCTGTGTTGCATGATGGGTTGGACCGTCGCTGTTATAGGCAATTCCTGCTCCGACACCCACTACCGTTACGGGTAATCTCATACAACATAAATCTATTTTGATTTGCTCATAGCATCTCTGAGTAATAAATGGTGCTATCGCATATATAAAAACCTTTTTACCCCCCAATGCCATGCCTGCAGCGACGCTTACTAAGTTTTGTTCCGCCACGCCTACGTTAATGTACTGGCTGCCTAAGTTTTTCTTAAATTTAGCAAGGCTAAATGCACCCATATCAGCCGTTAAGAAAACAACGTCGCTGTCGTTTGCCGCTATCTCGTATAACCGGTCAAAAAAAGCGTCTCTTATGTCGACCGTATTGGATGTCTTTAATTGACTACTCAGACTAATTCTCCATGATTATTTCAAAGAAAGCTCCTGCCTGGCAATTTCGAGTTCCCTGCCACTTGGAACACCATGATGCCACTGAATCTTTTTTTCCATAAACGAAACACCTTTTCCTTTAACGGTGTTGGCAATGATAACCAAGGGTCTGTGGGATTTGCGCTGTCGCAAATCCTCAAAAGCGGCGAACAGTTCTTCAAAGCTATGCCCGTCAACTTTGACAGTATCCCAACCGAAAGCACGCCATTTATCCTCGAAAGGCTCTAAGCGATTGCAGTCTTCGGTAAAGTCAGTCACGCATTGACAATTACGGTCGACAATTGCAACCAGATTATTCAAGCTATGATGTCCCGTAAACATGGCTGCTTCCCAAATAGAGCCCTCGTAACACTCCCCGTCACCGAGTAAAACAACACTCAAACAATCCTTTGCATCCATCTTGAAGCTCAACGCCAGGCCTGCAGCGGTACCCAAACCGTGACCAAGAGAGCCTGTATCTGCTTCAATGCCAGGGACATTTCTGTCGGGATGCCCGCCCAACATACTGCCGTTTTGACAGTATGAGCCAAGCTCGGATAGCGGGAAAAAACCCAAATCAGCCAATATAACAAACAATGCCACGCACGAGTGCCCCTTACTTAAAATAAGCCTGTCCCTCGAATCACAATTCGGATTCTTGGGATCAACCCGAACAATGCCACCATAGTAAAGAGCAACCAAAATATCAGTACAGGATAGCGCTCCTCCAATATGGCCGTGTTTAGCCGATGCAATTGTCTCTAATATTTGCCTGCGCACCCACAACGCCTTCTTTTCTAATTGTCTTATTTTTTCCTGCATAATCTTTTACTTCAGCAAATGCAGATACCAATCTGTTGACAAAAAAGCGTAGTAATCAATTAAGATTGTCACTCAGTCAAAAGGGTCCCTTAAATTTATTTTCATAGGCATAGAAGTTTTCGCCGGATAAATCCGTTTCTTCAAGGTGCAGCTTTGCCTCTATCGCTCTGATAATGTCAGTTGCATTCGGATAAAAGAGATTTTCGAGAGGCCTTGTGCATGGACAGTGGGTAAATGCAAAGCCCAGTCTATTAACCGGTGATTTGAGCTTTCCGAAACATTTTTCAGCTATTCTGGCGGCAATCTCTGCGCTAAGCCCACAGTGTAGCCAGTCATTATCTGCGATTATGCAATGCCCGGTTTTATTGACGGAATCGACTATGATGTCATCCTCAAGTGGTGCAGCCGAGCGGGCATCGACTACCTCCACACTTACGCCATGCCTTTTTTTCATAGTTTCCGCAGCCCGCAAGGCCTCAACATTCATCCATGAAGTAGCGACGATTGTTACGTCACTACCGTCCAGCAGTACGTTCGGCTGGCCGATAGGAACCGAATAATCACCTTCGGGAACTTCATCGGTTGCATAATAAAGCCACCTGTGTTCAATAAATATAACGGGATTATCATCCCTTATTGCTGCAATAAGTAATCCTTTTGCATCCACCGGCGTAGTCGGCATAACAACTTTTAACCCTGGAATATGCGCAAAAGTCGAGAACATACTTTTGCTGTGCTGAAATGCTTGTCCCCATCCTCTACCGATAATAGCTCTTATAACCAGAGGTACCTTTAACTTCCCGCCCGACATATATCTGTAGCAGGAAACCATATTGGCCAGTTGGTTCATCGCAAGAAGCATAAAATCCATTCGCATATGTACATGAATTGGTCTGGCTCCGTTTATCGCAGCACCCAGTCCAAAACCGGTCATAGCATCTTCCGAAAGAGGCGTATCAAAGCATCTTTCGGTACCGAATCTCTCTACCAGACCATTTGTGGTGCCAAATGCCCGTTTGTGGTCCGGCACCCCTATTCCATATACAAACACCGCTGGGTCCCGTTCCATCTCCTGGGTCATCGCCTCATTGAGTGCCTGGCAATAGGTGATTTTCCTCACGCTGACACCCCCTTGTAGAGTTCAGAGATTCCACTAAAACACGCTTCTTTTGCTCTGGCAACACTGCTATTTATTTTAGCGTCGATGTCGGTCTCCAGTTTTGCTATCTCATCTTTCTCCCAGCCCAAATCCTTCAACTTTCTTCTTTGCAGCTCTATCGGGTCGACCTTCAACCATTGCTTGAATTCATCTTTTGAGCGATACCCGGCATCAAAATCCTGATTTACCCCGACGTGCTCGAGATATCTTAAATACTTCAACTGGAGGAAACACGGCATCGGCCTTGTCTTAATCTGCTCAATTGCTCTACACGTCAATTGGTAAATCGCTTCGGCGTCAGTTGTTTTCTCTTGGTAAACCAGGCAGTTGAAATTGGACACCACATCAGTAATGGAGTTATAACCGCGTCGTTGAGATTTTGGTGTGTGTACAGCCAGACCGTTGTCTTCACAAACAAACAGAACGGGCAGCTTCATCAGGCAGGCGAGGTTAAGACTTTCCCAAAAGATCCCTTCCTCTACGGCACCGTCACCAAAAAAGACAACTGCAATCCTGCTGTTGTTTGCACGTTTATTTGCAAAGGCGCATCCCACAGCCACCGGTATCATACTTGCCACAATCGCCGAAGTACCCATGAATCCGTAATCAGGCGAACACAAGTGCATCGAGCCGCCTTTGCCTTTTAAGAACGCCGTTTGCTTGCCGTACATCTCGGCAAAGAAATCATCGGTATCTTCGGTCTTGGCCAAAAACAGAGCGTGAGACCTATATGTTCCAAATACCTGGTCGCCGGATTCTAACGCCTGACAAATGCCAACAGCTATCGCTTCTGCTCCCATTGACATATGCATAGGGGTCTTCATCTGATCTTCAGAATAATGCGCAATAATCTCCTTTTCACATCTTCTGATAAGATACAGCTTCTTATAGAACTGTAGATTCAGCTCGCTGATGTTGTTCAGTTTTTTGTCTTCTTCTGTAGTAATCACGCCAGTAATCCAGAGTATCCCTTAATGTTTTGTCAAATTTGATCTGTGGTTTCCATCCAGTGGCTTTATAAAACTTTTCCACACAAGGTATTTGCAAGGTGACATCTGAGGGCCGTAATCTTGCTTGGTCAACCTCGATTTTTATGTCTGTGACAGTTGACATTGCCAGCAGTTGTTCGAGCATTTGGCCGACTGTCATCGTTTCAACGCCTCCGATATTGTAAACCTCTCCCGGCGGACAGCTTTTAACCAAAAGCCAGTAGGCCCTCACGGCATCACGAACATCGGAAAACGTCCTCACGCTGTCCAGATTCCCCACTTTAACTACAGGCTCAGCCAACTGAGCTTCTATCATTGCTATCTGCCTGGCAAAATTAGAAACTACGAAAACTTCGCCTCTGCGCGGACCTGTATGTGTAAACATCCTGCTGCGGATGGTCTTAATCTTCCACGAACTCCAGTATTGAAGTGCCAGCATATCCTCCCCCACTTTGCTCACCGCATAAGGAGACGCCGGCCGTAGGGGATTACTTTCTTTAATTGGAACTTCATCCTCGGTTACCTGGCCGTACACTTCGGATGAGCTGCATATGTGAATTACAGGGTCGTATGAGTCTGATTGCTTTAACTGCTTCACCGCTTCCAATACGTTGCACGTTCCGACAGTGTTGGTTGCCAATGTCTCGACAGGCGCTAAAAAACTAAAATCAACATACGACTGTGCAGCCAGATGGAAAATAACATCCGGCTTATACTCGGCTAACATACTCCTTACCGAAGGAAAGTCCAGCAAGTTGCCATAATACAAGGCTACTCTGTCCAAGACACCTTCAATATTGACCTTTGGTGAGCGCCACCGAACAAAACCGGCAACTTCAACCTCCATATGGTTTTCAAGTATATACTCTGCCAGATGGCTTCCCACAAAACCAGTAATACCTGTTATCAATGCCCGCACAATTAGACCCTTCCGTTAATCAAAATATTACTACGATAAGTCCCGATGGTCTTCTTGCCTGTGCGAATCTGGTTTAGCTTTGTGGAGGTATCGGCTTTCTGAGCTGTAATGGCCAGGCGTAGGGTGTTGTATAATTTCTTCAAATGCTCCCGTCGATTCTTAAATTCAGCTGATTCAAGAATTCCTGACTGTGCGATTTTTCCCACGAGGGAATCGGCTTGTTTGCTTAGAACCTCGATCCGTTTGCTGGCCGGATTGCCCTGCCGGGCAAGCTTTATCTGCTCTTCTAACAGACTCTGCAACTCATCCAGCACATGTGTTTGTTTATCTGTGCTCATCCGGTTTGCACCTCCGTCTGTTCGATTTGAGCCAGACTATGTTCAGCTTCTTCTAAGAGATTGGCTGCATCTTTATGATTCTCATCCAAGGCCAGGATGTCCGTGAGGAGTTTTTTAGACTGCTCGAAGCGACCATCTTTCATATATAGCGCTGCCAGAGGGAACATAACGGAGGTATCGCCCGGGTGCATATTCAAATACACGTCCAGATAGTGAGTAACCTTTGCGAACGAGCCCATCTGGCAGGAGGTTTGAAACAGGCCCAAAAGAGCTATCAGGTTGTCAGTGTCCAACTCGAGGCATTTAAGATACATCTCAAAGGCCTGTTTGTAATCGGCTCTTTGCTGTGCGACTAAGCCCAGGCCGGCATAGGCCTTGGTACAATTGCCGTCCAGCCGGCGAGCGACTCTGAAGGCTGTTTCGGCGTCATCAAGGAGATTTTTTTGCAGGGCCACTACTCCAAGCCCAACGTAAGGGCCCGGCTCATCAGGTTCTAATACGGCTGCTTTTTCGTAGTATTGCTGTGCCTGTGCGTAGTTGCCAACAGAAGTGTAACAGTCACCCATTTCCTGCAGAAGTTCATAATGCTGGATCGAATCGTGCTGTTGGTTGGTATTGTTTTGTGTTATGTCCATATCGATTCTTTTCCTTCAGGTATTTGTTCTGCTCTTTCGAGCAATTCAATCGCCGTTTTTTTTTCTCGGCTGACCTTCGCCTCTATTGCCCTTGCTTTGGGTTCCCGCCCGTCTTGGCTCCGCCCAGACGAGCGGCCAAGCCGAGACAGGCAAAGTGGGGTCCCTCGCAGGGGTAAGCTTGTCCCCATTCCTGTCTGCTCACCTGTGCCTGCGTTACCGACAGGTGTAGGCAGGGGCAAGTTTGTCCCCGCGAAAGCCCGGAGCGCCGATAGAGTCCCGGTTTGTTGCGTAACTATTTCGGCTTCGAGCTGAGTAAAGATATTGTTGATTTCGGTCAACTGGTTTTTCAATGGGTAGTTTTCTTCGACAAATTTGCGATACCTCTGTGGTTCGTATGTATCGCTGCGAATCTGCTCGCAGAATTCTTCGGAGATGTTAAACAAGAATTCGGAGCCGAACGTTTGGTCTGCACCTGGGAAGTTATGGATCACCGGCTTTAGACCGCAGGCCATCCCTTCCAGCAGTCCCATACCCTGGCTTTCGATAATACTGGTCGAAACGATATAATGTTTATCCTCAAGCCAGGAACATACGTTTTCCTGCCAGCCGTCAAAGAACACCGCGTCGCGAAGGCCAAGAGCATCAACCATATGCTTCAAATATTGTTCAAGAGCTTCATCCGTGAATAGTCCGCCGAAGAACAAACGATACTCGGAGTCAATGTAGTGCAGCTTTTGCATACACTGCAGGACGAAAGCGGGGTTCTTCACGGTTCTCAGATTGGACAAAAAAGCAATATTTTTGCCGCGTTGGCGGTCGGTAAAAGCAAATTTTTCAAGGTTTACGCCGCTGGGAACGGTGGCTTTGGATGTTTGACTTTCGAGGGACGGGACCCGGCGGGTAAGAGCATCCTTGACAAAGCTGCTGCCGACAGTGACGAGGATATTGATATTGGCCCAGCTCACTTGTTGGGACCATTGCTCATAGGCTTCGCAGCCCTGCAGTCTGATAATGTTTTTGCAAACTTTCGGCTGTTTCGAGCCTGTTATTGCAAGATTGGTGCACCGCTCAAACCATGAAATATCGCTCCATTTCATTAATTCATACAGTTCTTCTTCTGTCTGGCCTTCAAAAAAGCGCACTTCAAAGCGCTGCTTCGTAAACTCGGCGATTTCGTTGAGAAATTTCATATCATCGCCACCGCAGATGAAGGCTACCTTCGGCCTTTTAGAGCGAATCACTTCGATCATTGGCTTGAGAAGTTGCTGGTCGGGCCAGATTTGGAGTGAGCGAAGAAGCGTTTCGATAGCGCCGGCCTTATTATCCTCGTTGAGAAATGTGTTGGCGGTTCTGTTAAGTACGTCCGCATTCAGTATGCCCATCCGCTGCATATCATCAAAAAGCTGCATAACTTCGTTTGCTCTGCCGGTGGCGAGATATGCTTCTACCAAATTCCACACTATCTCAGCCGAGTCGTCCTGCAGGCTCCGAGCTTTGATAAAATGATCGATGGCTTCATTCGAGCGGCCCAGGCAATGGAGAATTGCTCCTGTATCGTTCAGCACCTGTGCATCGTCGGGGGCTGTGCGGAGATGTTCTTGCATACAGGCCAGAGCTTCCTGATACTCACCGGCTTCAGCTGATTCCAAACCCTTCTGGTAATGGTCCGAATTTGCCTCCATTGTTATCTGCTTTACTCCCAATTTTTGGCTTCCCATCCCGATGGGGTTGCGCAGGAACAGACCATCCCACGGTCGTTAACCTGGTAAAATTAGTGCAAATTTCGTGCCGTTAACCGCTACCGGCGTATATTTGCGATTTCGCCGTATTGTCCTGTGAGTCTGTATAAATATCGAACACATATGTAGTTCAAATGGGTATTTTCCGGTCTTTAACCCCGATGCACCGGGGCTCTCAGCGGCTATCTGATGAAATCCAGCAGCGACATGGACATAAGTTTGGCAGCTACGGATAGCGACATTTGGTATAGAACCTCACGGCGAGCGAGGTCTATGGCAATTTGGGCGATATCAGCTTCCTGCAAGCGGGTCGCCTCATCTTCAGCATTGTATTTGCGGTTCTTTAGACTATCTTCGAGATCGTCCAGGAACCCGATTTCTGACCCCACTACAACTTGTGTTTGAACAAGAAGATTACGTACCTCGTCCAGGGTGCTTGACAAGTCATTTTGCAGCGTTTGCAATTGACCCTCGGAAAGCCCTTTTTCGTTATTTAATACATCCCGGATGGTGATGAGCGTATTGAATATATCATGAGTTCCGGGTATGCTTACTAATTCAACTCCGATACTGGTTATCCCCGTGGTATTAACATACAAGACTGGTCCATCCGGATATGTGACAGCGAGGTTGGTTTCCCCGATACCTTCCGTTGTTGTGTCTTCAGTTATAGTTGTTGTCCCCCCGTCTAACGTGTTATCGCCGGCCGTTAATTCGGAAACATTGCCAATGGTGTCAGCGAATGTAATAGTGAAGCTGCCGGCTGTGTAGCTACCGGTTACTGCTACGTCATCCGCACCAAGGTCTGACAATGCTTCCAACGCAGTTTCAATATCGAGGGCCGAAGCACTATAGCCCATCGTGCCAGTCGTTTGTCCGTCAAAAGTCAAGGTGAAGCTGCCCGATGTTGGTACCGTGCTGAAAGTCAATGTTTGAACTTCCGAGCCTTTCCCCTTGTCGACGGTTACGTAATTGGTTCCATCGTTAATAGAGAGTCTATATTTGTCTGGGTCGGTGTCTTGCGTTATTTTCAGCCAGGTATAACCGGTAACACTCGATGTCCTCGTGCCGGCCGTAGCACCGGTAGAGTCCAGAAGGAATTGGGCGTTACTGCGATTATTCGAACGAAAAATATCGTTGCCTACGTAAAAACCACTCGACTGCACGCCCGGGGCCACTTCTATGTCTCGGTCGTCACTGCTGCCCTGATAAGTTACGCTGGTGATTTCTCCGTTTGTGCGTTCTATGAGGTATGGTGCCGAGGTCGTCTTGTCTCCCCCAAAGATATATTGATTCATATGTTTAGTGTTGCCCAATGAAACCATGTGTTCCAGTATGCTGTTGATTCCTTCTGCGGTTCTTTTTCTTCCCTCTTCGCTGTAGGTGCCGCTCATAATTTGAGTTAGCTGCACTTTCGCATCCACAATAGATGACGTCATACCGTCAATAGTGCTGGAGGAAAGCTCCAGTGTGCTCATGACTTCCGAGAGGTTGTCTATATAATTTCCCAGGGAATTTTCCTGAGAGTTAAACCCTAAAACCTGGTAAGCGGCAGACGGGTCATCGGAGGCTCGATTTATTCGTGAGCCGGTAGAAATTTGCTCCTGAAGACGAGCCAATGCCTCAGCGTGCAAATACAAAGCGAGGCTAACGTTATTATAAATGGTGTTCAGTGATCCGCTCATTTCTCGTATCTCGTACAGTTCATTTTCGACTTACGACCTCGAATTTCCGATCGCAAATCGGCCCGCCACAGGCGCTGAAATTGGCAACCTTTGTATCTGGCTTCACAAAATACGTTTCAAGCTTCCTATATTATTTCCATCAGAGTAAACATCGATGACTGGACTGTGTTCATATATTTGGCTATTGCCTGAAACATCTGCTCGAAGATCAACATACGGGCAGCTTCATCGTTGATGTTGACGCCGCTCATCTCGCTTTGCTGATTGGCGAGGTTTTGGACCATAACTTCCGTGTTTTCCTGGCGTATTTCCTTAACCAAGACATTTTGACCAAGGTTCGCAACAAGCCAGCGATAAAACTCCGGGGCCGTCATAGAGTTTAAACTGCTTATGGTCTGGTCCTTTATTCCTGCCATCTGCAGGGCGTTGGCGTTATCGGTCATATCCGCCCCCAGGGCCGTCGCCACACGGCCCGGCGAATTGGTTATCTCTGAACAAACCGCCATGCTCGTAGCACTGCTACCGGAGAAGAAGGTATTGATTCCGGCCGCCGCTAATACTCCCGAAGTATCCGAGTCAGCCAGCGCTTCAATAGTAAACTCCTCATCCACAGTTAGCGTGCCGGCTCCGACTGAAATGAAAATCCCATCCGCTATTTCTATGCGATCGCCGGCCGCATAACCACTGCCGACATTAACCGTCGCAACCACCTGGCTGGCGCCATCTCTAACCTGAATCTGTAGACCACTGGTATTGCCTACGGTACCGCCGCTTATAACCTTGCCCGTATAAGTCTGGTTTGTAGCTCCCGTGTAAATGCCTGATACGGATATCGTCGGCGGTGAAGTCATACTGCTGGTATCAGCCGACAATACTCCGGGAAGAAAGTCAAATTCGTAGTCTGCATCGGCTAAGATGTTCAATTTCGAAGAGCTCGCCGAAGCGGTTAAGCCGGTAATGGCCGAAATAGCCGTCGCTATAGTGGTTAACGTATCACCGCCTTCATCTGCATCAATAGTAATCTCTTCTCGTGTTATTGTGCCCGTGCTGGTATTGATAACTCTAATATATATTTTTCCGTCGGTTACGGCCGGATCAAAATCGGCCAGATCTTCATCCGCCATTGTCCAGCCGGTCAGCTGGGTAAACGAGCCCTCTGAACCTACTCCCTGAACATGGTATTGATTTATCTGTTGAATTATTACACTTGCTAAACTGTCCAGGTTGCTGTGAACATCAGAGATAAGGTCATTTCTTAACGACAATAATCCGCCGAGTCGTCCGCCTTGCACGTTTGTGTTATAGCTGTACATGCCGGCGGTGGAAACACC
>Ga0209976_10002169_pt1 | contig 11264 bp, 7 predicted proteins | sample SumtaG_FD_182806 | JGI IMG/M metagenome (GOLD analysis project Ga0209976, IMG submission 182806) | Deep subsurface microbial communities from Indian Ocean to uncover new lineages of life (NeLLi) - Sumatra_00157 metaG (SPAdes) (version 2) | ecosystem: Environmental > Aquatic > Marine > Oceanic >... | reverse complement strand
AGCCTTTACCCCCATGCCCCCAAGCTCCCAAGCACCCCGCCCTGCTCTTCCTTCTGGCTCCTGGATTCTGGCTCCTGGATACTGCTCTTCACCATCTCCACAGCGCTACCACCACCAGAATGACCCCTGAAGCAGTGACGCCCAGTATCGTGGCCCAGGACATGGGTCCTCTCCGGGTCGAAGGTTCAGGGTCGATCACCCTGCCCACCGGCGTGATCTTCTCAAAAACCTCTTTTCCGTGGGGCGCTCGGGCAAAAAAGTTGGTGAGGTCGTGTCCCGCGCGATGTCCACCCGGGTGAATTCCCCTGCGCCAGAGGTTCCGTCCGGTAACGTCGTAGACCCTGCCGTTTACGGCAACCAGAGCCTTGCGCTTCTCCTGGCCGCTGAAAAGAAGCAGGTCGTCGGGAGTCAGTTCAAGTTCGGAATCCGCATCCAGGGATCTCGCCAGGCGCTTGTATCTTCTGGCCAGCAGCACCGTTGTGTGCCACAGCAGGGCCGCCGTGGCGCTGAGGAGTGCGAGGACAGCGGCGATCTTGACCAATAGGAGCAGTCCGAAACGTGTTGTGAAAAGGCCGGGTACCATTTTCATACGGGAAGCCACTAACAGGGGGCCGGTGATCAGTACCACTATCGTTGCATACATGATCTGGCGAATATAGGGTCTCGGAGGGATAACCAGGCTGCGTTTACGCAGAGCGGGACCGAAGGCGTACAGGAACAGTCCTACCCAGGCTATACCGAAGGGGATGTGGAGAAAATACATCAAGATGTGCAGCAGCCGTTGTCCTGTAGAGATTCTGAAGTTCGGGTCGATGGGAATATCGAGATCTTTGAGGTTCTTTTTAAACTGTTCCCCTGTCGGCATTAGGGGACCCCCGCCCAGGGAAGAGAAGTGGCAGGCACTGCACGGATTGCCTGAGAACTGAGCGAACTCGGGGCGGGCTTTGGCTGGCGAGGCCTGGAAAATCGGGAATATTGCGATTATCAAAAGAACCGGGACAACCCTCCGCATCTTCATCCTGAACCTCCTGGCCGCTCCGCTCTATATTAGAAGAATTTTTCAGAACGAAACTCTCTGCCACACGTGGCGTTTCGTTGTGTGAAACCCCGAGTCAGGTTGAATAGAGACTTGAGCCAGTCCCATCATCACGGGGAAGACATGGCGGCTTATCCTGCAGCCGCTGTACCACTTTAAAATAATACCAGACCGATGCGAATACGGCCATGAGAGTCCCTCCCGCCCAGATCATCATGTTGCTGATGGGAACGAACTGGAGAATATACGGTCCGCGGAACCCTTCATGGAGGTGCAACAGTGGTGACAGATCCCACTCGAAATATAGTATTTTGTTCCAATCTATCAGGGTGTTCTGCCATGGGATTTTGGCAATGTGAAAGAAGGAAAAAATTTCACCAACGGAAAAATAAATCTGCTGGGAAATACTGGCCGCGGTAATGGCCAGAAAGAGGCCAATGGACTTTTTGTCTGCATCGGCAAGACTGTTTTTCAGCCACTCGGCGATCGGTATCAGAAGGAAGGGGATTACCATCACCAGATATCGGGGGCCAAGGCTGAAACCGCCGTACCAATCCTTCTGGCCAGCTATAAACAGTACACGTAGGGAGATCGCTGATAACAGGACTACCGACAGGTAGCTGTTTCTCCGATGAAAATATCTCCATGCGAGCAAGCCGGCGATAACCGCCGGACTATAGAACAGCAGACCTTTCCCACTGCTCAGGGTTAGTCCGTACAAGCCTTCGAATGGGAGGGTAAACTGTACGTAATCAAAGGCTGACGGATCAACTGAGTTGACCGTTCTACCTGTCTCAATGACGCTGCCGAACCTGCTGTAATTAAATATGGCAATCAGCGCTGTCGGGATTGAGTAACCCACGCAAAACGGGAGGGACGCCCGGAAAAGGGTCCGTTTATGTGTACGGGAGGGGTAGTGGATGCCGGAACTGAGAAGCCAGAAGAAAGGAAAGAAAAGGATTGCGGTAATGTGGGTTGCTGTCCCCGCCCCCAGGGCGAGACCGGAAAAGATCAACGCGACAGGGTCAGCCGGAATACCCTTTTCCTGGTTCGGGGCGGGTATAAGGAGAAAAAAGGACAAGAGCACCATCAATGTTGCTAACGGTTCGCTGAAAAATGTGCCGGAGTAGGGCCATGCAAGGGTGCCGAAAGCGTACAAATATGTTACCGGAGTGGATACTGCAGGTGAGTAGCCCAGTCGGGACAGAATAAAAAAAAATATAACCGATCCCAAAGCAGAAATGATGGCGTTAAAAGGCGACGCCAGAAAACGTAAGGCATGTGGTTCCATAATGCGGGGCCGCTGCCCAAGCAGGAAATCGTGAAGCCCTTTGTCCAAATAGTGACTGGGGGGAATATAGATGTCCTGTGATTTATACCAACCGGACCGGTTGATAATTTCACCAGCGGCCGCGAAGGGAGCCAGCAGGATAGATTCACCAGGACCGAACAAGGAATAGTTCCGGCCGTTTTTTCCGCGGGCGTGCCCGAAAGCACTCCACGATGATGTTTTTCCCAGGGCAAACGATGCTGACTCAGCGAGGGATTGTGCCGTCAAAAAGACCATCTCACCGTCAGGGGATCGGATCCCGCCGTAACTCGTTACCAGGTATGTCGCCAGGCATACGAGGAAGATCGTGAGGGGCCTCCAGATCTTTCCTGAGAAAGAGTTCAAACAATCTCCCCACGGTCGGAATCGGGCCGACCAAACCGGATCAAATTCATTATAGGCGGCTGAAAAAGGTGGATCAGGCCGGTCTGAAATCGACAGTAGTGCCCGGAAACAGCTATTTTATTTTGGACACCATTTCAAGCAAAGCCCTCGCCGCTTCCAGCGGTCCTTCCCTCTCGGAACCGGGCACCGCCAGCCTCGTTCTCATCTGCCCTACGAATATCCCTCGCTCAAATGCAGCCTCGAACACCTGTACAGCCAATTCGTCGTGGAGTTCTCGATATTGCTGGGGACCGAAGATGTTGGCGAAGTAACTGTGTGTAAGTCCTGTGGAGGTCGTGGTTCCCTTGGACATGGCCGCGCCCTCGCGGAAGACAGCCAGGGCTTCCCGCGCATCCGAAAAACCGCTTATAACCTGGTGGTCCTGGTCCACCTCTTCGTAGTTGTTGGCGTAGAGGATCATGTCGATCTCCTGTCCCTTCAGGATATCATCAATGAAGGCCACCGGCAGAACGACCCTGGCGTTGACTTTTTGAGGGCTCATAATGATAGCCCTGTCAACCTGGTTAAAGGCGTAACCGTGTTCCAGGTCGTCCAGCCGGATGAAGGCGCCTGTCTCTGTCCCATACCCTACAATGCTCCCCTCCCCGGTAACCTCCAGGGAGCCCATGTCGTCGGCCAGGATGGTCATCTGGCTTATCTGTTCTTTGCCGTCGGTCCGCAGGGCTTCTAAAGTTTCTGATTTCCCTGTCGCGGTCTCCCCTATCAGGAGAAGAGTAGCCGTGGCCGAATTCCTCAGGGTGATCCGGGCAAGGGCGCCGTGGAAGGGCATTCGGCCCTTTTTCATCATCAGGATGTTGTGGAGCGTTAACATCATCTTTTTCAGGTAACCGAAATAGCCGAACTTATCCCCTCTCGGGATGGCCGCGACTAGAAGGTTCTTCTCTTCATCGTCGTAAAAGACGGTGGGAAGATCGCCGTATCGTTCCATATGACCGGGCTCGACGCCGTAAAGATAGATGGCGTCCGGGCCCTGTGTAACCTGCTCCTCCGTGGCCAGTTCGAAAAGGTTGGCCAGGGAACACCCCAGGCCCATAAAACTTTGATGAAAATATACGAAGACGATGATTGGGCCCACCTGGGCGGGATAGCACAGCCACTCGTCACTTTTAAGCTCAATATCTTCCAGCGGGTTCTTTTCAACGCGTATAAATTGCCCCGTTCTCTTGTTTTCAGGGGGGTCGATGATGAGAGGAGGGTTGATCAGTACCTGGCTTATAAAGTGTATATCGTTAAGAGGCTCTGTGCTCTGGTCCGGCGCGGGCCACTGCCTGCGCACCGCGATCACCCCGACGTTGCAGCCGGCGTGCAGCTGACGATAGATCCTGCAGTGATCTCCCGTGATGTGTTCGCAGATGTCCCGATAAAGAGCCCTCGTCGTGTCGGTGAGGCGTTCCATGGTGGCGTTGAAGGTGCGATAGGGCCTTTTGTCGTGGCTCAATGGCCCTTCCTCGGAAAAGCAGACGAGGTACCTATCGTAGGACCTCCAGAAATCGTAGAGGGACTCGACAAACAGGTAAAGGGGCCGAGGGTTGTCGAGATAGGCGTCGGTGCCGGGGATGGATCTGACAGCATATTCGATGGGTGTGTCAGCCAGGCCCCTTAACAGGACCAGGAGGAGACGACGCTCCTCTTTGGTCTTATGTCCGCTATACAGGCCTGAAAGAAGAGGGTCGTCATGGCCGGTCAGGTGATCCAGGAAAAGGTGGAGGACCCTTTCAAAGGCCCTGCTTGTCACCACCTCTCTTATACTGGTGCACAGAAGGCCGTCGGTGTGGAGGATCACCTGTTTCCTCTCCCACCGCATATCACGAAGGTACATACGGGAATCTGAGGAATTCATAGGATGTCGTTGGTCCTTTCGCTGGAAGAAAAAATGATTGAAGATTGGGGATTACATAGGGCATAAGGTGAACAGTGAATGGTGAACGGTGAACAGTCAGTCGCTTATCCCTTCACTTTTCACGATTCACGATTCACTTTTTCCCAATGCTCAATTCGCAATCCTGAATTCTCAATATTACTCCTCCCTTTCCCTAAACGGAAGTATCCTCTTGTACCATATCCCCTCGGGCTGGACCTCGAGTTGGCACGCTATCATTATGACACCCTCCCGAACAGCGTGGTCAAAGGTGCCGGCATAGTCGGGATCTATATCCCGGGCCGGGGCAAAGTCAGAGCAGTCGGAGCGCTGGACGATGTAAAGGTTGCAGACGGTGTATCCTTCCGCTCGAGCTCGAATGAGAGTCTCCAGGTGTTTTTTGCCTCTGGTGGTTACGGCGTCGGGGAACAGAGCTGTATCACCCGATCTGTAGGTAGCATTTTTAATCTCGACAAACCCTTCCTCTCCTCCACGTGCGATTTTCAGATCAAAGCGGGAGTCGGCCCAAGTGAACTCTCGCCTTTGGACTCTGAACCTTTCCAACTGTGGATGGCCTGTAAGACCCTCGTTTATGATGCTTGCGCCCAGGGTGTTGGCAAGCACGGTGTTAACACCCACCCAGGTATCGCCGGACCGGACCATCTCCAGGGTATATTCCGTCTTCCGTCCCGGTTTCGGGTCGTGGATGAGCATGACGGGTGATCCGGGATCAGAACAGGTCTTCATACTCCCGGAGTTGGGGGTGAATGCTGTGATAACATTTCCGTCCTCAAGACGTACGTCGGCCAGGAACCGCTTGTATCTCCTGATCAGAGTTCCGGGGTGGAGCCGGCCGAAGCTGTGAATGAGCGTCATCTCGTGGTTGGTCATCTTCTTGGATATTGTTAATGTAGGATTGGTAGCAAAGGTTCGGTTGAGGTTTATAGGACATGCACCCTGCAGTCAAGGTTGAAGGCAACAACTGAGGAGTCAGGAGGAAGATCCGAAAGGGGCGACCCATCGACCCTTCGACAAGCTCCTTTCCCTTCGACTAAGCTCAGAGCAGGCGAAAAGCTTCCGACTTCGCTCTGGCGAGCTTCCACCGTCGCTGAAACTATGGTGGACAAGACGACGGAAAGCAAGGCAGGCAGGACAGGCTTAGCGACCTGGCGAAAAGGCAAGATCTAAGCTGAAAACGTGACTTCGGTAGATACGGCGAAGGCAGGATTTAACAGGGATGAAGGGGATGAAGGGGATAATGGAAACCCCAAAATTCTCCTCCGTCATTCCGGACGCGGCGAAGCCGTGAGCCGGAATCCAGCATCTGAAAGAGTCTAAAACTAATTTACCGTAGGGTACGCCCTTCAGCGTACTGTCGTTAGGTTCCCCCGATCACGCCGTCCGTCTACGCTAAAGCTACGACGTGACAAGGTAGCGTGACTCGGGACAGGCGGGACAGACAATTTGGGCTATTGAAGGCCGATGGCTAATAGCTTATTCTATTCCTTGATCTTGGATTTCGGGTTTTCTTTGAGATTTGAGATCTGAGATTTGAAATTCGAACTATTTGGAGGATTCCATGGGTAAAACAGCTTTGGTCCTGAGTGGAGGCGGTGGCAAGGGGGCCTTCCAGATCGGGGCGGAAAAATACCTTCGTGAGGAGTTGGGCTACAGTTGGGATATCATTGCCGGAGTGTCGGTAGGGGCCCTTAACGGGACCATGCTGGCCATGGAAAAGCATGCCCGGCTGGAAGCGATCTGGAAGACGATCTGTAACAATAAGGTCTTCAGCGGAAAGTTCAACCTGGTTACCTTTCTCAGACTATATTTCGGTGCCAAGTCCATATTCAGCAACGATCCACTGGCGAGCATCGTTGAAAATGAGGTTCATCCGGAGAAGATAGTAAAGGAACTCAGGATCGGAACCGTTTCTCTCAACTCTGGCCGCTACACGGTCTATGGTGGGGACGATCCAAACATCAAGCGAGCGGTCCTCGCATCTACAGTTGTGCCTATCATCTGGCCACCCCAGTACGTGTCCAGCGAGTGTCAGATGATGGTGGACGGCAGCCTCAGACGGTTCTCACCCATCGGGGACATCCTAGACGCCGACCCGGACGAAGTTGTAATCATAAATTGCTGGCCAAAACATCCTGCCGCCCTCACCGAGCCTCCCAAGAACATCCTGGACATCGCCCTTCGCGCCCTGGACATCTCCTCTTCCGGCATCATTTACTCGGACATCCATGAGTTCACCCAAATAAACCACGCCGTTCGCGAGGCGGCCGAACAAGGGGTAACCCTCCACAATCCCAAGGGCAAACTCTTCAAGGAGTACAAGTGCCTCATAATAGAACCCACTGAGCACCTCGGAGCGATCCTCGACTTCTCCCACGAGACGGTGGAAAAATCCAAGCAGATGGGGTGGAACAGGGCTAAGGAGGTCGCCGGCTGAAAGCCGACAACAGTGCAGAGTGCAGAGTGCAGAGGGGAAGGGCAGTTTGAGGGAAACACTCCGCCTGCCACGGCGTAGTCCGGAGGACGAAGACGGGTCATTCCGGACACGGCGACTTGCCACCGCGAAGCTGAAAGCGAAGACTGGGAGCCGTGAGCCGGAATCCAGGGAAGAGCTGTAACGAAGTGTCGAGGTAACGAGGTGTCGAGGGGATACAACGGTTCCTGCAAAAGCGGTTCGATGAAGGCTGTTGGAGCTAAACCTGTGCCGGCTACAACGGTTCTATAAAGGGATATTCAAAAGCAGCTGAAAAAGACCATTCCTTTCAAGTGATTCAATTTCCGTTGTGCCTCCACCGGTATCCACTTCAAACTCCAGCAGGCCATCTGATATCCAGCCAACACGGCCAGACAGCCAGCCGTAATCGTAACCCAGAAAAATAGAAATTCCCGATGAGGTGCTCTTTACAGTTTCATTGCTGGAATTATTTTTTAATTTGCCGTCAGTTATTGCCATCCCGATACCGACGTAGGCACCTTTGCGTTCCTGACCTGAGAACGAAAAGAGAAGATTTAAATATTGATCGTGAAAATAGATGGTATCGTCATCAGGAAGTTCATGTCCGAAAATGAACGATGAGGAAGATGACGTAAATTCATCTGACCCGTCACAAACAAGATATTCAACACCAACCTTGCCCTTGAAGTGGGAAATGCCAAACATGGTAGAAAGTAAACCGCAGGATCCCAACTTCAGTTCGATTGAATGAGCATTCAAAGGAAAGAGCAAAAAGATAGTAACAGCGCACATTATCTTGAACAGATTCCCTTTCATCTCTTCCGCCATTCGATCTTAACCACTGGATACCAACAAAGTGTCAGAGTTGATTGACAGGCTGAAAGGTGCTGATGAAAGCTGCGGTGATGGTTAAATGTTATTAATAAGCGTAACCGGGCAATTTCCTAAATGGTGCTCCTGTATGCTCCAAGGGGTACTAATTATTTAATCCTCATACCTTCAACCAAGAGCAGGGTCTTAACGATTCCAAACGGTTCAATCACTGCTGTTCAATCAAGAGTTGTGCCAGATCAGATTATGTATAATGGAGCACTTGAAATTCAACCCGAATCTGATGGTTAAGACCGCTTCTTTATGAGAACAGCTCGGTTTTGAACTGAATCGGAGTGTTATGTCTGAAACCTGACAATCTCTTCAGAGTGTTATCTTCGTTTCCCGCACTGCGGGGCTGTTGGGTAGCAGACTTCCCATTTTTTTCCTAGTGATCCTTGAAATTCACAGTAATCCCCCTGAATACAGGCAGTTGGCTCGAAGAACACCGGCTGGCATGGGCGTTGCTCTAATATCGGGTGAAAACGGAAGGGAGGAAGCCCGTCATGAAAGAGGACAGAAAGAGCGGTTACGCCATTATGTTCGTTGTTTCCCTTGTGTTTCTCCAGGCCTGTGCCACTGACCCTCGCTATTCCGTCGGTACGTTTATGCCGCCTCCCGTGCCTGGGACGGTTGCAACGGTGGAGGAGCCTGGCCCGATCCGATCGATAGGCGTCCTTAAATCAGGTACGATGAGCGGTGGTTTCGGGTTATACAGTTTCAATGTCAGCCAAGGCCAGACGATTATTAATCTGGAAACTGAAGTGGGTAAGGATCTGTCGATAGCGACGTCCAACTCAACGGAAAATGGGATCATGAGTGGGGCGGGAAATGCAGGAGCGGCAATTTACCTTTATACAGGAAGCTTATCATTAGCTGCAGCACCACTTGCAATTGCCCTCGTGCCTGTTGCATTGATCAGTGCATACAAATCCACCAAACAACGGAAAAATTTAGAGGCGCTCATGGTTTTAGCTGAGGAAACTCTCGAGTATAAGGCGGTTCAGGAAGCGCTGGTCGAAAAGATTGTCAAAAGCGGAGACGTGTCCGAGACCATCCGCCTGGTTGGCGTTCAGGATCCCTGTAAATCAGGCCGTGACTGCGGAAAGGACAGATGGCAGGGGCTCGGGCTCGATGCGATCCTGAATATTCAGGTATTTGCCGTCGGCCTGGCGGGAGAGAAAAAGGAAGAGGGGTTGAGATTTGTCATGGACGGCAGGGCAAGCCTCCTGAGAGCCGGTGACGGAGAGGTCATACGGACCAGGCCCTTCGCCGTTCGGGGATTCAGCATAAGTGTGGAGTCCTGGCTCGACCCGGAGAAAGATTTCCTTGTCAGGCAATATGAGGATTTTATGAACGGTCTGGCCAAACGCATCCTCTCGGTGATGGTCTTCCAGACCGACCTTGCCCCGGTTGCAGGCAATGAGTATTGCTGGATGGAGCCCATCGAACCGGTTAGTTCTTATTTCAGGGTCAGAGGAGTTGATAGCCTGACACCTCTCCTGCGCTGGACCCCATTCACCGGCTATATTGATAATGGTCAGCCTGCCGGCCGCTCCCCCGGACGGATAACGGATATCGTATACGATCTGAAAATCTGGAACGGTTTGGGAGATTTGAGTTATGAACAAACGGGGATGACAGATTCAGCCCATATCGTATCAGAGCCTCTTATCATTGTGCCGGGTCATTACGGATGGGGCAAATATTTCAGATGGAGCGTCAGGGCCCGTTTCAAAGAGGACGGTATCGAAAAATGGACCGGTTGGGCCAGCCACTTCCCAAGGGGCGATCTGCCTTCGGGTTGGACGGTTGCCCCCCAGGAGGTTAAAGAAGTGGTGTGGAATAAGGAATGGTACCTGACAGAGGATATGAGGAAAGACCTCTCACCGGAGACCATTGCCATGGCCAAATGCACCGGTAGCCATGGCGGAATATTCAGGTTCAAGTATAATATACCACGTAAGGCCGGTGAGTGAGGTACGGTATCCATGTCCGATGACTGGCGCCACAGATTCGGAAATCATTAATACCTGTCTGGTGAGTATTTCCAATTCTACAAGTCGTATTCCTTGATCTTCTTGTAAAGGGTGCGGCGGCTGATCCCCAGTATCTCGGCGGCCCGGGTTCGATTCCCGGCGGCCTTTTCCAGGGCTTCACGGATAAGATGCTTTTCGGCTGCACTCGCGGCGTCTCCGACGCGGCCCTTGAAGTCTTCTGCGGGTTCTGGAAGTCCATCGGTAACGATCTCAGCGGGCATGTTAGCGGAGTCGAGGACAGGCCCATCGGACAGGAGCACGAGCCGTTCCATGGCGTTCTCCAGTTCCCTTGTGTTGCCCGGCCAGCTGTAAGCCAGGAAAGCAGTGATGATTTCATCGGGGATCGATTCGATCATCTTCTCGTAACGGAGCGCGAACTTCTCAAGGAAATGCTTTGCCTGTAACGGGATGTCGTCTTTTCTTTCTCTCAGCGGCGGTATGGAGATGGGAACCACGTTGAGTCGATAGAACAGATCCGGTCTGAAACTGCCCTCATTAACCATGGTATGCAAGTTCTGGTTAGTCGCGGCAACGATGCGGATATCGATCTTCCTGGTCTTTACACCCCCAACCCTCTCGAAAGAACGATCCTGAAGGGCCGCTAAAAGCTTGACCTGGACCGAGAGGGGGATCTCACCGATCTCGTCAAGGAAAAGGGTTCCGCCGTCAGCCAGTTCGAATCGCCCGGGTTTGGGGGAGATAGCTCCCGTAAAAGCCCCTTTTTCGAATCCGAAAAGTTCGCTCTCTACCAGGGTTTCGGGGATAGCGGCGCAGTGGACCTTGATAAAGGGCGCCCCTTTTCTGGTGCTGCCCAGGTGGAGGGCACGCGCGATGAGTTCCTTGCCAACGCCCGTTTCTCCCGTGATCAGGACAGTTGAATCGGTGGGGGCGATCTTGCCGACAGTTCGGAAGATCTCATCGACTGCAGGTGTTGAACCGATGAAACCGGGATCAAAATCCTCCCTCTCCTCGAAAAAGTCCGACACTATCTTCCGATTATACCCCGACTCGGTAAGGGCTCTGCGAATAACAGGGATGAGTTCAGTTTCGTCAACCGGTTTGCTGATGAAATCGAAAGCGCCATTCTTCATGGCAGTGACGGCAGCTTCTATATCACCGTGGCCGCTGATCATGATGATTGGGATGTCCGGTCTTCTCTTGCGGCTGTAGTTGAGAAGATCCATCCCGCTCTTTCCCGGCATCTTCAGGTCGGTGATGATGACATCCAGATCCTCGCCCTCCACAAAGGGAAG
>Ga0209976_10002164_pt1 | contig 11270 bp, 13 predicted proteins | sample SumtaG_FD_182806 | JGI IMG/M metagenome (GOLD analysis project Ga0209976, IMG submission 182806) | Deep subsurface microbial communities from Indian Ocean to uncover new lineages of life (NeLLi) - Sumatra_00157 metaG (SPAdes) (version 2) | ecosystem: Environmental > Aquatic > Marine > Oceanic >... | reverse complement strand
AACGCATCAAGCGCCGCGCCCGCGCCCTCCACCAGATCGGTCGAGGCGAAGCGGACGGCGTCGAAGCCAAGCGCTTTGGCCTCGGCGGCGATCGTTTCTTTCAGTGCTTCTGCCATGCCCAATCCATTCGGGGCGGATTGCTCAAAAATCGAGATCGGCATAGGTCCCCGAGGGAGTGAAGCCGGCGACGCGGTCCTGGAGCAGCGACCGGAACGACGGTCTCGACTTCAATAGCGCATACCAATTCTTCGCCGGCTCGTGCTCCTCCCACGCCACCTCGCCGAGATAGTCGAGCGCCGACAAATGCGCCGCGCCAGCGAGATCGGCGAAGCTCATCGCATCGCCGGCAAGCCAGCTCCGGGTGTCGGCAAGATGGCCGATATAGGAAAGGTGATGGCGCAGATTCTCGTGGCCTGCGCGCATCGCCTCCATGTCGGGCGGCGCGCTGCGCGAGCCGAACCGCCGAAATACCTTTTCTTCGACAAGATAGGACGTGACCTCGTCGTAAAATTTGCGATGAAACCAGTCAACGACGCGCCGTGTTTCGGCCTTCGCCGCTTCATCGCCTGGAAACGGCTCAAATGAGCGATTATCGCGCTCATTGGCAGTGTCGCCGAGATATTCGGAGATGGCGTAAGCGCCCACGATCGGGCCGCGCTCGTCGGTCATAAGAACCGGCAGCGTTCCGGCCGGGTTAAGCGCCAGGAACTCCGAGCGCCACTCCCACGGACGTTCCTCGACGAGTTCGGCTTCGACGCCGCATTCGGCCAGCGCGAGCCGGATCGATCGGGAAAACGGGCAGAGCGGAGAGTGCAGGAGCGTCGCCATCGACCCGTGGGAGTTTCAGTCATTACAAATGAATCGCGCGAGACTGACGCCTCGTATAGAACCTGCTCGCGCATGGAACAAGCGGGGCGGCAGGGGAGCCCATGACGATAGAGCAGATCATCGTCCTTGCCGTGGTGCAGGGGGTCACCGAGTTCCTGCCCATTTCCTCCTCCGGGCATCTGATTGTCGTTCCCCAAATAATGCATTGGCGCGACCAAGGCTTCGTGGTCGACGTCATGACCCATATCGGCACGCTGTTCGCCATTCTCATCTATTTCTGGCGAGACGTGGCGCGCATCGTGAAAGGCGCGCTTGAACTGCTCAAGGGAAGGGTCACCGATGAGGGACGGCTCGCCGTCTACATCGTGCTGGCCAGCATCCCCGCCATAGCCTTCGGCCTTTTTTTGGAGACGATCGGCTACACCGATCTTGAGCGCAACGTCGCAGTGGTGGCCTGGAACACGATCCTCTATGGCCTCTTGATGCTGGTCGCCGACATGGTCGGTTCGCAAGATCGCAATCTGTCGAACATGACTCTTGGCAGCGCGCTGCTCATCGGTCTGGCGCAGGCCTTGGCGCTCATTCCGGGAACGAGCCGCTCTGGCGTGACCATCACCGCCGGGCGCTTCCTCGGCTTCAACCGCCCCGACGCCGCGCGCTTTTCGTTCCTGCTTGGTATCCCGGCGATTGCCGGCGCCGGCGTCCTCACCGTCGGCAAGGCGCTGTCGAGCGGCGAAGCGATCACGATGGACGCGGTCTATTGCGCAGGCCTCACCTTTGTCGCGGGCCTTGCGGCGATCGCCTTTCTCATGGCCTTGTTGAAGCGCGTGAGCCTGCTGCCCTTCGTGCTCTACCGTATGGTTCTCGGCGGCTTTCTCCTGGTGCTTCTCTACAGCTGAGCGCTCAAGGCTGTGGGCGGTAGTCGGAGAACTGCCCGCGCGGACGGAAGCGTTCGAGATAGGTGGGAACCACAGCGGCGATCGCCACCGGCTCAATGCCGAGCCCTTCGAGGTTGCGCCCGCTCTGCTTGGCGCTTTCGCTGACCACATTGTCGGTCTGAAGCAGCCGCACCTGGTCGATGGTAAGCGGCGGATTGGGAAGGAGTTGCAGAACTGCCGCCTGAAGCTTGGCCAGCCAAAACGGCAATGGCACGAGCAGGCGCTTGCGCATCGAATAGGCGAGGACGCGCTCCATCACCTGCTTGAGGTTCAGCACCTCAGGTCCGCCAAGCTCGTAAGGCGCGCCCGCTTTCGCGCCTCCGGTAAGGCCGGCAAGGACGGCCTTGGCAACGTCGCCGACGAAAACCGGCTCAAGCTTCGTCTTGCCTCCGCCGATAAGCGGAAGCGCTGGCGCGAGCCGCGCGAGGGCGGCAAAGCGGTTGAAGAAATCGTCTTCGGGTCCGAACACGACCGAAGGCCTGAGGATGACGGCGTCGGGAAACGCCTCATCGACCGCCACCTCCCCGCGTGCTTTGGTCCGTGCGTAAGCCGATCGAGATTCGGCGCTCGCGCCGATCGCCGAGACATGGACGAGCGCCCGCGCGCCCGCCGCCCGTGCGGCCTCCGCCACGTGGGCCGCGCCCTCGTCCTGGACCGCATTGAAAGTCTGCTTGCCGGTCGGAAACAAAATGCCGACCAGATTGACGACGGCATCGGCGCCTTGCGCGGCGGCAATGAGCGAATCGGGGTAGCGCACATTGGCCTGTACGGCGTTGATCTGACCCACACCGCCAAGCGGCTGGAGATGGCCGGCAAGCTCGGGCCGCCTGACCGCGATGCGCATCCGCGCCCCGGTCTTGGCGAGGGCGCTCACCACGTGGCGGCCGATAAAGCCCGAGCCGCCATAAAGGGTCACGAGCGCCCTATTGTTGAGAGTGATGGCCACCTGCTGCCCTCGCACCTGTTTCGTGACGCAGCATTACACGAGGCGGCCGAACCCTGTGAAGCGCTCACCGCCGGGAAGTGGACCGAGATGGACTTAAATCCCGGCTTGAGGCCGCAGATTGACTTTCGGCACCCCCAATCGTACGTGAGGAGCTTCAAGCCCAGGTGGCGGAACTGGTAGACGCGCTAGCTTCAGGTGCTAGTGCCCGCAAGGGCGTGGAAGTTCGAGTCTTCTCCTGGGCACCATTGCCGCTTTGTTAAGCGCCTCGCGCCCATGATGCGGCCGCCAAGGAGCGCTTCCAAGTTGAGCCAGCCCCCGACCGTCGAACTCTATAAGGGCGATTTGCCGCAAGGCCGCTTTGGCGGCCGCCCCATTGCCATCGATACCGAAACGCTCGGCCTCAATCCCTTTCGCGACCGGCTCTGCCTGGTGCAGCTTTCCGAGGGCGACGGCCGCGCCGCCCTCGTGCAGCCCAACGGCACCTTTACCGCCCCTGAGCTCACGCGCCTTCTCGCCGATGAGAGCGTGCTCAAGATCTTCCATTTCGGCCGCTTCGACATGGCCGTGCTCAAGCATTATTTCGGCGTGATGCCGCGGCCGGTCTATTGCACCAAGGTGGCCTCGCGGCTCGCCCGGACCTTCACCGACCGGCACGGGCTTAAGGATTTGTGCAAGGAATTGCTCGGCATTGAGCTGTCCAAGCAACAGCAATCCTCCGATTGGGGGGCGGCTGAGCTTAGCCGGGACCAGCTCAACTATGCCGCGAGCGACGTGTTGCATCTGCACGCTCTTAGGGAGAAACTCGACGCCATGTTGAGGCGCGAGGGACGGGAGGACCTCGCCCGCGCCTGCTTCGAGTTCTTGCCGACGCGGGCCGAGCTCGATTTGAGGGGCTGGTCCGACTTCGATCCTTTCGCCCATTAGCGGGCTGAAAGCGGGCCCGGGGGCCCGAAGAACTTGCGGTCGCAATGTCATCAAAGTCCTGCGGCTAGCTGGGCGTGCGCCGTAAACCCGGTGCTTCAAGATTGGGCGGGAAAAAATGGCGGTTGAGGCGAGTATCGTTTCCGGCAGCCGGCGGTATCCGGTCCGCACGGCCGAGGAGCGGAGGCACGCCTTTCAAACTGGCGAGCGCCATACCAGGCTTGTCGCCATCCTGCGCAAGGTCCTCCCGGCCCTCGCCGTGATTGTGCTGGCCACTTATTTCATTTCTTCGCGGCTGGCCGTCGGCGTCAGCATCGGGGACATGACCGCAAGCGTCAGCGACATCGAGATCGCCGATGGCAATCTGCGTATGGTCAATCCGAAGTTTCAGGGCGCCGATAAGAAGAACGGGAAATATGTCATTGGCGCCGACTATGCCGACCAGGACATCACGAAGCCCAATCTGATCAAATTGCACGCCATCAAGGCCGATCTCGCCGGCATCGATGACGGCTGGTCCCGCATGACGGCTACGCGAGGGCTATTCGACAACAAGACCGGCCGGCTGGTGATGCGGGACGGGATCAACATCGCCACGAGTTCCGGCGTCTCCGGCGAGATGGCACGCGCTTCGCTCGACACCAAGAACCAGATCCTGCGTTCGCATAATCCGGTCTCTTTCATATTGCCGAATGGCACCGTCAGGGCCAATGCGCTCACATATGACGCCGCCAAGCGCACGCTGACCTTCCGCGGTAAAGTTGCCGTTCACATGGTCAAGCCGCAGAAGCAGGCGAAGCCGGACACAGAGACACAAGGGACAGCGGAACAGCCGGCGCTGCCGGCAACGGAGAAAACCGGTGACGCGGCCGGGCGCACCGGCGCTCCCGAGGCAAACGTCCCGTGAGCCGCGCATCTTCACCCTCGCGCATTGCCGGTCTCCGCGCCTTCGGTCGAATGACGGCTCTCATCTTCGCTCTCTTCGTCGCCACGCCTGCGAACGCGCAGAGCCTCACCAATACGTTCGGCGGGCTTTCGGAGAGTTCCAACGACCCGATCGACATCGAGTCCGACATGCTCGTGGTGCACGACAAGGACAAATACGCGACCTTCAAAGGCAACGTGAAGGCTGTGCAAGGCACCACAGTGCTGCGCGCCAGTGAGCTCAAGGTGCATGTTGGCGGTGACAAGCCCGCCTTGGGCGCCAAAAAGCAAGGTGGCAGAGACCCCGCAGCGGCAAAGTCGTCCGATGCCAAAGAAAACAGCGCGGGGGGCGATGACGACGCCCAGACCAGCAAGATGATAGGGATGTCCGAGGATCCGATGGACATCGAATCCGACGTGCTGGTTGTGCACGACAAGGAGAAGTACGCAACCTTCAGGGGCAATGTGAAAGCCGCGCAGGGCACCTCTACGCTGAGCGCCGGAGAACTCACAGTGCACTACGTCGGCGGTGACAGACTTGCATCCGCTTCCGAGGCGACCAAAGCGTTGTACGTGGAAGGCTCGGCGGGCGGCAACAATACTCAAATCACCAAAATCGAGGCGAAACGCAACGTTGTCATCACGAGCAAAAAGGATGGCGGCGACAATGTGCTAAGGGGAGATCGGCTCGTCATCGACCTTGCAAAGAATGAAGCCCGGTTTGAGAGTGCTGACGATGCTGCAGCTGGGAACCGTGTTCGTGCGGTGTTCAATTCGGAGGACGCCGAGGGCGCCGGTTCTGCCGGCGCTAAGCCGGGTGAAACCAAGCCCCGGGATGTGACGGCCGAGAACACAAGCAGCAGCAAATCCGATGGCGTGGCTGCAAGTAACGAAGTGCCAGTGGCTGACGGCGATAGCACGGAGAGCAAAGGCGGTGTCACCAAGATCGAGGCCAAGGGTAACGTCGTCATCACCAGCGGCAAGGACCAGACCACAACCAGCGACTGGGCCCTCTACGACGTGCCGGCGCAGCTGGTCACTGTCGGCGGCAATGTGGTGTTAACGCAAGGTCAGAACGTGCTAAAGGGGAACCGGCTTCTGATCGATCTAAAGACGGGTGAAAGCCGGTTCGAGAATACCGGCGATACCGCCGCGGGAGGCCGTATCCGAGGCTTGTTCATGCCTAAGGACGGCGGCAAATCGGAAGGTGCTAAGCCGGCTGACGCCAAGCCCGCCGCATCGAAAAAAGAGGCGGCTTCGAGCGGCAACGAGCCTGACGCCGGCACGAGCGAGGAGCCGGGAACTGTCGGCGAGCCCGATGACGTGCCATTGCTACTCAGGCCTCAGCTCTGAAGGTATCCATTGTGAGATGTCAACTCGGCGCTTCACCTAGGGAGCGAAAGGGGTAGTGGGCAGATTGCTGTCATTTCCGGGCGGCCAAGCAGCCACCTCACAGAAGGGCGCGGCTCAAGCACCGGTGCCCGGCCGCGCGCCGGCGCCCGAAGCGAAAGCAGCCGTCGGCCGCCTTAGTGTCCGTTCCGTGGTCAAGAGCTTCAGGAAGCGCACTGTCGTCCGCGGCGTCAGTCTCGACGTTAACCGCGGCGAGGCGGTTGGGCTTCTTGGGCCGAACGGAGCCGGCAAGACCACCGTGTTCTACATGATCACGGGACTGATCCCCGCCGACGAGGGCACGATCGAGATCGACGGCACCGATGTGACCAAGCTGCCGATGTATCGGCGGGCGCGGCTCGGCATCGGCTATTTGCCCCAGGAGGCTTCGATCTTCAGGGGGCTCACGGTGGAGCAGAATATTCTTTCGGTGCTCGAGACCGTGGAGTCCGACAAGCGCGAACGCCAACGTCAGCTTGACGCGCTGCTCGATGAGTTCCGCATTGCCCGTCTCAGGACCTCGCCCGCATTGCGCCTATCGGGCGGCGAGCGGCGTCGCGTCGAAATCGCCCGCGCACTCGCCACGCGCCCGTCCTTCATGTTGCTTGACGAACCCTTCGCAGGCATCGACCCTATCGCCGTTAACGATATTCGCGCTCTCGTGCGTCACCTGACGAAGCGTGGTATCGGCGTCTTGATCACCGATCACAATGTGCGCGAGACTCTCGACCTCGTCAGCCGCGCCTATATTATTCACGACGGCACGGTGCTGACCCACGGCACCGCGCAGGAGATCATCAGTAACGAGGAGGTAAGGCGCGTCTATCTCGGCGATCAGTTCAAGATCTGATGCGCCGTGCCGGCGTGAGTTCGACAATGGTAATCACCACAAAGCTCGAACTCCGTCAGACCCACAGCCTGGTCATGACGCCGCAACTGCAGCAGGCGATCAAGCTGCTGCAACTTTCCAACCTGGAGCTTGCCGCCTTCGTCGAGGCCGAGCTCGAGCGCAATCCGCTTCTCGAGCACGCCGAGGCCGACGAAACCGGGCCTGCGGCCGCAGACCCCGGCGATGAACCTGGGGCGCCGGCCAATGAGGAGCAAGAGGCGGAAAGCGAGGCGGGCGAAGCCGAGGCGGGCGAGGGTGACGACAAGGATTGGATCGATCTTGAGGCGGGAGGCCCCCGGACCGAGGAGCTCGATATCGAGCCGCAGGATGCGTTTCCCGATCCTGACGGCGTCTCCCCCGGAGCGCTTAAAACGTCCGGTTGGAGCGCGCTTGACCAGAGCATGGGCGCGAGCCGTGAGGGCAATCCGAACCTTGAAGCCTATGTGGCCGAGGAGAGGACACTCAAGGATCACCTTACCGAACAGCTGGCTCTTGCTTTCGCCGATCCGCCGCGCCGCTTGATCGGCTACCACCTCATCGACATGACCGATGAGGCGGGCTATTTGCACGGCGACCTTGCCGCTCTTGCCGAACTGCTTGGCGCTCCGCTCGAACTCATCGAGGAGACGCTCGGCGTGATGCAGGGCTTCGATCCTTGCGGCGTCTTCGCCCGCGACTTGCGCGAATGCCTCATCCTTCAGCTTAAAGAGCAGGACCGCTGCGATCCGGCGATGGCGGCCTTGGTCGAGAACCTCGATCTTCTTGCCCGCCACGATCTCGCCGCGCTCAAGCGTGCGGCCGGCGTCTGTGACGAGGACCTGGTGGACATGATCAGGGAAGTGAGGCGGCTGAACCCCAAGCCCGGATTGCGTTACAGTCAGGCCCCGGCCCAGCTCATCGTTCCCGACGTGCTCGTCCGTGCACTTGCCGACGGCAGCTTTCATGTCGAGTTGAACAGCGACACGCTGCCCCGCGTCCTGGTCAACCGGTCCTACTACGCGACCGTCTCAAAATCGGCGACACGGAAAGACGAGAAGAGCTATCTCGCCGATTGCTTCCAGACGGCGAATTGGCTGGTCAAAAGCCTGGACCAGCGCGCCCGAACCATCCTCAAGGTGGCCCAGGAGATCGTGCGTCAGCAGGATGCTTTCTTCACCTACGGCATCCGCCATCTCAGACCTTTGAATCTCAAAACCGTGGCTGACGCGATCGCCATGCATGAATCGACGGTGAGCCGGGTCACCGCCAACAAATACATGGCGACCAATCGCGGCCTGTTCGAGCTCAAATATTTCTTCACATCGGCGATTGCGGCGACCAGCGACGGCGACGCCCATTCCTCGGAGTCGGTGCGCGACCGCATCCGCGCAATGATCGAGGCTGAACCGGCCGGCACCATCCTGTCCGACGACAAGATCGTTGAACGGTTGAAGGGCGACGGTATCGATATCGCTCGCCGCACGGTTGCAAAATACCGCGAGGCGTTGCGTATCCCCTCCTCGGTGCAGCGGCGAAGGCTCAAGCGCCTGTCCCCGGACGCGCGCCTCTAGGCGCTTCTAAGCTGCTGGACAGAATAAAGAATTCTGTAAATAGGGACCGAAAAAATAGTTGGTTTGACACCTCACGGCGAGCGGTCTAGCTTCCCGCCCCGCGGTTGAGACCTCATGGCAATCGGGTCCAAAGCGCGAAACCTTCACTTGGCGAAGTTGGGTTCCGCAAGGAGAGCGGCAGGCGCCCCAGGGAATACGGTGGGAAAGGGCCAGTCGACAGTCTTCCGCGCGTAATGGCGATACAAGTAACCGGAAAGAACCTGGACCTCGGTGAGGCGTTACGCAGTCATGTCCAGGAGCGCATAGCCCATACCGTCGAAAAGTTCATTGGGCGCGAGACGACGGGGCATGTACGCATCGAGAAGGAGCACGGGGAGTTTCGGACCAACTGCTCTATCCATTTATGGCAGGGCATGAGTCTCGAGGCGCATGGCGTCGCTTCTGACGCCTATCAGAGCGCCGATCGTGCCTGTGAACGGCTAGAGAAGAGGGTCCGCCGTTACAAACGGAAATTGAAGCGACATGGCGGGGAGACTCCGCGCAAGCAGACGCCGGCGACAGATTATGTCATCCAGGCCGCCAACGAGGGCGGTGTGGAGCACGATGAGGACAATCCCGTCATTATTGCCGAAGCCGAAATGCCGGTGCACGAAATGGCGGTGAGCGATGCGGTGATGCAGATGGAATTATCCGACCGGTCTGTTGTCGTGTTTCGCAACGCGAGCCACGGGCAAATCAACGTGATTTACCGCCGCGACGACGGAAATATCGGCTGGATCGATCCTCAAGGGCCGTTGCGCTCGGTTGGCAAAGCGGCAGTGCCGCAAAGGACAAAAGCGCGCAAGCGGCGCTAGGCGGACGCGTCCGCCTGCGATCGCTGCCGCGCATCGGATGGGTTAGACAGATGCTGCTCAGTGATTTCATTGCCCCCGACTCTGTGGTGCCGCTGCTCAAGGCGAAGACGAAGAAGCAACTTCTTCAGGAGCTTTCGGCGCGTGCCGCCCCTCTTACCGGTCTTCCCGAGCGCGACATCTTCGAAGTCTTGTTGCAGCGCGAGCGGCTCGGCTCGACCGGGCTCGGTCAGGGGATCGCCATTCCCCATGGCAAGCTTCACGGGCTGAAGCATATCGTCGGCGTCTTTGCGCGACTTGCCGAGCCGATCGACTTCGATGCGGTTGACGGCCAGAAGGTCGATATCGTGTTCCTCCTGCTCGCGCCGGAGAGTGCGGGTGCCGATCATCTCACTGCGCTTGCCCGCATCTCGCGGCTGCTGCGCGAAGGGACCGCGGTGGAAAAGCTCCGCGCCTCGAAGGACGCTGCCGCGCTTTACGCGGTCCTGACCGAGGGCGAGACCTCCTCACACGCCGCCTAGCGGCGCGCGCCGACAAGCGTCAAGCAGGCGATGTCAGTGGACGCTTACCGGCACGAGATCGTTTTCGATCGCGTTGGCGATTGCTTCGCTGCGGCTGTCCGTGAGGGCGAGCGGTGTGCCGTCGGCGCCGAGCAGGGCAAAGAGGTCGATGTCCTTCGGCGCATCTGAGAGCGCCGGAAAGAGACGCTCTGCGGCGTCCGAGTCGAGCTGCTTGATATAGGCAACCTGTCCGTCACCGAGTTGCGCGAGCTCGCTCAGGCTGAGCGGCGCGTCCGCCCGGTGATCTTCTTCTTTTTTGAACTCATTCATCTGACGTCTACTCCTCCTCACGAGGGGATGGCGAAGCTTAACAGCAAGCGCGCCGAAGGGCTCAATCCGCGGCGGCAATTCCAATTTTCATCATACGCTTTTCCTTGTGCGGCCTGACCAGCTCGATAATCAGGAGGCCATTATCGAGCTCGGCTCTGCGGACCTCGACGCCGCCCGCCAGTCCAAAGCTTCGCTTGAATTGCCGCGCGGCGATGCCGCGATGGAGATAGTCCCGATTTTTATCCTCGCACTGCCTGCCGCGAATGCAAAGCTCGCCGTCTTCGGTGCTCACCTCGAGTTCGTCGGAGCCAAACCCGGCCACCGCGAAGGTGATGCGCAAGGCTTGAGGATCTTCCGGCAGCAACTCGACATTATAAGGCGGATAGCCGGGCTCGATCGCCTTGCGCGCGCCGCCCGGCTGGTCGGGAGCCGCTAAGCTCAGCCACAGAGTTCCGCCGTGAAGTGTCATGGTTCCGTCGTGAAGTGTCATGCGCTGCATTGACGAAAGCCACTCGAATAAGGCGATCCTGCGGCGCCGGGGCGTTCGGTTAAGGCTCCGGCGGCTCTCGAAAAAGGTAAAAATCCGGTCCGTGGACGCCGGTCTTGGGCCTTTCGGATATGGGGACCTGCCAAGCGAGTTCAAGCGAAATAGAGAGCCCGATCATCGCTTCGTGTTTCGCCTCTACCGCTTACGGGCGGCCTCAATTAAGCTTGCGAAGGCCTTAAGTCCGATCCTGGAGCCCGCGCGATGATCTGGTATGTCGATTCCCAAGGCAGCGATGCGCAAGATGGCCGCACCTCGCGCACCGCCTTCAAAACTCTCGCCCAGGCGGTCGAAGCGGCAAGATCCGGAGATACGATCCTGATTGCACCTGGCGCCTACGACCAGGACCTGCCGGAGCAACTGAGGGCCGCCCGCGCCGCCAACATCGTGGTTTCGGTGGCCGGGAGCGCGTAGCGGCCTCTGCCTCTCAGGGCCTCGCGCCCTCAAGCGGCACCGTCTCGATCGCGCGTAAGCGACCCGCCGTCGAATCTTTGATTTCGACCTTCGATTGGCGGGGATGGACTCTAAGGAGATGCCGGGGTTAAATCGATCGGGGCCATCAACACTATTGTTAGGGGGTTCATGTGAAGAGAGTCATGCTTGCAAGCGTGCTGCTGGCGATCGCGCTCCTCTTTGCGCAATCGCCGGCGAAAGCCGAAT
>Ga0209976_10002163_pt1 | contig 11276 bp, 8 predicted proteins | sample SumtaG_FD_182806 | JGI IMG/M metagenome (GOLD analysis project Ga0209976, IMG submission 182806) | Deep subsurface microbial communities from Indian Ocean to uncover new lineages of life (NeLLi) - Sumatra_00157 metaG (SPAdes) (version 2) | ecosystem: Environmental > Aquatic > Marine > Oceanic >... | reverse complement strand
GTCTCGATGCCGATATATCCCTTATCCACGCCAAGTACTTTCATGAGGATGTCCATGCCGGTGAGGATCTTCTCCGCCAGTTCCACCATGGCGCGGTGATCGGCTGTCAGATACGGTTCACACTCGCAGCCGTTAAGGATAAATGCGTCTATCGGCTTGTCCGCGGGCGGTGAGAGCTTCACATGGGTGGGAAAGGCAGCACCGCCAAGGCCGACAATACCCGCATCCCGGATAAGCTTGCGGAGATTATCTGTCGTTTCTACCCGCCAGTCTTCAGGCATGGGCAGCAGGTCCCATTCGTCTTCCCCTGTCCGTTGAATATGGATCATCTCAGCCTTGACGCCGACCGGATGCGGGAGAGTAGCAATGGCTTTGACCTTGCCGGTAACGGACGCGTGGACCGGGCTTGAGACGTATTTGTCGCTCCGGCCTACGCACTGGCCGGTCTTGACTTCATCACCAGGGCTTACCAGCGGCTTGCCGGGCTCACCGATATGCTGCTGGAGTGGAATAAAGACGTCATCCGGCAGGGGGAGATACTCGATTTTTCCAGTATTGGTAAATGCCTTGTAATCTGTTGGATGGACACCTTTCTTGAAGGTCCACAATTTAGAAGTACCAACAGTCTTTGGCCCGGGATCCATTGAGGTTGCGTGTAGCATATGCAGATTTAGCGTACGGTTATTTCAATCCAAATAGGCCAATAGAAGGACGCTCTTATCGCTCTGGCCCGGCAAACAAGGCTGCCCAGGGTCAGTGGACGGAACACGAGATGCAGGGATCGTAGGCTCGCACTAACATTGAACACAGGAGCTCAAGCTTCTCATTAGTCATTCCCTGGACGGCAAACTGCTCGACGAGGGCGTGCATATCGTGGTGGATGTTGGCATTATTTTGTGTCGTGGGAATCACACAGTCAGCCTTTGTGATGCGGCCCTTTTCGTCATACTTGTAGTAATGGTAAAGGATGCCGCGCGGTACTTCAACCGCCCCGACTCCTTCACCTACCCGTGGCGTAACCGGCACCATAGTCGGCCCGGAGTCGGACTCCAGCAGTTTGTCGATAAGCCGGACGGAGTCATGGACGACATGAACGCATTCGACGAGCTGAGCGATGTTGTTCATGAACGGATTGTGGCACACCGGTGTAAGGCCCAGCGAAGAGGCAATCTCAAGGGCCTGGGGATGGAGCAGGCGGTGGTTATTGTTGAAGCGGGCCAGGGCTCCGACGGCGAAGGACTCCCGGGAAAGCTTGCACCACTTGGATGTGTTATTCTTATCCACATATTCGTTGGTCATCTGCAGGTACTCATGCTCGGCGTGCTCAACGCCATCGGATGAGATCAAGCGTCCGCCGATGAACGGATACTCATTCTCTCCTTTAAGAGACACGAATTCGGTCTCGCGGACGAAGTCGGGGATCTCAAAGGTGTGAAACAGCTCCGCTGCAGTAGCCAGGTCATCCAGCGAACGTTCGAGTTCATCCCGCAGGCCGCCGAGTCCCTCCGGCATCGCGGCCACGCCGCCGACCTGAAGCGAGACGGGGTGAGTGGCCCTCCCGCCGGTGAGCTCGCACAAGCGGTTAGCCAGGCCCTTGAGTCGAAGGGCAAGGGCCACGACCTCGGGATGGCTTTCAAGCAGCGGGATGACACTGGTTACGCTGAGAAAATCCGGGGCGGCCAGGAAGAACAGGTGCAGGCAGTGGCTCTGCAGGGTCTCGCCGTGTTTAGCAAGGAGGCGGAGCCAGGCAGCTCTTTCCGGGATGAATATGCCAAAGGCATTTTCTGTGGCCCGCAGGCTGGCCAGGCAGTGCCCGAAGGAACATATGCCGCAAATTCGGGCAGTGAGGAGACCAGCACTGGTATAATGCTTGCCCTTAAGCATAGCCTCGAAGTAACGCGGGGTCTCGACCACGTCCCAGCGGGCTTCCTGAAGCTTCCCGTCCTTTACTTGCACCACGATATTTCCGTGCCCCTCAACCCGGGTCAGATGATGGACATCCACATTGAGATCGAGTTTCATCGTACCCCCTCTAAGCCGCCGAAGAAGTTGAGGTGTTCATCAAGTTCCTTCTTTTTATAACCCCTTTCCCTGGCAATTGTAAAGAACTCGTCGTAATTGGGATCCGCAGCCAGCCCGCGGCAACCATAGCAGCCAAGGCCTCCCGCCGGGCAGGGAGCGTTACAGCCGCCCCGCGTTATAGGACCCAGACAGAGCTGCCCCCGCTCGAATATGCAGGTTGTATAGCGCTGTTTGCACTCGAAGCAAACCGGATAGACGGGAAACTGGAACGGAATGTCCCATATCAGGTGCTGGACGATTCGCTCTACCTCGTCTTTATTGACGGGACATCCCGGTATTTCCAGATCAACCGGTACGATTTCCTTAACCGACCGCACTGGAAGCGTTTCCTTGGGATCTTTCCCATAGACCTCTCGATTTACTTTATTCAGGTCAAGGACGTTCTTGAGCTTGTTTACGCCCCCAAAGCAGGCGCAGCTTCCCAATGCTACGAGCAACTTTGCCTGTTTGCGAATCTGGATCAGGCGCGTAATCTCATCTCCCCGGGTAACAGCCCCCTCGATAAAAGCGATATCGTAGTCGTTGCCACGCACCGATGAGATCTCCCGGAAATTGATAACGTCAAGGGCCTTCAGGAAATCCGCAACGGTTTCCTCCTTGTTTGCCAATTGCAGTTCGCATCCTTCACAGCCGGTGAAATCAAAAACGGCGATTTTTAATCTTACAGGCTCGATACCCAGGTATTTCATATCATCGTCCCTCAGATAGCTTCTTTGAGGTTTATGACGCTCCAGTAGTCAAAGACCGGCCCGGAAAGGCAGGTATAAGTTGATCCGATGTTGCACCGGCAACACTTGCCCATCCCGCAGTGCATCCGGCGTTCCAATGATACGAACATCCGGTTCATCGGTATCCCCTCCTGCGTGAGGTGGTTGCAGACAAACTTGAACATCACCGGCGGTCCGCAGATGATGGCATAGGTCTCCCGGGGGGCGATGTCAACTTCGTCGAGCAGAGCGGTAATCATCCCTACCGGACCCTTCCAGGATTCGTCACCCTGCTCCACTATGACTTTCAGGTCGATATCAGCGATCCGATCCCATTCCTCATACTGGTAATTGAAAAGCAGCATACTTGGTTGTTTGGTCCCATAGAGGATATGCACATTCTTGAAGTTCGACCGGTTTTCGATTACATGGAAGATCGGTGCCCGGAGCGGGGCCAGACCCAGTCCCCCCGCAATCAGGAGGATGTTGCATCCGCGCATTTTTTCTATCGGGAAATGGGTACCGAAAGGACCGCGGATTCCGATGGGGACACCCCGCCGGGCCTTGTGTAGAATGGTGGTGACCAGTCCCGCCTTGCGGATACACAGCTCGATGAAACCCTTGTGGGAAGGTGAACTGGATATGGATATTGGTATCTCGCCATAGCCGGGGACTTCCACCATAACGAACTGGCCGGGGCGAAAGGAGAAACGCTCCCTGGCGGCATCATCGAGAATCCTTACCTGAAAGAGCTTTTCCATTTCGGTCAGGCGGATAATGTTGATGATCTCGCTCTTGAAGGTCTGATCAACGTGTTTGAGGCGGCTCCTGCGGTTGAAATCCAGGGGCTGCATGATATCAGCCTCATGCGTGATGTCATACGGATGGAGAAGTTCGTTCATACTTGATCCTCGGTTTGCAGGTCCCGGATTATGCCGGGTGGATTGATCCCGGCCAGGCATACAAGGCCGCAGCGGTTACACCCCACGCATAAGGGTTCCTCGTAAGTCTCCATGAATCCCCGATGCTGGTGATAATAACGGTATTTCAATCGGGTTTCCCGGTCAGCCCGGAAGTTGTGCCCGCCGGCAACAGCGGCAAAGTCGAGCAGGTTACAGGAATAGAGTTGCTTGGCTTTTACGCCCTGCTTGCCGTCCATGGAAACTTGCTCGTCGACCCCGTAGCAGTAACAGGTGGGGCAGACCATGGCGCAGCTTCCGCAGCTCAGGCACTTACTGCCCCATTTCTTCCAGACCTCCGACTCAAACTCAATATCCATCAGATTGGGCAGGTTGTGCATGTTCAGGGGCTCAAATTTGCTGGCGATCCGCTGGCGCACTTCCAGGTAGTCCTTGTTATCCTGCCCGGTAGTATCCTTGGCATCGACCTGCATAAGGATATTATAGCCGTGATCGGAATTGATGGCTATGAAGTATCGGTCGCCGAGATCTGTGAGATAGAGATCGAAGCCGTGGGTTACCACGTCCGCTCCCACCGATTGGCAGAAGCCCCCCTCGCAGGGGTCATGATCGATCCCGATGATGAAGGTATTCCTGCGCCGCGAGATAAAATAAGGGCTGGGAAAGCGGTCACCGGCAAGGACCTTGTCCAGCTTGAGCAGGGCATTGATGTCGCAGGAATGCAGGCCCATGAGTACCCTGGGCTTGAGCCGGTAGTGGATTTCCTGGGTCCAGTCGTCGTCCTCAAATCGGCATGAGGATAGATTCTCACGAAACGGGAGAAAGTAAGACTTGGCTGAGTATTCGGTTATCTCGTAGTCAAGATCAATCTCCTCGAACTTCCGGACCGGCAGATAATGATGAATGGGTTTGCTTTTCTCATTCACTCCGATCTGCCTGGGAGCAATGACCTCGGTATCCTCAAGGAGCAGCTCGACCAAATTCCTGAATTCCTTTTTGCTCAGAGTCTTGAACAGCATCTTTCGCCCTTTCCAATGGCGTACTCAAGTGCAATATGATTCCCAGCACAAGGCCCCCCGGCCTGTCTGAGAGGGCATTGTGTTGCAGTCAGGTGGCGCGTTGAGAGCCGCTTTGATCACAATATCGTTGTATTGCACCAACTTACATGCACTTAAGTTAATAATGGAACTGGTCAGGCGACAGTTCTCAATGGGGGATGAGGAGGAATTGTCAAGCTTTCAGATATGGTTTATCTCATTGAAATCCCTGCCCCGCCGGTCTCCCTGTACCGGTACAGCAGGCGCAGCCTACGGCCCGAGAGATACGCCGGGCGATGTCATCGATATCGGCGGCACCAAAACCATTTTCGACGAAGGCTTCTCCACCCCCGATCAGGACTCATCATCATCCTGAGAGAATAGTTTCTCAGGGACTGCCCGTCAACGGTCTGGCCGTAAATCATAAGAAACCTTATGCCTTTTCGAGGTTTACCCACGCCTCATTTGCAGGGCACCATAACCAGTTACATATTATTGCATATCTCCCTCACGCTCCAGCCGGTCCCGCGGAAGCCCCAGCGATGCTGGAGATTTTCAATTAGATGACAACCAACAACTGCCGTTATCCGTCAATTACTTGCAGGCACACCGGTGTTGCCGGAACGTTATCCATCAGAACATGCTCATACGAGAACCCCCTAAAGGTACAATATGAAGAAATCAATCATTTTATTGCTTCTGATTTCCTGCATAGCCCCTTGTATATCTTTTGCCATAGTGAGTGATCAAGACCTTCCCGAGATAGAAGCTGTCCGTGCGAAGGAAACCATCACCGTCGACGGATTACTGGACGAAGCCGTCTGGCAGCGTGAAGGATATTCACGCCTGATACAGCGTGATCCCATCGAAGGAGCAGAACCGACGGAGCATACGTCTGTCCTGATAGCGTATAACGACGAAGGTCTGTACATAGCCGGGATGTGCTTCCATTCCGGGCCGGATTCCATCGTGGGCGGACTGGCGCGCAGGGACGAAAACGTGGAATCAGACTGGTTCTGGTTCTGGATCGACCCCAACTACGACCGCCAGAACGGCTTCGGTTTCGCGGTCAATCCTGAAGGCTCCATCATCGATCAGCGCCTGTATCGTGATATCATGACCGACGACGACTGGGACGGAGTATGGGAGGCGGCCGCCGTTCGCCATAGCGACCGCTGGACCTTCGAGATATTCATCCCCTTCGACCAGCTGCGTTTCGACAAAGCCGACGAATATCTGTGGGGAGTGAATTTCAAGCGGTACATCCTGGCCAACGCCGAGCATGACTATTTCGCGATGGTGCCCAAGGATGAGCTCGGTTTTGTCTCGCGGTTCGGTGCGCTCAACGGATTGCGGGGTGTCGAGCCGCCTCCACGTTTGTTCGTCTCGCCCTACGCGAGTGGTCAATTGAACGACTACCCGGGGACCACGGGGAGCCCCTTCTACAGTGATATGCGTTACGGCAGGAACATGGGCTTGGACATCAAGTATGGTCTCACGGGAAACCTGACCCTCGACCTTGCCCTCAACCCCGATTTCGGCCAGGCGGAGGTCGACCCGGCAGTTATCAATCTTTCGGCATTTGAAACTTTCTATTCGGAAAAGCGGGCTTTTTTCCTGGAGGGTTCGGATATTTTCCGTTTCGGCGCCAATCCCGCCGGAGGGGTCTGGGGCTGCTACTGGAGCGATCCGAGTCTATTTTACAGCCGCCGCATCGGCAGGCAGCCCGCCGGCAGCCCGGTGCATGAAGGCGACGCATACACCCCGGAACAGACGACCATCCTCGGCGCGGCCAAAGTCAGTGGGAAGATTAAGAACTGGTCCCTGGGCAGCGTAAACGCCGTAACCCAACGGGAGTACGCCCTGGTGGACTCCGACGGCATCCGCTTCGAAGACGAAATCGAACCCACCACTTTCTACGGCATCTACCGCGGTATGGGCGAATTCAACGATGGAAAACAGGGCCTGGGATTCATCATCACCCATGCCAACCGCGACCAGGACCTCCCTTCCCTGACGTCCATCAACAACACCCGCGCCATCGTCGTCGGAGCCGACGGCTGGACCTTCATCGGGAAGAATCGAAACTGGGCCTTCATCGGCAAGGGGGCCTATTCGTGGGTGAATGGCACCCGGGACCGTATCGGCCGGCTCCAGCAATCCTCCAGGCATTACTATCAGCGACCCGATTTCGAATCCGAATCCCTGGATACCAGCCGCACCCTCCTTGACGGCTACATGGGACGCTTCGGCCTCCGGACTGTCGGCGGGAATGCCCATTTCCAGACGGCGTTGGGGATCATATCCCCCGGCTTCAACGTCAACGACCTGGGATACAATTCCTACGGCAACCTGATCAACATGCACGTGGTAGTAGGCTACCGTTGGCTGGAGCCGACGTCCTGGTATCGCAGAATCAATTTGTTCGGCATGACCTCGCGGAACTTCGATTTCGACGGCAATCGTCTATTCTCCCAGTATTATGCCGCTGGATACATTCAGCTGCTGAACTACCTGTCCATTAACAGCTCCCTCCAGTTGACTCCCGACGGCCTGGATATCTTCGGCACCAGGGGCGGCCCCATCCTGGCCTACCCCGGATACACCGTAGTGTCCCTGAACACGAACACCGACTCGCGGAAAACCGTACAGCTGTCCGGGAATTTCTACGGCCAATTCGCCAGTGACCGCTCCTATTACCAGCAGTACACGCTCTCCTGTGTGGTCAGACCGTCCTCCTCCTTCAAGATCACTCTTTCGGCCGGCTACACCCGTATCCTGGATCACCAGCAATGGGTCTCCAACGAGGCGGATTCGGCGGCGGCGTACGGGTACCATTTCGTCTTTAGCGATATAGGCCAGAAACGTGTATCCACGACCCTGCGCGTTGATTGGGGTATCACACCGCAACTGTCTCTGCAGGCATATTTCGAACCTTTCTTCGCTGTGGGAGACTATTCCGGGTTCAAGGAGCTGGCCCGCGCCCGTTCCTACGACTTCGATCCTTACTACTTCGATAGCTTCGATCCCGATTTCAACTTCAAGTCCCTGAAAGGTAATCTCGTCCTGCGGTGGGAGTACCTTCCCGGTTCCCTGCTCTACCTGGTCTGGACCCAGAACCGGGTGAATACCGAATGGCCGGGTGAATTCAACTTGGGCCGGGATGTACGCGCTTTAACGAACGAGGCCGGTGATAATATCTTCTTCATCAAGGTATCTCATATGTTCAGTGTGCTGTAGGCCTGATCCAACACAAATTCGAGGTGACGACTGCTTGTTTATAACCTTACCATTAGATTAAACTGATGGATTAGCGATCCAGCTATTAAATTGTACAGCTCTCCCCCTCGCTCCCGTCGAGAGCGCGATATTGTTGGTCACACCCACTTCCACCATGCGTTTGTTATTGCTCGTAGACCAGGCATAGCGGTTGCGACGCCAGCGTGAGAAATCCGCTGGCAGCTATCCTCTTTTCTGTTTTACTTTCAGGGACAGTTAAATAGCCCATCCATGCCTACTACAATCAACCCCATCGACATTTTGATTATCGCCCTGTTCCTGGGCGGAACGGTACTCTACGGCATCTGGTCGGGGCGCTACAGCAAGACCACCCGCGCCTACTTCCTGGCGGAGCGCAACCTGCCCTGGTACGCCGTCATGCTCTCGGTAGTGGCTACCGAGACCTCGGTGCTCACCTTCATCAGCGTGCCGGGCCTTGCCTACCGGGGCAACTGGTTCTTTTTGCAGCTGGCCTTTGGCTATATCATCGGGCGGGTGGCGGTGAGCGCCCTGCTGCTGCCGCTGTACTACGCCAAGGGTATCACCTCCATCTACCAGTACATCGGGCAGCGCTTCGGCGCGCTGGTGCAGCGGGTTACCTCCGCGATATTCCTGTTCACCCGCATCCTGGCCGATGGGGTGCGGTTCTTCGCCACCGCCCTGCTGGTACATACCCTCCTGCCCCTGACCATCCCCCAGGCGGTGTTGCTTATAGGCGCGGTAACCCTAGTATATACCCTGGCCGGGGGCATTCGCTCGGTAGTGTGGATGGACACGGTGCAGTTCATTCTATACCTGGGCTGCGGGCTGCTGTCGCTGTGGTTCATCCACGACCTCATTGATGGTGGCCTGGGAACGGGCATACGCCAGCTGCTGGAAGCTGGCAAGCTGGACCTGTTGAACTTCCGCGAGGGGGAGGTCTTCTCCTTGAAGACGGCCTACGCCTTCCCGGCGGCCTTGCTGGGAGGGGCGTTCCTCTCATTCGCCTCCCACGGCACCGATTACATGATGGTTCAGCGGATACTATCAACCCGAAGTCTAAGTGCCGCCCGGATGGCCCTGGTTGGCAGCGGTCTGTTCGTTACCTTCCAGTTCGCCCTGTTCATGCTGGTGGGGGCGCTGTTATGGGTAGTCTTTCAGGGGGAAATCCTGAGAGTGGACACCGAGTATCCCCGGTTCATCGCTACCTACCTGCCCGCCGGCCTGAAGGGGCTGCTGCTGGCGGGGGTTCTGGCGGCGGCCATGTCCACCCTGAGCTCTTCAATCAACAGCCTGGCCTCATCCACCGTCAACGACTGGCTGAAGCGCACCGACGACCTGCGCCTCTCCCGGCTGGTGAGCCTGGGCTGGGGGGCGGTACTGATGGTAATGGCGGTGCTGGTAATGCTGCTGCCGGGCGAAAGCCCGGTGGTGGAGCTGGGCCTGGAGATCGCCTCGTATACCTACGGCGGCTTGCTGGGGCTGTTCCTCCTGTGCCGTACCAGGATCCGCTTCCACCCGGCCGCCCTGATTACCGGCCTGCTGGGCGCCGCCGGGGCGGTCCTGCTGCTTAAAAGCCTGGGTATCGCCTGGACGTGGTATATTCTCGCCGCTACCGCAGTGAATATCGGCATGGCGTACGGGTTGAATTTGGTCCTTTTACGGGTGCAAATTGAGACCGGATCGTAACATGATGATGCAGAAAAGACGGGCACCCCTTGCAGGTCTCATGATCCTGCTCCTGGCTGCTGTTGCCTGGGGCAACGGCTGGCGCTATTCGCGGGTCTACCAGCCGGTGAATCCCACCGGGCAGTTTTATACCACCATTACCGGCCTGGACGTGCTGCAGAACGACGATTTCGCTCCCCTGGAAGGCAAGGCCGTAGCCGTGGTTACCAACCACACCGGTCTCAGCCGCCAGGGGGAGCATATCCTGGACCTCCTGGACCGGGAGGAGGGGGTGACGCTGAAGGTCATCTTCGGGACGGAGCACGGCCTTTACGGCACGGTCTCCGCCGGAGAGATGATCGCCGATACCGAAGACACCCTCACCGGAGTCAAGGTCTACAGCCTTTACGGGCAGACCCGCAAGCCCACCCCGGACCAGCTGGCCGGCGTGGATGTGGTTATCTTCGACATACAGGATGTGGGGGCCCGATACTATACCTATCCCAGCACTATGACCCTGGTGATGGATGCCTGTGCCCGGGATGGCGTGCCCTTCTGGGTACTGGACCGGCCCAACCCGGTGCGGGGGGACATCATAGGTGGTCCCATCCTGGACAGGGACTATTCATCATTCGTGGGACTGCACCCGATACCCATACGCCACGGCCTGACCATGGGGGAACTGGCCATCATGATCAACGAGGAGGGCTGGCTGTCTGAGGACCGTCACGCTAAGCTAACCATAATACCCATGCTAAACTGGTCCCGCTATCAATGGTGGGACGAGACCGGGTTGACGTGGATTCCGCCCTCACCTAACATCCCCACGCCGGAAACGTCCCTGGCCTACCTGGGTGCCTGCCTGTTTGAGGGGACCAGCATTTCCGAAGGCCGGGGTACACACGAGCCCTTCCTGGTCTGCGGGGCGCCGTGGATCGACGGACGGGGGCTGGCGGAAATGCTAAACCGCCGGAACCTGCCGGGGACGGAATTCGAGGATATCGTCTTTACGCCCAAGTCTATCGAAGGCATGGCAACTCACCCCAAGTTCCAGGACCAGGCCTGCGGCGGAGTGCGCCTGAAGATCACCGACCGGGAGACTTTCCAACCCATCCATACTACGGCGGTGATGATCCACCTCATCCGCGAGAATTACCCCCACCAGTTTGAGTGGTCGGGTACCATTGACCGGCTGTGGGGTTCCGACTCTTTCCGACGCTACATTGACCACGGCCGCAGCATCGAGGCTCATCCCTCTACTTATGCAAAAGACCGGGATGCTTTCTACAGCCGACGGGAGGGGTACCTGATATACGGAGAATGATTGCCGCTGCTAACGCAAGTACCCTCGGTGAAATTCTGAATCAGTTGTAACTTTCCCAACCAGGTTATAGATTTCGCTGTTGCCAAAATAGCGGGCATCCGCAGCAATGGAAGGATCATGCCCATGAGCCGCCGCAAATGGTATTTCTTCCTGCCGGCCCTGATCGCCGGTGGACTCTCCGCACAGGAGCTCACTTTCGTGACCATCAATGTCTGGTCGGGGTTGGACTATAAAGGGATCGTAAAGATGGGGGAATACGAGTCCCGGCATGTGCGCCAGG
>Ga0209976_10002162_pt1 | contig 11276 bp, 9 predicted proteins | sample SumtaG_FD_182806 | JGI IMG/M metagenome (GOLD analysis project Ga0209976, IMG submission 182806) | Deep subsurface microbial communities from Indian Ocean to uncover new lineages of life (NeLLi) - Sumatra_00157 metaG (SPAdes) (version 2) | ecosystem: Environmental > Aquatic > Marine > Oceanic >... | reverse complement strand
GAGGCCCTGACCATCGGTGCAGGATGCCTTGGGCTCGATGGTCAGGGCCTCTCCCAAAGTGATGTTGTGCTCCAAGCCGGGGCCGTGACAGTTTTCACAGCCCACGTTTTTCAAATCCGGAGTCTCCTGTTCCGAGACAAAACCGCTTTGGTAATCCATTCCGACAACATGGCAGATTACACATTCCGGGTCGTACTGGGAGCCGACTTTTTCGAGCGTGGCATAAGCACCCGCGTGGGCCTTAGTGCTCCACTTGTCATATTCGTACCAGTGACAAATCCTGCAGGATTCCGAACCGGCATATTCCAGACCATCGGGCAGAACAAACCGCGGATACTGCTCAAGCAGATTCTCTTCTTTTACAATCTGCTGGTAACTTTTATATAACTGTACGAGGGAATCGGCCTGCGGCAAATCCTCCGTAACCGGTATGGCTGAAAAATCATAAGCCAGCTCACCCTCAACTTCAGATATCCGCAGCCTGCTGACATACTTCCCCAACTGACCAACAGAGAAAACCAAAAAACCCTCCTGCGAATCGTCAATTACTTCCGGCTCATCATTGCCAGAAGAACAGATAAGACAGTCAACAATTCCCATTTCTGCAACGGAACTGATAATATCACTATCACAGTCGTCAACAATAAGTAGATTTACAGCTTTACAATCGTCCTGAAGTTCAAAAAGTTCACTGATTTCTCCCACCGGCATGTCTTCTGTATTCAAAGCCGCAACGGTTACGGCAATAGTACCGTCTTTAAAAGGCAGATTTTTCGTAAAGCTTTTCTGCCTGCCGGAGGCATCCGAACCATAGGCGCTGATAACGTTGACGACCGAACTTATCTGGTCCCACATCCCAAGGCTTTCGGCAATTTCGGAATCTTTTTCGCTCAGACTGGCTAAATCGTAGTCGAGAAGACCCAAGGCCTGGACGATTATGTTGAATTTGACAAGGTCTTGGGAACTGTCGGTTTCGACAAACGAGCCCGTATCAATAATCAGGCGGTTCGTCTGTGCTACGCTGTCGAAGATGGCTGTGCGTCTGTCAAGACCGCCTAATTGCCCTCCGGAGCAGCCGCAGGGCTTCATCGCTCCGAGTTCATTGCCGGTAATAAAGATGGTTATACTATCGTTCGAGTCTTTTGGCTGTAAAGCCGAAGAAGATTGCCTCCCATCCTGCTGGGCCGTCTCGGTCATTGTGGCTGCGCTGCACGAAAATAACGCAAAACAACAGCCCAATACACACAAGCACCCCACCGCCAACACGAAAATCCAGCTAAGTAATCGCATAATTTGTCAGGACAGTTATTTTTTGGCTTGACCGGTATCTAATTTTCGTGAATAGAAACCGCGGCAGGTAACTCTCAATTTTTCGCCGTCTTTTACTCTCACAGTCAATTCGTCCGTGAAAATCTTTCGCAAATTCTTTGTCTCGGGCGGCGTTATCTCCAATTCAAACTTATAACGACCATCGACTTTCTCCTGACTGAGAATCTTTATGATGCCCTTTTCCGACGACGCCGATTCAATTTCGAAATCCTCACCATAGTTGTTTAATACCCAAACTTCCTTTTTTGTGGGTTTTTGCGGTTCGGCATTAAAGACTATTATCTTCGGCGGGTCAACTTTGAACCGCGACAGGAGATTATAATTAACCGTAACCCTGTCAGTGCTGGGATGAGTCAGTTCAATATCGATACGGCCGTTCGGATTCTTCCGGAGCTTTGCCATACTTACCTTCGGCTCAAGAACAAACTTTTGGGCCTTCTCAGTGGGGTCAAAGTCCACAAAAATGCAATTGCCCGTCGATTTGAATTTCTTTATGGAAAACGGTTTCTTGTCAAGGCTGGTAATCGTGATGGGTGGGCAGCCGGCATTTTCGTCTTTAAGGATTAGTTTGAGCCTTTTAGGTTCAACATTGATTTTCTTTGCAACTTCACCCTTTATGGTCAAGGTTACCTTGGGGTTTAATTTATCGTTACTTTGTATATAAAGATGTTTACTCACGGCCCCGGCCCTCTTGCTGGCCCTGTATGTTACTTTGACTGTGCCGCTTTCGCCAGGCTCATATTCCTTCTTGCTCAACTGTGGTACGGTGCACCCGCACGTCTTTTTCACCTTCTTTATTTTCAAGACATCATCGCCGACGTTCTTGAACCTGAACTCGCATTTGTTTTTTGAGCCCGGGGCCATTTTGCCGAAATTGTGTGTCGGATTTTCAACTTGAATTTTCGGCCCCAAAACAACAACCTCGGGCATTTCTGCCTGCTCTGAACCAGCCTCGGTTTCGGGGGCGGGCTTTTGGGCCTGCGGCTGCTCCTGCGCACCCGCCGAATAAAGCAATCCGCCGATAACCATCAATATAACAACAATCTGAAAAAAACGTTTCATGTCCGTATCTCCAAACCAAACCTCTATAGAATACTTTCATTTTACGACATAATCTTCAGTAAGTTCAAGGAAACAACCAGTTTACCAAAAACAAGCTTTAAAATCAAGTAATTTCCAATCACATGCCGACTGCCAACAAAAACCAGCTGTTCTCGAAAGTACTTGAAATCGGTAATTATGTCTATAAAATAAAACCAAAAGTACCTGGAGAAATGCATTTTATAACACCTTTCAACCAAAAATATGGGAGATTAAGAAATGAGTAGAAAGATAGCAATGATTGGTGCTGGAAGCGTTGTTTTCTGTAAGACCCTGATGAGCGATATTATGGCCACACCGGCACTGGCCGACAGTGAATTCTCGCTTATGTCGCTTCCCGATCCAAGGCTGCAAAGAATGGAAGACTTCGCCAACCGTATGATTAAAGACAATGGCCTGCCTGCAAAAGCATGGTCAACGCTGGACCGTCAGAAGGCCATAAAGGATGCGGATTTCGTCATCGTAATGATTCAGGTCGGCGGCGTGGAGGCCTTTGGCATCGATTATCAGATTCCGCTCAAATACGGCGTCGACCAGTGCATAGGTGACTCGCTCGGCCCGGGCGGAGTCTTCCGAGGACTTCGCACAATACCGGTCCTGGTCGATATCGCACGAGATATGGAGAAACTCGCCAAACCCGGCGCGATTATGCTGCAGTACGCCAACCCGATGGCGGGCAACTGCCTGGCACTGGGAAAAGTCAGCAACATTCCGTTTGTCGGACTGTGTCACGGTGTGCAAACCACGCTCGACCTTATCGCGCGGTACTGCGAGGTCCCGAAAAGCGAAATAACCTATACATGCGGCGGCATCAACCATATGGATTGGTTCCTTACCTTAGAGCACAAAGGCCGCGACCTGTATCCGAAACTGCGAGAGGTATTTGAAAAACCCGAGTATTACAAAAACGAAAAGGTGCGCGGCGAGGTGTTCCGCCACTTCGGATACTTTATGACTGAGAGCACCGGGCATCTTAGCGAATATGTCCCGTGGTTCCGCAAGAACAAAGAGGCCCTCGAATTATACTGCGACGAACCAAGTTTCGGCGGTGAAACCGGAGCGTATTACAACTGGTGCAAAGCAATCGCGGAAAAATACGCAAAGCACGACCCGCTCGAATACGAATCGACCAAAATCGAAAGCCGAAGTGTCGAATATTGCTCATATATTATCGAAGCGGTTACAACGGGTAAGCCTTTCAGGCTTATGGGTAACGTGCGCAATGACGGCTACATCAGCAATCTGCCCGATGGCTGCTGCGTAGAGGTCCCCACTTACGCCGACGACACGGGGCTGCATCCCTCTGCAATAGGCGACCTGCCATCTCAATGCGCGGCAGCGTGCATGACAAACATCAATGTCCAGATACTCGGCGGCGAAGCGGCACTTGACGGCGACCCGGAAAAAATCGTCCATGCCCTCGCGCTCGACCCGCTTACCTCGGCGGTGTGCACATTAAAACAAATCAGGGAGATGTGCAACGAAATGCTCGAGGCCGAGCGCCAATGGCTACCGCAGTTCAAAGGCAAAAAGATTGAGCCCAAGCCCACTATCAGCATCCCGAAGGATTGCAAGCCGGTGGACGTGCCGCTTGACCCGGCTCTGGCTATCGGAAAACGTTTCGGCACACTGATAGAGCAAAAGACCGACTAAAGCAGGCACAAAGGCACGAATACTTAAACAGAACTATAAATGCTGTTTTGAATTTTCTTGCAATCTAAGGTTTTTTTGCTAAATTTGTTTTTTGCTCATAACCGGGCAGGTAGCTCAGTTGGTAGAGCAACGGACTGAAAATCCGTGTGTCGGTGGTTCAAATCCACTCCTGCCCATTTGTTAAGTTGTTGGCTGGCAGTCGTTTATGGCTGTCCGCTTTTTTTGTTTCAGTCTCAGAAATCCTACTGCAACAGATTTGCAACAGAATTAGCCGAAACTGAAAAGTGAGTATTTCATTCTCAGAGCAAAAACACCGTTTTTTAGGTGCACTTATCGACACACGTATACAAAATCCGAGTGTCCTTAAATTCTGAAAAGAATACCGCAAGACTATTCATAATTCATTTCAACTTAAGCGGAGAGAAGTATCTGATGGTTCAGGCAATAAGAAGATTTACAGAAAAAATGTTGTTTAATCTTTTTTGACGGAGAATTCTTTGCCGGACTACTTTTGCTCAAGAATTGCAAACAATTCCTTTACCAGCCCTAAGTGCCGAAGCTCATCATTTCGAAGATTATTCAACGCATTTCTTACATCAGCATCGGAAACTTCAGATAAAATTTTGTACGCACATTTTATCATTTGCCTTTCTGCATTTTGTAAAGTGGCAAAATAATCCCTATAATCCTGTTTAGTAAACATCTTTATCCTCATTTCGGGTATTATCTATCAACCACCGCAGTGTTTGATAGTGTTCATTCGACTCATCTTGCAATATACCAAGTATTCGCCTTATCTGTTTCTGTTTTGCTGCTTCAAAGCCAGACAGGAACAAAGTGCTGCTGATATGCTTGGTATAGAGCGGCAATGCGCTTTCCTCAGCCTTCAACGAATCGCCAAGCAATTTTAAAAGCCTTTCCTTAGTCATATTAGCCCTCGTTAAAATAAAATATGCTTGTGCTGAAGGCGAAATAATACATTATCCACATCGTATTGATGATTGCGGCAATAGATAAACTGTACACAAACAGATTTATTCCCCATACAATCGCCGCAAGGCAAATCAGCCAGAGTACAATTTGCGGCCACAGTTTGAGATACGAAATCCTATGCCCCCTATCTTTTGCTGTTATTTTAAAACTTCCCTTTATACCGCAAAGACCCAATATTGTGCTTTTTAGATAAACTGGCAATGCGATAAAAAACAATGCCTGTCCCTTGAGCAAATCGCAAATTCGATAATTGCGACTGCTCATACTTGTGTAAAATATGCTTGTTGACAGCATCAAATATGGAATAAACACCAATCCATAAATCACAGGATTCATAAAAAAAGATGGTATACCGAAGAAAAGATACATAATCGGGCAAAACAACAGCATTAAAAACGCCCAGCTTGAAAGGTAGTAAGTGCAGCTAATGATGTATTCCCACCATTGTGCAAAATGCAGCATAAAAGGATTTCTGCATAAATTTTTGAGAACCTTTTTCAAGACCGCCGCACTGCCCAAAGACCATCTGCTCTGTTGAGCAAGATATGAGCCTATGTCTTGGGGTCCTTGGCCAAAGGCACCGACATGATTGTAGTACAGCGTTTTAAAGCCCTTAAGATGTAATTGCAGCGTCGTGGCAAAGTCCTCTGTAACTGTACTTTCATCGAATCCTCCGACTTGGTCTAATGCCTCTCGTCTTAACGCTACATTAGTTCCACAACACATCATAGCACCGTTGAGGCTCTTTGCTTCGCATATATTTTCGTAAAAAATTGCCTGCTGCATATTGGCAGCAAGAGCCACCTTGTTGGAATTTAAATTGCTGTAATATTGAGGTGTCTGGACAAGGGCAAGTTTATCGTCTGCTTCGAGAATCGACACTGTTTTTGTCAAAAAATCGCTCATAGGATTTTGGTCAACATCGAATATAGCAACATACTTGCCGCTGCAACCCTTCAAACAGTCGTTTATTACACCGGCCTTTGCACCATGTCTTATCTGTCTTCTAAACAGTCGGCAGCCGTATTTTTGCGCAAGCACTGCCGCCTCATTCTTATAATTTTGCTCAGAAGAATCATCTAAAATATGTATCGTTTTGGCCGGATAAGAAAGATTGTAACAGGCAACAATCGTGTCTTCCAAAATATCCTTCGGTTCATGTCGAGCCGGAATAAGAATGTCAACTGGAGGGAATTGATTCAATTTGGTTCTTGGCGGGTCAAGATTCTTGGCTCTGCTTATTTTAAGAACACCGATAAAATAGGACAAAGAATGAAACATCACATAGCCTTCGGAAAACAATAAAACCAAAGCCAATATTTTCTCCATAGGGCCGTATTCGGCATAAGCAGTAAATACCGTTCTTAAGACAATATATACAATAACGCTAATCAACAGCACCACTATCAATGCCTGTATCAGATTGCTCTTTTTTATTTGTTTGGCATTATTTTTCATAATTCTTTAAAAGTAAATAGAGGTATAAAACATCAGCTTGTCTTCACTGTAAATATCGCTATGCTCATACACAGTTTTTGAAAATTCCAAATGGCTGCTGTAATTGTTGTTCCAATCGTGGTGGAAATCTACATATACTTTATGTCCTACCTGCTGATGAACGTCAAAAACAACTTTATACCGAAGTGTATAATAAGTATCGTTTGCGCCCCAGAACAATTCTTCTTTGTTAAGAAACTGTCTCCATTCTAAATTGACATTGTTATAGTGGAAGCTATCTGGTGAAAAGTAATCGGGCTTTTCTTTATCAAAACCATATTGCTCATATCTGTATGAAATTTTCAGACTCTTCGGCTCAAGCAACAGATAATATCCGATATCAAAGCCGTAAGCATTTCTTTGGTTATCGTCGCTGTAATTTGAATACACATAATCCAGGCCGGACAGCAATCGTCTTGTCGGTTTGTAATCGGCTCTGAATTTGTAATTGTCTCTATATAGTTTGTCCAAGAACACATTACTGTTGTCGGTAATCTGCTCTCTTTGATGAGACAAGCCGACAGCCCATGTATTATATGGCATAAAGTTAAGTTGGCCGCCGAAAATATGCGCCAAGCCTTTTTCTTCAGGATAAACGCTGCCTGCATAATTTACGCCTGCCCAAAAATCGGGCTTTTTGTAGTAATCCAGAGCAACTGAAAACTGCTGTTGATAAATCTGCTTAAAATTCTTAAAGCTTCGCCAGATATTGTCCTGCCTTACGTTGATATAGGTATTTTCACTTAGCGGTTTCCTAAAAGATGCAAAAAGGTTCCAGTACCGTTTGTCCATAGTTCTGCTACTGCTGTCAGCTTCAAAATATTCAAAGCCTGTTTCAAGACGCGTCAAGCGCGAATAAATATTGACCTTTTCAAGTGCCTGTTTTGCCCTAAAATGCCCGCTGTCGTTGTCAAGCGTGAGTTGATACATTTTTCTTGCGTTGTTCCACTGCATCTGTCGCGCATAAATCTGTCCCAAATCGTACAAAGCCTCTAAATTGTTCGGTTCATATTCAAGCCAATGTCTATAATTTTCTATAGCAGCTTTATCAAATTGGTTATAAAGATTATATTTGGAAAGCATTTCATATCGGCTTGCCTGATTTGACTTGTCCAGATCAAACGCTTTTTTGTATTCTGCGATAGCCTGGTCATATCTGCGAACCCATCCTAAGACCCTTGCCATTTCCCTTCTTGCGGTTATCCAATCAGGATTGACCTCTATAAGTTCCGTGTAGAGCTGTAGTGCCGAGTCGTATTCCTTGTTCCAGCTTAAAAGTCTTGCAAGCCACAGTTTGGCGTTTTTATTTCCGCTGTCACTTTCGAGAATCTTTTGGCACAGCTCTATCGCTTGAGAATAGTCGTGCTTTCCTATAAGAACCATTGCGAATTGCAAGGTAGTGTCAGTGTCTTGCGGATATTTTTTGTGCAGGTTGCTTAAAAGCTCAAAGGCCTTGTCGTATTTTTTGTTCCACGTATAAACATCAGCCAGTAGCTTGGTCGCCTTGTCATTATCTGGGCTGCGTTTTTTAATTTGTTCAAGGGTTATTACGGCTTTACCGTATTTTTTCTGCCAAGTCTGAACCTCGGCCAGTTGCATTTGTAGGTTGGGGTCATATTGAGATGACAAAATTTGCCTATATAGTTTTTCAGCCTTTGCAAACTCATTTTCGCCATAGTAGGCGTCCGCCAGCCACCTTTTTATTTTTAAGTCTTTGCCGTCAATTTTGCTAATGGCTTCCAGCGTTTTTAAGGTATCTTTGCTTCTCCCGAGCTTGTCGTAAGCAGAGGCAAGATACAATAGTGGCTCTTTGTTTCGCGGTTCGGCTGCGGATGCTGAACTAAGATAGGCAATAGCGGTTAGATTTTTGCCTTGCTTAAAGAATTTTTTACCTTTTGTAAGGTTTATCAGGGGCGATTTGATGTGATGGAAAACAACCGTGGTGGCAATGATTACAGTCAATACCACTAAGGATAAAACAAATTTTCTAAACTGTTTATCCAAATTTTAACCCCCAATTCCTTGATATGTAATTTCGGCCATATCCGAGGTCGACTTAACATTGGTTCCGAACAACAAAAAGGCTATTATGCCGAAAAAATCGACTTGTTATAAGACATTGTAGTTTAGATAACAGCTTATGATTATGATGTCGTACGGGCATCATTAGTATCGCTTTTCAAACCACCATCTATGGCTTAATAATCTTGTCATGAAAGAAATATGTCGAATGTCAGGTAGTTGACGGCGTTGAAATTGACACACAAAGATGGTGAGGTAGTGGAGCTGGCTGGGAGAAACCTTAGGTTCAGTGTGGTACCTCGTTTTGCTTTGATCTATTATTCAGAAGCAAAAAGGGGGTGATCCGAGTCTTGAATCTGCAACAGAATTTGCAACAAGTTGGCGCTTTTACGGTACTGTTGCGCTACGGTCAGCATCATAAGCCGTTATTTTACAAGTATAAACCATTTATTAACAAACACTTACAAACCGCACAGCCGGACTGAAAATCCGTGTGTCGGTGGTTCAAATCCACTCCTGCCCATTCGGCATTGAGATGAAAAACTACCCTGGAAACTTACAAGAAATTCCGCTGCTTTTAGCTGATTTTAAGTCCTTTAGCAGCACAAAAAAGCTCGATAACGGGCCAAATATGAGGATTTTGAAAATTTTCGAAAAATTTCTAAAAAAAGTCCTTGAAAAGCCTGGCAAGCAGGATATAATTATAGATGGCTTAGAAGAAGGTCTTTTCTTCTTATAGTTTTTGGTTTCGCTGAGACAGTTCAGATTTTTTATAAGCCTGTAATATATTTTTAAGACTGTCTCACAAAAGACCGGAGTTATCAACCGCTCCGGTTTTTTTATGCGCCCAAACCCCTTCAACAGCCTAAAAAACCACTTTTTGCCCGGCTTTTGTAACTACTACAGTTCAAGACCTCAAATTTGGACCAAAAACGCTTTTGGGGGAACAGAAAAAAAATTCTATATACTATTGACAACAACCCGATTCTATGGTAAACATACATATTAGGTAAGGGTGCAGACTATTGGTGCAGAAGGTTTGTTTTACAAGCCCCAAAGCTTGTAGTTTAGGTTGTACCGACATAAGGAAAAGAGGTGGCATGAGCAAATCAAAAGGATCAACCTTGATAGAGCTTCTAGTGGTAATCTCAATCACCTCGCTGCTGATGTCGATACTCCTGCCCGCCCTGAGCCGAACAAGGAGACAAGCCAAATCAGTTCTTTGCAAATCAAACCTTCGTCAGCTCGGCTTTGCCTTTTCAATGTACACAAATGATAACTCGGGCTCCTTCAATAGTGGACGAGGGGTCAAGCAGTGGTTTGAAGCGCTAAAACCATATTACCAGGACAGCGATGGAGTACTTCTTTGCCCCATGGCCAACGACCCTGCGAAATATCCATGGGAAGGAGAGGGAACTTTTGGAACATGGGGCCCGGAATGGTTCGACGGTATTTGCGGAAGCTACGGCATAAATGAATGGATGACCAATCCGCCAAGGGGGTCGCCTTTCTCCAACTACAATCCTGAAAACAACTGGAGAAATGCAAACGTCGGTAACGCATCACAAATACCCATGCTCGCCGACGCCTGGTGGCCGGAGGGATGGTCCGAACATTATGATACGGTACCGGAATACTCCGGACAGTGGGAAACTGTTACATACGATGATATAGGACATTTCTGTATCGACCGCCACGATGGTTTTGTAAACGGTGTCTTCGCCGACTATTCCGTCAGCAAAATCGGGCTTAAGCAATTATGGAAACTTAAGTGGCACCGCAACTTTGACGTCAGTGCCGGCCCAACAACCGCGGAATTCAACAGCGCCGGAGACGGGTGGATGATACCATTCAAAGATTATTAAGCCCTAACACCAAACGAACCACAAATCCACACGAAGCAGCAAAGCCCGAACCCCAAAACTGAAAATGTCTAATCATGGCAACAGAAAATTGCCGGGGGAGTTAAGCCGGCTGACTGGCCGCTGTGGATGCAGCCGTTCAAAGACTACTAAAAATGAGCTTCAGCCTTTTTTAATTGTGGGACCTGGCGTTCACCAGTGCAGCTAAAAGAATATGTCTAAGCCTCTCGACACTAAGTTTGTTAAGATAACCCTCGCTAAAATCCAGTTTGAACCGCCCCTTGAAATTTTTGATGCGGCTTTTAAGCTCATTTCTGTTCAAAACAGCAATTGAAGTTGCCGTCTGTTCGAAATATTCTCTTGCAGTCATCGTCCTTGCCTCTTTACAAATCCTTTTACTTTTAAGTTGAGCCCGGTATCACCAGTATCGTCTGCAATAGTTGCCGACTTTCCTTCCAACTTTTACAAGCCAGTTCGAACATCGTTATCAGCCCTATAGCCGGGCAAAAAAAAAATTGCCATTTTTATATTGGTCTGATAACTTCTGATTATGCGAACACAGGAACTTGATTACTATCTGCCGCCGGAGTTAATTGCCCAGCAGCCGGCAAGTACGCGAAGTCTGTCGCATTTGCTGATACTTGACAGACAAAGCGGCCAATTTACCGACAGTACGTTCAGTAAAATCGCCGATTACCTCAAAACCGGAGATTGTCTTGTGCTCAACGACACAAAAGTTCTTGCCGCGCGTTTCTTCGCACACCGTAAAACCGGCGGCGAACTCGAGGCTCTGTTCCTTCAGGAAGATAGCCCCTGCAT
>Ga0209976_10002160_pt1 | contig 11280 bp, 10 predicted proteins | sample SumtaG_FD_182806 | JGI IMG/M metagenome (GOLD analysis project Ga0209976, IMG submission 182806) | Deep subsurface microbial communities from Indian Ocean to uncover new lineages of life (NeLLi) - Sumatra_00157 metaG (SPAdes) (version 2) | ecosystem: Environmental > Aquatic > Marine > Oceanic >... | reverse complement strand
AGACCGTCAATACGCTTGCCCTTCATATAGAATATCTGTCCTGAGGTGGGTCGGTACACCCCACTGATAACATTGAAGAGGGTGGTTTTGCCTGCACCATTCGGGCCAATTATTCCTCTTATTTCGTCTTTCTGGATGGTGAGATTAAGATTATCTAGCGCGGCAAGACCGCCGAAGTATCTACTCAATCCCTTCACTTCAAGTATTGACACAAGCCCCTTCTCTCCTTTATGTCGGTGAGACCTTTGCAAAACGCCCCCTTTTGCCCAATTTCTGCGTCAGACTCAAATTTTAATCCTCAAAATACTCAATGTATTCCTGTGGTTAAAATTTTCTCCTTCCTTGAACTTGAACAAAATTGAGCATTTTTCAAAGGTCTCATCGGTATGGGGTAAGTTGATAAGAAGTCGCTTTTTATGGATGGGTTTATAGTGGAAATGGTATTGGGTGTCAAGGGAAAAATGACCCCAGCAGGGTAAATCTACAGTGGTTCTTACCATTTAAACTTGACTAAGCCGGATTCCTTTGCTATTAGCTTTTTGCTGTTATCGAAAAATGGATGCTTCCATATGTTGCGGTTTAACTGATTTCGGCCCACAATTAATTAATTTTTTTTTAATCCAACTTTTTAAAAAGAAAGTTCTTATCATTTTATTTCTGACCGACTGATCATGGCATGGAGCACGGAACGAAAGACAATGCTGGGATTAATCTGATAATAAGAAAATGAAGGAGAGAGTATGAACGAAAATGCTCGTGACAAGGCCGCACATCTGGACTTTTGGTCCTCATCTGTCGAGCCTGAGCCTTTAGGCGGCGGCATTACAAATACCAATTTTATCGTCAAAGACCGTGGCGAGCGTTTTGTCGTTAGAATCGGTGACGACATTCCGATTCACGGTGTAATGCGATTTAATGAGATCGCGGCAGCGCGCGCGGCCCACGCTGCAGGCATATCACCCGAAATTGTCTATCACGGAGACGGGGTCTTCGTCATGCGATTCATTGAAGGGCAAACGTTTGCGGAACAGGATGTGCGCAAATCGAAAAATCTGGAACGCATCCTACCCCTGATCCAAACCTGCCATACGGAAATACCAAAGCACTTTCGAGGTCCCGCACTCGTCTTCTGGCCTTTCCATGTTTGCAGAAGCTACATCATCACTGCCAGGGAGGGTAAAAGCAGGATGATGGATTCGCTTCAACGCTTTGTTGACATTAACCAAGAACTCGAAAAAGCGGTAGGTGAAATAAAATTGGTATTCGGGCATAACGACCTGCTGGCCGCCAATTTCATCGACGACGGTAAACGTTTGTGGCTTCTTGACTGGGACTATGCGGGCTACGATGCGGCACTTTTCGATCTGGCCAATCTGTCTTCAAACAATGAGCTCTCCCCGGAACAGGAAGATTGGCTCCTGGAGACCTACTTTCAGAAGAAGGTAACAGACAGGTTGCGTCGGCAGGTAATGGCAATGAAGTGTGTCTCTTTGTTGCGTGAAACCTTATGGAGCATTAACTCAGAGATCTACTCAACCCTTGAATTCGATTACATAAGCTACACCAAGAAAAACATGACTCGATTTGAGCGAGTCTATGAAGAATTTCAACAGATGCGCTGATACCTTTGCAAAACGCCCCCTTTTGTCCAATTTCTGCGTTTGCAGAGTTACACGAAAAAGGCGCTGTACACTGCTACCCTGACCATCAGTGATTGATGTTTTTCAGGTCTTTCCTAAGCTTCCATGAGCTTGGCTGCGTCCACGCAATTGAACTGAATTTGTGCGCCACCCCTTCTCTTATAAAACTACCCTGAACCATCCCTTATACTGATGGTTCAGGGCTATTTTATTTAAAGCAATGGCAATGTTGCCAACCAGGTATTATTTAATCCAGCGCGGCTTCTGGAACTTTCCGTAGGGATAGGGTGTCAGTGGCGGATCGGTGAAGATCGGTACCAGTTCTCCGTTCTGCACCTGGTAGTGGACCACCGGTGAACTTGGCTGAGCGCGCATGACATTGTCTTTGTCCCACTTCATCAGGCCCTGATGTCCCTCATAGCCGTTTTCCTGGAGATACTTGTTGACAGCCTTGAAATCAAAAGCATCTCCCACCTGTTCAACTGCATTGGCCCATGCTTTGACGGCCGTGTAGAAAATCCAGGCACCGGCCGGGATCTGATGCTTGTAAATTTTCACGAATTTGTCCACCCAGGCTTGCCCGGCGGCATTGGGCGCCTTGGGAGCCGGCAGTCCGGCGGGCATCTCACCGATAATTCCGTCAGCAACTGTGCCCAGATTGTCCACCACTTCGCGCGGGGTGATCCCCCAGCCGATGCTCACAATCGTGTTGGTAGGCTTTTTCAGAAACTGCTGGATAAAGGTAATATTCTCTTGACCACTGGCGATTTCAAAGTGGATCAGGGCCGGTTTGATGCGTCGAATCTGGGATAGAATTACACTCCATTCGTTGGTGCCGTAAGGAACCGTTTCTTGTTTGGCTATTTTCCAACCGATCTTTTTGAAATTTTTCTCCAGGGTGCCACCCACTTCAAGACCCCATGAATCATCTGTATTGATGATCACCATTTTTTTGTTGGGGTATTCATAAGGCAGGTTCGACAGCGCACGAAACATGCTGATGGCCTGACCGGGACCGGTGGGTGTCATCTGGTATATATTGTAATATTTTTTAGGATCTGACAGGAACACATCCACAGCCGCCTGGGATCCGTCGTCAGCAAAAAAGGGCGCATCATATTTGCCATAGGCCGTCACATCCTGACCCCAGCCGGCCCAACCTGCAAACACCGCTGCCACGTTCTTCTGACCGCACAGGTAATCGGCGGCCTGCATAACGATTTCCGGTTCGAAACCCTTGGAGTCAAAACGGAATATCTTAAGTTGTTTTCCAAGAACACCTCCTGACTCATTGAGTTCGTCCACAGCCATTTTAATTCCCTTGAAATAGTCTGCACCGGATCCGGCTGCCCATCCGGTCATCGGTATCGGGACGCCGACAGGCATGGTTTCGGCTGCCATAGACCATGGGGCAACATACAAACAAATCGCCATAATCATTGCTATTAGAGTGTTTTTTTTCATGTTTTTCTTCTCCTTTCGTTAAATGATAACATTCATTGAAACCTATACGATTGACGCTGCAATATATATAAACTTGTTCGCAGTAAACAAGTGAAAATGGAATAAATATCTTATCGGTATCATAGAGCCAAGTCGGTGATGTCCTCTACAATTTTATCCACATTAACCCGTCGATAGGTTGTTAACGGACCGTTTTAAAAAAGGACCCATCACACCATTGGGCAGCGCCAGCACCAAGATGACAACCAAGGCCCCCATGGTCACAGCCCGGTATGCGCCCAGTGGTGACATCAGCTCACTACCCGCGACCACCAAAAAAGCACCTACAATGGCACCTGGAAAATGACCCAAACCACCCACCAGCATCATAACCATCAATATACTGAAAAGATCCAGGTCCAGCATGCGGAAAGATAGCATCCCATAGAAATGGCCGTAGAATCCCCCAATGATGCCGGTCAGAAAGGAAGTCAGGCCAAACACCATTAGCTTGTATTTAAAGGCACTGATGCCCAAGCTCATGGCAAAGTCCTGGGAATCTTTAAGGGCCAGAAAAGCAACGCCCCAGTAGGATTTGATCATAAACATAATAATCAAAGCACAGGCAAGGGATACCATCAGGATCAGGTAGAAAGTCGGTACCATATTAGTGGAGCTGAAGGTATAGCCGAATAGACTGAAGGGAGGAATGTTCAATAGGCCCCACGAGCCACGGGTTCCCAGTGCAAGACCAATTTCACCCTTTATCACAGCCTGTAGCGCCATGTGCACGCCAAAGGTTACCAGGGCTATATAAGGGCCTGCAAGTTTCAGACAGGGCAGTCCCACCAGAACCCCCATTCCGGCGGTGAACAAACCGGCAATCAGGATGGACAGAACCGGTGGTATATGAAAGTTAATGGCCAGGATTGCCGAGCAATAGGCACCCATTACGAAAAAAGCCACCTGTCCGAATGAAAAGATCCCTGCAAATCCCATCATCACATCCCAGCATGAGGCCACCACGGCCCAGATAAGACACATGATTAAAATGTTCATAATGAATTTGATGTCTCCCACAAAGATGGGTAATGTTGCCATGATACCGTAGGAAACACCGATAATAATCACCATATGTTTTAACCGCATACCTTATTCACCCTTTCCCATCAGACCTTGAGGCCGCAGCACCAGGGTCGCCAACAAAAGAATAAAAAGCGCAATAATGCCGTAGCTCAAGCCAAACAGCCAACCAACGAACGCCTCCAGCATACCGATAATGAAAGCGGCATAGAGACCTCCGCGGATGGATCCCATACCGCCGAAGGCCGTGACCACCCATGCCTTCACCATGATGGCGCCGCCGGACATGGGATTGATAAACCATTTCTGGCTCAACAAAATTCCGCCGAAACCCACCATGACCGTTGAGATGGCGAAGGTAGAGGCGAAAATGTGCCCCTGTGGAATTCCGACGATCTTGGCCCCTAAGGGATTCTGAGCCACAGCTTGCACAGCCATACCGGTCCGAGTGTTGTTGAGCATCCATCCAAGGAGCAGGATGCCGCCCAGAGACATGACGAAAATTAAAATATCCTGGTAGGTGAACACCAACTGCCCGACTTCAAGGGTCCCTTCCAGCATGGGAGGTAACGATTTCAACTTGGCACCAAAGACCACCGTATACAGACTGGTCAAGAATAGTGCCAACCCCAGGGTCAGCATCATGACCTTGTTCTCCCAGTCCTCACGCTTTCTAAGGGGTGCTATCATGAGTTTTTCCAAGCCATACCCCACGGCGAACATCAGTGGCATCACGATAATCAGAATTGTCAGGTAACCGCCGAATTCAAGCCCAATCCCAAAGACCAATATCCAGGCAAAATAGCCACCCATGTTAAAAAAATCTCCATAGGCGAAATTAAAAGCCTTGGTCACACCGTAAACAAGGGTCATACCCACGGCCATAAGGGCATATACGGAGCCAGTGGACAACCCGGCGATAATCACGTCAGTGATTTCATACAATAATAAAATGGTATCTTCACTAAACATTATGCCTTATTCCTTTGCCAAACGAAGCTACAGCGAAAAACAGATCTTGAGGTCGGTTTCCTAAGCCGCATAAATGAGAGATAACAAAACAATGGAATTACATACCCAGAAAAATCTCCTTCAGATCCTCATTGCCAAGAGCTTCGTCCCTACTTCCCTCAAAGGTAATCTGTCCCTCTTCCATGACATAGATTCTGTCCGCTAGTTCCGCTATTTGTGGAATATTTTGCTCCACCAAAAGGACGGTTTTACCCTGTTCGTTGATCTGCTTGATGGTGGAAAAAATCTCATGCCGCAAGCTGGGTTGAAGACCCAACGAGGGCTCATCAATACATAAAAAATCCGGATTGGACATCAGTCCCCTGGCTACGGCCAGCATCCGGGCTTCGCCGCCACTCATGGTTGAGGCAAGCTGTTTTTGGCGCTCCACCAGTCGGGGAAAGAGGGCGAATACTCTCTCCAGATTTTTCTTTTCATGGGCCCGGGCATTTTTGGAATAGGCCCCCAGTTTCAGGTTTTCCAAAACCGTCATATGAGGAAAAAGTTCCCTGTTTTCAGGTATGTATATAACGCCCAAGTTGACGAGCTTTTCAGTGACCGAACCATTGATGTCGCGGCCCTGATAAGTAATCTGGCCTTCCTTTTTTTCCACCAGTCCACAAATGGATTTTAACAGCGTACTTTTGCCATGGCCGTTGGGCCCCAGCATAACGACCACTTCACCCTGTTTGACCTCAATGGAGACGTTCTTTAAGACATGCGATTCACCGTAATAGGCGTCCAAATTATTTACCTTCAACATTATCGTCACCTAAATAACATTCGATAACCCTGGGATCGTTGACGCAGATGGCAGGCTCATCCTGCAGGATCTTGCGTCCGGATTCAATGATCATCAGGCTCTCGGTAAGCTCAGTAAGCACCTTCATGAAGTGCTCGATGATAATGATAGTGATGCCAAGATCCTGGTTGATCTTGACAATTAATTCCATGAGGCTTCTGATTTCCATGGCATTGCAGCCGGCCATGGGCTCATCCAGCATAAGGATTTTGGGTTTGGTGGCCAGGGAGGCACCGATCATCAATTTCTTTTTGCCCAACAGAGTTAAAAGACCGGTACCTTGAAAACGTTCCTGATAAAGATCGACAAAGCGGATCATCTCATCCACATAGCCAAGATCAAGTCCCCCAGAGGCACCGAACCGGCTGCCTACGGAGATAGCTTTTTGTACGTTGAGGCTGGGAAAGGTTTGCGGAATCTGAAAAGTTCGGGCAATACCGATTTGGGCGATACGATAGGGCGGCATACCCGTAATATCCCGCCCGTCAAACTCGATTTTACCTTCGTAGTTGTAAAAGCCGGTGATGAGATTGAATACGGTGGATTTACCGGCTCCATTGGGCCCTGCAATGCCGAATACCTGCCCTTTTTGTATTTCAAAACTCAGATCGTTTACTGCTTTAAGTTCACCGAAACTTTTGGTCACATGAATGGCCTTTAGCATCATTTACTTCTCCGTTTTTAAAACAATTCCTTCATTACTGCTGGCAGACATTGGGAAAATAGAAGAAATCTTTGGAAACGATGCTCGCCTTAATGCGCGGTTTGGCTGGATTGATCTCTTCTGAATAATGCGTGGAAAAAGCAAACTCGCATAATCGGCAAACGGTGCATTTTTCGATGTTCACTTCAATGAACTTGTTCATGGAACCTCATAGGTAATATTTCCACTATGAGTAGTTATTAATTTTTTCAGTTAGTATAGCTAATATAATCCAAATGTCAAGATTTCTTGTTGGAGTGAAGCGGATATAGCGATGTTCATGTATGCAGGATAGACGTTTTAACCTTTTACTATATGGATCCCGTAGGCTTGCCTGCAGGAGTTCTAATAAGTCTTGCAACGATTTCATCCATTTATTTTTGTCTGCAGAAATCGAGAAAGCTGTTTTTCAATCGTCCGGTCGATGTCAGGTTTTTCATAGGATTCTATCCTGTTCTTAACGATTTCCACGGCACGCTCAAAAAGGCTTTGCTCTCCTGCTGCTTCCCATTCATTGTAACCCAATCGATTAAAGAGTGTTGACTGAAAGTGTTCATTTCGAAATAAATCCAAGGTATTGTGATGAGTTAAATATTCTCCTCTAATCCCTACCTCTTTAATCATTTCAAGATCGATAGATTCATCTGAAATGGTAATCGGTTTCAACATGCGTTTGACCATGGCGATGATTTCTTCGTCGATTACAAACTTCTCATAACTCATTGATAGATACGCACCCAGAATGCCACAAGAATTAAGAAGAAAAGTAATGCCGCTCCTCATGGCTGTGAAAAGACAAATGGCGGATTCGATCCCGGCCTGCATATCGGGAATATGAGCATCGGTCAGGTTTCCACCACTTCGACCCGGAATCCCATAAAATTCAGCCATCTGCGCGGTTGCCGAAACAAACATCGATCCTTCGGGAGCACCTATTGAGAGGTTGCCGGTGCGCATGTCGGTTACTCCTCCCAGACACCCGAAAATGACCGGTAATCCCGGATTGACGAGTTGGGTTAGCACGAGACCCGAGAGAATCTCTGCGGTTTGCAGTACGATGGTTCCGGCAAGCGTGACCGGCCCGGTCGATCCTGACATAACGAGGTTTTCGAACATAATGGGTTGATTATTTTCAGCATATATAACTATGGCCGCAGCCATATTATCATCCCACATTAAAGGAGAGACCGGATTTATAGTTGGCAAAAGGACATACTTATCTTGAATAAATTCTTTTCCTCCCCATAAAATTCCCGCCATTTCGATGGCGTCTTTGGCAGCTTGTTTCGGCACCACAGATCCCATAAAAGGCTTGTCACAGTAAATCATGTTGGCCTGCATCATATATAGATAGGCATGTTCGTTAGAAACATCCAACGGCTCGATCATTTCATAACCGGTCATATCGATCTGTTCCGAGGTGTGGACGAGTTTGCAAAAGTTAACATAATCTTCCAAAGTACCTTCACGGCGCTCTCCTGTTTCAGTAATGATGAATGGGGAACCGTAACCCGGCGCGCAAACGGGATCACCGGCTCCAATGATTACACTTTTGTTCGGATTCCGTGCGGTAATTTCAAACCGTTTTGGTACGGTCTCCAATGCTTTTCGTATATGCTCTTCCTCAATAAAGACCTTTTCTCCATCAACTTTGATGCCATGCTTTTTAAACACAGCAAGGGCTCTTTCATCTTGGAAAACAACGCCTACATTTTTCAATAGCTCTACACAAGCATTATGAATCTTGGCCCGCTCCTTTTCCGTAAAACAATGCATTTTATCAAACATTATTGTTTCTCCATTGTTGCATTCGAAATTTTTAAAATATTCTACTCCGAATCTTATTATGAGTCATAATATTCTAAAAAATTAAGGACATACATATGATGTTATATGCGGATTATGTAATCATATTTTCTTACAAGGTTGGTTAATCGTGTAAGTGAAACAGAGAGCTTTGAAATGGAGCATTAACTCGGAGATCTACTCAACCCTCGAATTAGATTACGTGAGCTACACCAAGAAAAACCTGACTCGCTTTGAGAGCGTCTATAAAGCATTTCAACAGATGCGCTGAAACGTATATCACATTAATTAAGGATCTGCCCGATTTATCCTATATGATATCGAGCAGATCCTTTTTTGTTTATTAAGCCGCCTCGTTAGTTTTGCGCTCTTTTACAGCTTCTTCGAATTCAGCGTAGATCCCGTCCAGCTCTTTCTGAATATTTTCAGGACGCGGTGTTGGCTTATAGTTTTTAAGAATATCGAGAGATTTTTCATATGCCAATTCAACAATGTCCGGTGATCCGTCAGCTTCCCAATTTTCTCTGGTGTTCCGATTCATAAGATTAGTTTGAGACAACCGCTTGAAATTATTATAGGTATGGTCATGAGTAATGAACTCACCGGCAGGTCCCACATCTTTAATCACGTCATAGGCGATGTTTGCTTCTGAAACCTGAATTCCTCCAACTACTTTTAAGACCATATCCAGAAATTCATTTTGCAGCAATGCAGAAGCATAATCCCATGTCAATGCGCTGTCGAGCATCCCGACACCATAAATCATGTTGGCACCTGCCAACGCGGGTATAATGGCGGTCAGGGTAAACTCATGGGCAGACTGGGCATCCAGTTTTTTACTGTCAGTCTACCCACCACCTACCCAAGAGGGCATTTTATAAAACTGAGCCAGTTTCGCAACTGCCGCGCTGATCATTGACATCTCGGGAGCACCCATGGCTGCTAATGATGTCCTCAGATCCAACATGCTGGTTGAGCTGCCGTATACCATCGGCGCACCTTTTCGGACCAACTGCCCAAGCGTAATCGAACCAAGCACTTCCGAATTGTGGGTCACCAGTGTGCTTGCCAGGTCAACGCAAGTTGTGCCACCGCACATACCCAGGCCGTTAATTTTTATAGGCACTCCGAACTTGCAGGCTTCGATTAAAACGTCTGTCGCTTCTTCAGAAAGGACTAAGGGGCTGACAGGATCGGCTGAACATGTAAATAAAGGGCTTTGCTTAAGTTTATCTTCTCCACCTGCCATAACAGCACCCATTTTAATGGCCGCCTGAATATGTTCAACAGTATAGATGCCTAAAAAGCCGTGTTTTGATGAATGTGAAAAAAAGGAATAGGCATTATAGATGCTGGCCATATCTTCATTCAGATCGGTGGGGGTTAACGGTCTTTCCCAGCCGATCATATTTTCCAGAGTATCGATAAATCGGACCGAATCATCCACATCCTTCTTGGTAGCCGCTCTTACCTTTCGGGTGACAGGGTCCATTAATGCCGCTGCTTCACCAAAATTGACAAAGCCTGTTTTTTTCCCTCCTGGAACATAGTCGTTTTCAGGATTTATGGCATGAGCACGATAGGTGGCTGGAGTTGATTGAATGGCATCTTCCACCAAATTGGATGGAATTTTTACGATTTCAGTTTTTTCATCGATCACACATCCGTTGTCGCCCAATATTTTTCTTGCCATTGGGCTTTTAACCTGCAGCCCGATGTCCCAAAGGACATCAAGGGTGGCCAAATGGATTTGTTCAATGTCATCCCGGCTTAATACGTTCAAACCGAAACTGCCTGCTTGTAGCAAGTTAGCATATTGATATTTAATGGTCATGTTTTCACCTCCTTTGCTAATGTTTATGGGGTAATTGCCGTCTGAAATCAGAAAGTCCTGATTTCAGACGGGGGTTAATTAGTTCGTTTCATTGGATACTAAAACACAAAGAGAGATGAGAAAGATAAGAGCATATTGTAAGAAAAAGTATAGCAATAATATTTTATAATCTTGGTGTCTTAGTGCCTTTGTGGCTTCCGGCCCATAGAGTCTATGCTGGAGATCAAGATACTCAAGCAGTTACATCATTTTTATTATCCAAAATAGGCTTTGATAAACCTTAAAAACCTTTCATTTTCCTTATCTAGGCCGGGTGTAACCCTGAAATAACCTGTTTTACCGTGTATTTCCCCGATTTTTTTTAGATAAATCTTTTCCATATCAAGAGCCGCCTTCAAAATTTCTTCAGTGGTCTTGCCGGTCATGGTACCGTCCACCAACATATAATTGCCGTTGGCCGGATACGGTTTAAGCCCCAGTTTCTTAAGCTCTTCCGTAAAAATGGCCATCCACTTGTTGTTGTGTTCAACCTTTGCTTTGACCTCATCCGGGTTGTCGATGATGGCCTCGGCAGCCGCCGCAGACATCCGGCTGACGTTCCAGGGCAGAAACATCCGGTTAAAGGCGGCGATCATCTCTTCGGTGCCCAGCACAAATCCGAACCGGATACCGGCAAATCCATAAGCTTTAGAAAAAGTCACCGACAGAAATACATGGGGGTATTTTTTTAGCAGGGATGCTTTTGAAGGTCTGTCCGTATTATAATCCAGGTAGGCTTCATCTACGCAAATGGGAACACCCGTTTCGCAGAATCGAATTAGATCCTCATCTTCAATAAAAACACCGGTAGGATTGTTAGGATTGATGATCAAAATCAATTTGGTTCTTTCATTGATCGCATTGAGCATCCCTTCCACATCGTATTGCAGGTCACCTTCCCTTACCGGAATTTGAACGA
>Ga0209976_10002158_pt1 | contig 11281 bp, 4 predicted proteins | sample SumtaG_FD_182806 | JGI IMG/M metagenome (GOLD analysis project Ga0209976, IMG submission 182806) | Deep subsurface microbial communities from Indian Ocean to uncover new lineages of life (NeLLi) - Sumatra_00157 metaG (SPAdes) (version 2) | ecosystem: Environmental > Aquatic > Marine > Oceanic >... | reverse complement strand
TTTTGTAGTCGGGGTAGCAAGTCCCATCTCCACCGCACTCTCAACAGTCCTGACTGCTGCTTGGTTGTTTAACGAAGCAGAGATTATGTGGTTCCAGTTGAGGACAGCATTAGTTAGTAGGTCTCCTACTTTCTCCTTGCCACCTTTCAACTCTCTGATTGCTTGCTGTCTTACAAGTCCACTATCACCGATTGCTCGGGTGCCTTTTGATTCTCCGCTTTCCAGTATCCGGTAGAACGGGAGGTAGAATCCCTCGTCTGCCCATTGCTGTGCTTCCTCTGCATTGATTGTTCCGGTATCAACACCTATACGCACTACAGCATTGTTCAGTTCTTCAAAGTCACGTCTAACGTCCTCGAACAATTGTTCGTGACCTTCATTCATAGTTTTCAGAATCCTGATATCTTCTTCACTAAATAGATTTTCTTTACCTTGGCCCATTAACTTCTCAGCTCGATTCCCTGCTATCCAGTACGTCCACTTGTCAGTCAGATTAAGTTCAGCCATGCCTCCTCTTTCAGTTCCGAACTTCCGAACTACCTCTTGTTGTTCAGGGGTCAAAGAATCCAAAGGTACTTGTACCTTATGTAATGGGGCTATAACTTGAGCAAAACTGTTCTTGTCTCGGTCAATTACTATTATGCCAGAACTGGTCATGAGGGGCTGACCCTCATGAAGTGTGGTCTCTAAAGCTCCTGGGGCTGAGGCTGTGAGATGTGCCAACATCCAAGCTTGCTTGTCCTTCACGATATCTTGGATAGAGGCGAAACGGTCAACAGCCATTTGACGGAATCTCGTTTTGGCATTCGTCTTCAAGATGTCTATGGTCTCACCGATAGTACTACCAGTCTTCTGCTTACCGAACCCACCTCTCTCAACTGCACCTTCCTGTTCAGGGTTCAAGCTCGGGTCTTTGGGAGCCTCGAATTCTGTTAGAGTCATATCACCCTCAAGACGGTCTCCTCGTCTATGATATTTTTTCGCTAGAACTCCACCCATTCCTGGGCTTTCAGGTAAACGGCTAACATCAAGTAGCCGACCACTCACGTCCATAGCGCGTTCAAACATAGAGTCTGATACCTGCCCAACACCTAACAGTCTTTTAATATCATTAGATACTCTTGAAAACATGTTCTGTTTTTTGTCGGGGTCTTTCATTTTTTTAAGGAACGCTTGCCATTCTGGTTTAGAGAAAGTGTATGTCAACAACTCAGTAGATGTCTTTTGTTCGTTATCTATTAGCCATTGTTCCTCTGAGTTAAGAATCATATAGGCAGCTTCACGTCCGATGGCTTTTTGGGTCTCATCAACAGCCGCTACTGCTTCCCTCTCATTAACATCTCTAGGTTGAAGGTAGACTTGGATAGAAGCTTCGTGCATTAGTTCATGAATTATTGTTTCCTGATTATGACCGCTCGGACCTATAAACATTGCAGAGTCTTTTACAGCACCAGTCATAGGACTGGATATAGTAGAAAACAAGCCTTGGTATCCACGGTCCTTTTTCTCGACTACGACAGGAGTAGTATCTCCGATGAGTGGTTCGATTTTATCAGCAATAATTTTATATACAGGGTCGTGAGAATTATCTTGCATCCAATGAACAGCACCTTTAGTCGTTTTAAATTTACGAATCGTGCTAACTGGAATCTCAAAGTCTTCTACTACACGTTCAGGTAAAGTTGGGTCCATAGGGTCAAATTCAAACCCAGGAGGAGGTGTTATATCTCTCGGTTCAGTCGGCGTGATTGTAGGTGGCGGTGTTATATCCGAAGGCTCACCCATCATGCCCTCAAGTATTTTCTTCCTTTGTTCAGCTTCTTCTTTTTCTCGGGCTATGCGTGCCTCGGCTTCTGGATTAGTTATTGGTGCAAACGGTTCCGCAGGGTCTATGTGTCTGGTACGTTCACGATGCTTTTCTACTTCCCGCTCAATTGATTCTCCAGCCGCGTCTATGGCACCGTCACCTGTAGGAGCCCCTGATATACCACTATCAGGAGTTACGCGCCCTGTGTCTCCGATTGAGGGCTCTGTGGGTCTTTCTGGTATACGGAAACTAGTAGCTTCGTGTACCATAGCAGTAGTTGCACTAAACCCTGTACCAACAGTCCCACCAATGATAGCACCCTGCACACCTTGGCGTAGCATTTCTTCACCAGATAACGCTCTACCAGTACCGTAGTTCACAGCAAGGTATTCAAGGACTCCTGATTCAAAAGCCTCAGTACCCATTTCTTTAGTCGCACCTTTACCAACCGCACTACCGACCCGCTTTATAGTATTCTTAACCCCTGCTTTGACCAAGTTGTTACCAAGCTGTTCTTTAACTGCTGTAGTCATACCTTTGAGACCGAATTTTTCAGCGAACATGACACCCATTGAAAAGGGCAGGACCTCTAAAAAGTCCATTGCAGTATGTCCTTCTCTACCTTGTTCGTTAGCACGTTCCTCTGCCAACTCACCAGTATAAGCAATAGCGTATACAGGTAAGGCATACATAACCCCGAGTATATCTACGGGAGCTTTCACGGTTTGTTTTTTAGTCCACTCATGAAGTTTGCTCCATGTGTCAGCACTAATAGGGCCTTCCTGTTTAAAAGTTTCTTCAACTTCTGACCATGGCATTTCCTGTTCTTCTTTGTATCCAAGGTCAAGACCTTTCAATGACTTTCTTTGGGTCTCTAAGATATTTCCTGCACCCTTAAACATTGCACTCGCAATAGGAGAAGATTCTGCCATTGCCTCACCCATGCCTTGAAATAAACTAGCTTCATATCCACCTGTGACACTTAAAAGGTCTGTGGCACGTTCACCAAAATATCTTGCGGCACCCTCAAAGAGCCCTTGTTGTGGCTCGGAAGGTTGACTTATTGGTTGCCTCGCTGACGTATCATAGAAAGGTTCTAAGTCATCTCTAGGAGGGGTCGGTGTCTCGCTTGCTAATTGGCTTCGTGACGTATCATAGAAAGACGTTAAGGTATCACCCTCGGGTCTGTCCCACTCAAAACCTGTTGGTAGTGTAGGCTGGTTATCTTCTTCGTCTTCCCAGGTAAAGCCTTGGGGCAATCTTAATCCATTATTATTCTGTGCCATTGGTTGCCTCGATAAACGGCTCTCACACCAGTTTCTTTATCATGTGCCATTCTGTCGCCTTGCTGTACTTCAGGCATACGCAGGGGTTCGCCCCAATCAATTTTATCTTCTTCGTCTTCGTCTTTTCCATACTGAATATCAATATATCTGTTTACTTCTTCCATTATTTGTTCAGGGGTCTGTTTATCCCCCCTATACTTATCCTCATTCGCTTTTGACTTAGCAGAAAATAGTAACTTTGTTGCTTCTTTTTTAGACATACCCTCCATTTTATAAATTACCGCCATAGCTTCGTCTTCAGTATCAGTTACGTTAAACCGGACCATTTCTTTTGCTTTTTCTTCATTAGTTTGAGCGCCTTTACGCGCACCCGTAGTTCCTGGCTTGCCTTTAGAGAAAGCCATTAGTCTATCAAGTTCAACTTTTCTTGCTGGTGTAGCCGTTGGATACTCAGCGACCATAGCATCGTGACTTTGAGCTGATTCTAAATTTCGTTCAGCCATTTGAGTCTGGGGAGACCCAGCAGTAATACCTTCCTGATATGTACGTTGTTCCGCAACTCTACCTTCTTGATAGGTACGAGTATCTAGTATGTCTGCCTGTCTACGGTCATACGCTGCCTTGTCACGTATCATGGCATTCTCTTGGAGGGCTCTGTCACGCGCAGCAATAGACTCGTCACGTAAGTTTTGAGTAGTCACTTGTTGTGAATACTTAACCCCGTAGTCTGCGGCACCTCTGATAAATTTTGAGAAAAAACCAGCCATCAGAAACCTCCTCCTGCTAATGGTGGCACGCCTCCTGTTGGTGGCGTACCTCCTGTTGGTACTGTTGGGGGCATACCTGCTGTTGGTCCTGTAGCCATCTCTACTGGAGCCCCTTCTTCCATAAATCCACCAGCTATCCGAGAGACCTCATCAGGATTCATATCCCCTATTGCTTCCTCGAATTGTTCTGCTGTAGTTCCGTATGCTTCCGCTAAGTCACTTACCATAATTTTTGTAGCGTCATCTAGCATGGCTTCGTCTACCTGAAAGATACCTAAGCTATTTGCTAGGTCTCCCGTTTGGTTTAGTAGCTCAAGAGCTGCTGGTAATATCACAGTATCCGGTATAGAGTTATCGGATTGCTCATCCATTTGAATCATAACTAAAGTAATAAGTTCAGCCATGGCATCAGCCGGATTTTCTGCCCCAGCAGTTAACCGTTCTAAAATAGCTTGTCGGGTCTCCTCGTTCTCAAACAGTATCTTCATACCTGCCATGATAACACTGTCATACGCTTCTTGGTCTTCGGGATTAGGCAACTTGTCAGCACCCTGACCAGGAGGCGCTTCTTGTGGTGGGGCTTCTTGGATACCTTGTTGTTGGGCCATTGCTGTCTCACCACCAGCCACATCGACAGGGTCAAGTGGAGTTTGGATATCACCTATGCCTTGTTGAGCCAAGGGACCTATACTGTTAGCCATTATCTTAACCTCTGATTATAAGGAGTTATAGTACGATTCATAAAGTAGTCACGCTCTTGTTGAGTCAAATTCCTTGTCTGCTGCTGAGGCTGTTGTAGATAAGGGATAGTCTCAGTCTGGGTTGTTGTGGGCGGTTTAATAACTTGCTGTTGAGCCTGTTGTTGAGCAGCTTGTTGCCTTGCAGCTTCTTGTTGCCTTGCCTGTTCAGCACGTTGTCGTTCAGCAGCTTGTTGTGCAGCCTGTTGTTGTGCAGCCTGTTGTTGTGCAACCTGTTGTTGTTGTGCCGCTTCCTGGGCTTCACGTTGTTGTCTCGCAATCTGCTTCTGTCTTGCAACTTCCTGCTGTCTCGCATATTCTTTAGCTTTTGCAGCTTGTACTGCATCTGAGGCCATTTTAACTCTTTTTGCCTCAGTGACCCTGGCAGCTTCTGCGCGTGCAGCAGCTTGTGCCTCAGTATCCCTCGCAGCTTGTGCAGCTCTTGCGGCATCTAGTGCAACTTGTTGTTGAGGAGTATTTTGAAGTACGGGTGCCGGGCCTTGGCGAACTGACGGAGCGATAGGCATATTCTCTATAAAACTTCTATCTGGAACCGTAGGTTGTCTAGCAGCTACGGGTGCAACAGCGCTACGACTAGCATCAAGTAGAGCATCTGATTCACGCCGAGCGTTCTCAGATATCTGACCAATCTGAGGGTTATTAGGAAAAGCGATATTTGCTGTTGGCTCTGGTGTAACCGGACCTCTATTCAGATACGGTCTACTCACAGGAGCTACACTCCCACCTTTAACACTTGATAAGAAATTATCTGCCATATCGCGCAAATTTTGCTCGAATGCGGCACCACCCTCACCTAAGCTAGCCTCGAATTGCTGCATTCTGGCTTGGCGTATTCTTTCTTGCTCACGTAAAACATCTGTTTCAGTTTCTGGGTCTGGGGTCATTGCCGCAGACAAACCTTGAAAAGCAAAACCAGCAGCTACAGAGTTATCTTTAATAAGTGTAAGGGCTTTATTGAAATACGAACCGACACCACCAGCAGTACCACCACCACCGATAACAGTTCCCGCAGTACCACCAAGACTTGCTCCTGTTACGCCGCCTTTAGTACCAGCTATGATTTTGCTAAAGGCAGTTTCAGTTCCTGACTTAAAACCAGCAGCTCCACCAGCTCCACCGCCCCATGTCCCGTATATGCTACTCAGAGGACCTGTTTGACCCCAAGCACCAAAAGCTGCGCCTCCTGCGTAAATAAGAGCAGAACCGATAGCTATCTTACCAATCTTAGAACTGATAACTTGTTTGAAGGTTCTATTGACACCACTAAGAATATTCTTAGCGGCACCAGTCACACCTTTCACGACACGTTTGAAACTTTTAACTACAGTGGACATACCGTACCTCACATAAATTTAAGGTATATAGGATGTTCTTCCTGTAAACCTAATCTATTTAATAATTTTCCTATTCTTGGGTCAGCTCTTGCTTCTAATGTGAAGCAAACCAGTTTAATAACTGGACGGCTTTTCACCCATGCCATAAATTCTCTTAGGATTTTAACCCCTTCACCTGCTTCTGTGCAATAAAATTGTATCACAGTAGCTTGATTCTTTTTATAAAACGCCATTGAATGCACCAGAGCAAGTACCGCACCCACTACCTTCCCTTCTTTTTCTACAACCCATGCGTAGTTACTTGCCGATGAAATACATTCTATTGCTGCTTCTCGCATCTTACTCCTACAAGGTATTAACCCAGGATACCCATTAATCATCAAGGCTTCTAAACCTAGTGCCACAATCCCTGATACGTCATCTAAGGTCGCCTCTCTTATCACCCCTGTAATCCTCTAATTATACTCAATCCTGTATTTAATAACGAGAACTCTCGATTTATTAAAATCTCTCTTGCGGATTCTGTTATATCAGGAATCATCAGTATTTCAGCCAGTGCCATTGCCCCGTTATTATATAGAGACCCTGCTGCTTGTTGAGTACTTATTAGACTCCTGCTTTCATTCTCAATTGCAGCGAAGGCTGTTCTTTGTGAAGCAGTTAGCATTGACAAGGCAGTAGATTGAGAACCGATTAAGTTTTGCATCTGTGTCTCTAATGTACTTCTCAAATTAGTAATAGCGATAGCATGTTCTTGCTGGTCTGCGAGGTCTGCTGTTTGGAACCCAGCTCTATACTCAACTAGTCCTCTATTTTGAGTATACATTTCCTGTTGCAATTTAGTTGCTATATTATAATTGGCAGTGATTTGTTCTAACTGAATTTCAGCTTGTCTGTTTAATAAGTCTACTCGGGTAGCAGCATCTGCTGTTTGAAGTGCAGTATCAATTGCGCCACGTTCTGCTTGTAATCGAGAGTTCATATCCGCTTGGAGATTAGCAATCACAATTTGATTTTCCTGACCGGACCTCAACATTTGAGTATCTAAGGCACCTTGTTCTGCTAGTAACCGAGACCGTATATCCCCACTTGCATATTGCAGTTCAGTATCAATCTCGCCACGTCTATCCATCAAGTCCATTTCTGTACGTCTTCTAACCTCAGCCATTTGAGTATCAAGGGTGCCCTGACGGTTTAACATATCCATACGTGCAACATGGTCAGCACCTTGCATTTGTATATCAAGCGTTCCACGTTGGTCCAGTAAGCCGGATTCGATGTTACCACGCATCTCAGCTAATTGGATATTAAGAGCGTTTTGTTTATCCATCAGGTCCATCCTGATAGCGCCCTCTGCTGTCTGCATTTGTAACTCAAGTACGTTCCGTCTTTCTACGATATCGAGTTCAATATCACCTCGCATCTCTGCAAGCTGAACATCTACTTGGAGTTGTTTATCCATTAACGCAGACCGATTTTCTAAATCTGTTACTTGTAATTCTTTCTCAAGTTCCATACGCCTTGTGGCTAAGTCATTCTCAATTTGACCACGAAGGTTAGTAAGTTGAGTATCTATTACACCTTGCTCTTGAAGTAATACTGACCGAGTTGCTAAATCTGCTTGTTGCATTTGTAAGTCAATAGCCAAGCGTTTATCCATCAAACTTTCTTCAATACCGCCTCGCATTTGAGCTAACTGGATATCCAAGTCAGCTTGTTGCCCCATCAAATCAGCACGTATTCCACCTTCTGCTGTCTGAAGTTCCATGCTAAGTTCGCCACGTCTATTGACTAAAGCCAGTTCAGAATTAGTTCTTACGTCAGCTAACATCGTGTCGATTTGACCCTGTTGAGTTAACAGATAAGAACGTGTCGCAGCATCTGCTGTTTGCATCTGGATATCAATATCACCACGTTGAGTTATTAAATCTGCTTCGATACCACCACGGATTTGAGCTAACTCAGCATCTATATTGCCTTGTTGAGTTAATAACTCAGAACGCTCTGCACCACTAGCCCGTTGAAGTTGGGACTCAAGGTCATACCGTCTATTTTGTAAGTCCACTTCAGCAGAGATACGAAGTTGAGTAAGTTGAGTATCTAATTGACCTTGTTGGGCTAACAGTGCTGAACGAGTTGCGGCATCTGCTGTTTGTAACTGGGTATCAATATCACCTCGTTGAGCTACGATACCAGATTCTATTTCTCCACGAAGAACAGATAACTGATTATCTATTGTTCCCTGTTGAGTCAGTAAACGAGACCGAGTTGTCGCGTCTGCTGTTTGAAGTTGGACCTCAATTTGTCCACGTCTGTTGACTAAGTCCATTTCAGCATTAGTACGAAGATTAGTAATCTGAGTATCAATCTGACCTTGTTGATTCAACAGAGATGACCGAGTTGCTGCATCTGCTGTTTGAAGTTGTTGGTCAATCTCGCCGCGTTGAGTTAACAGACTTGATTCAATATTGGCCCGAACCCCAGCTAATTGTATGTCTAATTGATTTTGCTGTACGAGTAACTGAGAACGAGTCACTGCATCTGCTGATTGAAGTTGAGCATCAATAGCGCCACGTTGGTCAATTAATTGAGACTCAGCCGTAGTACGGAGACCAAGAAGTTGTTCATCTATTTCACCTTGCTCTCTTGTCAACATCATTCGAGTTGTGGCATCTGCACCTTGCATCTCACGGTCGATGTCACCACGTCTATCAACTAAGTCAAACTCGATGTTGCCTCGGACTAAGGCTAACTGGTTATCAATCTGACCTTGTTGCGCTACTAGTTCACTACGCGTTGCCGCATCTGCTGTCTGTAATTGGGTATCAATATCGCCACGTCTGTTTAGTAAATCAAACTCTGCGTTGATACGGGTATTAGAAAGTTGCGCGTCAATCTCACCTTGCCTTTGCAAGAGAGTCATTCGTGTTTGACCATCTGCTGTCTGAAGCTGTTCGTCAATCGCGCCACGTTGGGCAATTAAACTGGACTCAATAGTGCCTCGGATACCAGCAAGTTCAGTATCAATCTGACCTTGTTGTGTTACCAGAGATGCACGCGTAGCCGCGTCTGCACCTTGAAGCTGCATGTCAATCTGACCACGCTGAGTTAGTAACTCTGACTCAGCCGTAGTACGTAGACCGACAAGTTGTGAGTCAAGCGCACCTTGTTCTTGTAGTAACCGAGAACGTGTCTGTGAATCTGCGTATTGTAGTTGTGTGTCGATATCACCACGTTGACTTACTAACTGGGCTTCTAATCCACCTCGAAGTTGGGTTAACTGGGTGTCAATCTGACCTTGCTCTGCTAATAACTGGGACCGTGTTCCTGCATCTGCTGTTTGAAGTTGAAGGTCAATCTCACCACGTCTGTCAAGAAGAGTCATCTCAGACTGAGCGCGTGCGTTAGCAATCTGGATATCAATCGCACCCTGTTCAGCAAGTAATCGAGACCGAGTCTCTGCGTCTGCTGTCTGCATTTCTGCATCAATCTCACCACGTCTGGTTATCAAGTCGCTCTCAACACTACCTCTAAGAGTAACTAGTTGATTATCAATCTGGGCTTGTTCTTGTAGTAACCGAGACCGAGTTGCCGAGTCTGCTGTCTGGAGTTGTTGGTCAATCTCACCACGTCTATCAGTCAGGGCTAATTCAGAAGCTGCACGTATACCTATAAGCTGTTCGTCTATCTGACCTTGTTGCGCTATTAAGGTTGCCCGAGTTGCCGCATCTGCTGACTGCATCTGCATGTCAAGTTCGCCACGTCTATTGACTAAATCAAATTCAGCCGAGTTACGTAGATTTTGCAGTTGGGTATCTATAGTGCCTTGTTGGTTTAATAACTGAGCGCGAGTTGCCGCGTCTGCACCCTGGAGTTGCAGGTCAATCTGTCCACGTCTATTTTGTAAGTCGATTTCAGCATCGGTACGTAGGTTAAAGAGTTGGGTATCAATCGTACCTTGTTGACTCATCAAATCAGACCGAGTTGCCGCATCTGCTACTTGCATTTGGGCATCTAGCGCACCACGTTGAGCAATCAAGGTAGATTCATTGGCATTATGTAAGTTCGCAAGTTGGATATCTATCTGACCTTGTTGGGTTAATAGACCTGCACGATTTGAGGCATCTGCTGACTGAAGTTGTAAATCAATATCAGCACGTCTATCCGCTAAGGTTATTTCATTTCTCAATCGTAAATTTGCAATCTCAGTATCAATCTCACCTTGCTCAGTTAGTAACCGAGAACGAGTAGCTGCGTCTGCACCTTGCAATTGTAAGTCAATTTCACCACGTCTATTGGTTAAATCGAATTCTGCTCTGATACGTGTATTGGTAAGTTGAGTATCAATGAGACCCTGTTCACGTAATAGGTCAGAACGTGTTGCTGCATCTGCTGATTGAAGTTGTAAATCAATCTGACCACGTCTATCGAGTAGCGTTAACTCAGACTCTGTACGGATACCCGCAAGCTGGATGTCTATTTGACCTTGTTGATTCAATAATGATGCACGCGTTGAAGCGTCTGCTGATTGGAGTTGAAAATCAATCTCGCCACGTTGAGCTATTAGATTAGCCTCAAGACCACCACGAACAATAGCTAAGTCTGTATCAATCGCACCTTGTTCTGCGAGTAGTTGTGACCGAGTAGCCGCATCTGCTGACTGTAGTTGCAAGTCAATCTGACCACGTCTATCGAGTAGCGTTAACTCAGATTGAGTTCTGATATTGGCAAGTTGAGCATCAATGTTACCCTGCTCTTGTAACAATGAATGACGAGTTGCCGCATCTGCTGTTTGGAGTTGCATCTCAATAGTGCCACGTTGGTTAATCAGACCTCCTTCTATCTCACCTCTTACAGTAGCTAGTTGAGTATCTAATGCACCTTGTTCAGCGAGTAACCGAGAACGATTTGCAGAGTCTGCTGTCTGGAGTTGCAAGTCAATCTGACCACGTTGAGATACTAAGTCAGACTCAGCACTAATCCGTAGTTGAGTCAGTTGGGTATCTATATTGCCTTGTTGAGTTAACAAGTTAGAACGAGACTGAGCATCTGCTGACTGAAGGTATATGTCAATCTGACCACGTTGAGCCACCAAATCGGACTCAGCATTGATACGCAGATTAGTAAGTTCGACATCAATTATACCCTGTTGTGCAAGTAATCTTTCCCGAGAAGCGGCATCTGCTGATTGGAGTTGCATATCAATCTGACCACGTTGAGCGATTAGACCTGCTTCACCTTCAATACGTATCGCAGTAAGTTGAGCGTCAATCTCACCTTGCTCTTGTAGAAGCATTAGACGATTTGAAGCATCTGCTGTTTGCAGTTG